>Ga0193706_1000564_pt1 | contig 20781 bp, 15 predicted proteins | sample U3c1metaG_FD_160130 | JGI IMG/M metagenome (GOLD analysis project Ga0193706, IMG submission 160130) | Soil microbial communities from a riparian zone of the East river system, Colorado, United States - U3c1 | ecosystem: Environmental > Terrestrial > Soil > Riparian zone | place: USA: East River... | reverse complement strand
CCTGGCCGGTGTTGATTCTCTTTTTCATGTTCCTCGTCGGGTTCGGCACAGGCATGTTCGGTGGCTACGGCCCGCTCTTCGCCGAGCTTTTTCCGACCAGCATCCGCAGCACGGCCATGGGAACGGCCTTCAACCTCGCGCGCGGGGTCCAGTTCTTCACCCCCGTGCTCATCACCCTCATCGCCGAGCATTACGGCCTCGCCGGCGGTATTTCCGTAGCGGCGATGTTTGCTCTCTTGGCTGGAGCGTGGATCTGGGTATTCCCCGAAACGCGCGGACTCGTGTTGGAGGACTGAGGCGAAAAGCCGCTCAGCGCCGGCGTCGCCGCCCGACGAACGCGGCGACCAGGCCGAGACCGAGCAGTGCAGACCTCGGCGACTTGTCTTTGCCGGACATCGAACAATCGCAGCCGGAGTCGGTCGGGGCGTCGCCCACAGGTGGCGTCGGTGGCGCGCTGCCTCCGGCGCCCCCTGCTCCACTGTTGCCATCGGGTCGGCCGGTATCGGCCGTGTCCGCGTCGGCCATCCCGCCGCTCGCGCCCGCGCTACCGCTGGCGCCGGCAGTTCCAGCTCCGCCCCGTCCGGCCGTGCCCGCGCCGCCGCCGCCTCCGCTGCCGCTCGCGCCTCCCGCGCCGCCCGCTCCTCCGGTCCCATCGGGCCGCGTGGTGACATCGGCCGCGGGCGCGTCGATCGGCGTCGACGCTTCTTGATCGACCGTCGCATCCTGCGCCGGCGGCGTCGTGACGTCGGGCAGCGGCGCATCGCTGCCGCCGTCCGTTGGACCGGGCGGCCCGCTCACACTCTGAAAAGCGCCGGTGACGACCAGCGCAAAATCTTGGTTGCCCTGCACGATGCTGACGGGCTTTACCGTGATCGTGTACGTCCCCGCCGTGGGCGCCGCCAAAAGCACTTGCTCCACGTTGTTGCGCTTGTCGCCCGTGCCCCCGGTCGACGACGCGCCGTCCATGAAGACGTTGCCAAGGTACGTGCCCGAAGGACCGGTCACGCTGAGATCGATGTCGTTGACGAGCCGGGGCGCGCTCCAGGTCATCGCGTCCGTGACGCTCGGTTGCGCCATCGGGGGCGAGTCCGGCATGCCTGGATAATCCGTATAGGTGAGCGTCACCTTGAGCGCTTGCGACGCTTCGACGGCGTTCACCGTATAGGTGAAGGCTGCCGTCGCGCCGGCCGCTACGCCCTGACGATGATCGTCGATGTAGAGTTTGCGCGCGCCGCCCGTGAAAAAGAGGGCCTGGTCGAGGCGGATGCGCCCCCAACCCTGTTCGTTGGAGGGAATCGGCGTGATGGCCCCGCCGGCGTTGTCGGTGCCGGTCATCGATGCCGCCGAGTTGATGAGCATCGCTTTCAGCAGCGCGGCCGTCGGCGTCAGGGTGTTGGCCGGCGTCTTGGCGCCAGTCGGGTAAAAGCCGTCCATGAAATACTGCCGGGTCAGCGCTGCGGCGCCGACGGCGATCGGCGCGGCGTACGACGTGCCACCCCCGCCGCCGGTGCCGCAGTTGACCGGGGCATCGACGGTGTTGTTGGTGCTGGCCGAAGTATTGAAGCCCGGAACCATCAGGTCGGGCTTGATGCGCCCGTCGGACGACCAGCCGCGCGATGAGAAGCCAGACATGTTTTCGTCGCTCGTCGACGCGTTGGCGGTGCGCGTGCTGCCGATGCAAAGGCCATTTTTATTGGTGGACGGGCTGCCGATCGAGAACTCTTTGTTCATCGCGCCGTAATTGCCGGCCGCGAAGACGAGCAAGAAATCGCGGTGGTCCCACATGTACTGGTCGACGTCCTGCGACCGCGCGGTGTAGTTGCACTGCAAGTACGGCGGCATCGCCTCTTCGTTGTCGCCCCAAGAGTTGTTGTGGATGCTTACCCCTTGCAGGCGCGCCTGTTCGAAAAGCGGCAAGAGAGAAATGATCGGACAGCCGAGACCGGGACACTCCGCGCAGGTGTTCGCTTCGTATCCCCCGTCTTGGACGACGAGCTTGGCGGCGGGCGCCATGCCGTCTTGGGCCGCATAGACGAGCGGGTCGTTGTTGCTGTCCCCCACCATGTTCCCGGAAACGTGCGTCCCGTGGCCGTGGGCGTCCCATTGGCCGAGGTTGGTGGGGTTGTCGCAGGGCGTCCCCATGGAGCTGCCGCTCGGGTATTGATCGCAGGAAAAGAGAAAGTCGTAGGCGAGGATCTTGCGGTGCGTCGTGTCCGTCTTGGTCGCGTACCCGCCGCTTTGCGACCACGTGTTCGTGACGGGCAAGGCCGCGTCGTTGAAGTAACAAGAGTTGGCGTCGACGCCGGTGTCGATGAGCCCGACGATCTGGCCCTCGCCCCGAATGCCGTGCTCCCAAATCGGCGTCTGTGCCGCGGCATGGCCTTGCGTGCCGGTTTGGATGGTTCCCGCCGTCTTGTCGTTGAGGAGCCCGACATGGTGGATGCGCTCGAGAAAGAAGATCTCGCTTTGCTGGGAGAGCGCTTGCACCGCGGTCGCAACTTGGTCGCTCGCAAAGAGCACGCTCATGCGCCCGAACGCCCCGGACTGACCCTCGCCGGCCACTTCGCCCCCATGCGCCACCGCTGCAGCGCGGACGGCGGCGCGATCGTACCCCGGCATCACGTGAATCATGACGGGCACGCGATCGGTGCGCGGTCGGGCGGCGATGGCTTGGGGCAAGAGCTCACTCGAAACGCGATCTTCGGCCCGGTAGGGAATCCACGCCGACATGCCCAGAAAAGCCGCCGCGCCGAGCGCCGCTGGCTGACCCTTCGGCGCCGCCTTGGGACGCTCCAACAAGAGCGCGTCGTAGGGCAGGTAGCCGATTTCGCGAAACCCGGCCTCGGCGAGGGCAGCGCGCGTCTCGTTGGGAATGGAACCCTCGAACTTGGCAATGACGAACCGGTCGTCGGGCAGGCGCAAGTCGGCGGCTCGGGCCGCTCCGCGCAGTGCCACGGCCACGCGCCGTCCACTCGGCGTCTCGACGAAGGCGCGCTCGGGGTCCGCCACATGCTCGTCGGAGGCCCCGCAAGACCCAGCGCCGACGAGAGCGACGCCCCCAGCAAAAAGCCAACCACCGAAGGATCGCGTCACGGAACGGAACGTCGAGACCATGGTTTCTCCTGAGCCAACGAGACGCCGACTTCGACGACCTCGAGCGGTGAACCTTAGGCCTTACTCCGCAACAGCGGTCAAGCACGTCTCCATACAGCCGAAGCCGTGAGGAAAGGACCTGAATTCCAGGCAGAACCAAACTTTCCAAGAACTCAGCTCCGGGTCGCAATCGCATTCCCTCACGACGATTGCGGCCGCACGGAACAGAGCGTCGTCGTCGTGCGCCGCAAGGCACGACCCCGGTATTCCCAATCGGGCTCATCCACCATGCCGAGATGTTGCGCGCGGGGGATCGCTATCGAAAGAGAGGTGGCACCACGGGTTACCACCTGAGCGACCGCGTCCGACCCTCGCGCGACCAACGTCCGTGGCGGGGCAAGACGAGGTAGAGGGGGCAGGGACGAGATGCGGAAAGGTGGGGCCTGACCCGCCGCGTTGCGGCATTCGCCAAAAGCGAGATCCGGCAGGTGCGGCGTGCTAGTTTTGCGTGTCCACGGACGCAACGCGCGCGCATCGGGCGCTCGCGGTCGCGCATCTCAGAGTCGTGACGAACCTCAACTATCGCCCGCTCAACGTCGTCTTTGGCGCCGCAGCCATTGCGCTCTGCGCCGCCTGGGCGTGGAAGCACGAGTCGCGGCCCACGCCCATTTTGCCGGGCGTGGCCGAGGGGCGCATCGCCAACCTTCCTTCCGTGCTGATTCCCGAACGCCCGCCCGTCGCGCCCGAAGAGCGCGCGCCGGTCGCACCGATCGAAGAACCCGCGCCCGGGGTGGCAGCGAGATTCGTGCGTCTCTTCGATGCAGCTTCGTTCCGGCGCGGCAATCTGCACACGCACACGAACCGCAGCGACGGAGACAGCTCGCCGGCCGACGTCTTCGCCTGGTACCGCACCCACGGGTATGACTTCCTCGTCATCACCGATCACAACATGTTCACCAATCCGGTCGACTACACCACCGAATCGCACCCCGACTTCATCGTCATCGGCGGCGAAGAGGTCACGATGCGCGGCGGAGGCCGCGAGGTCCACGTCAACGCGCTCTGCACCCGTCATGCCGTACCTGGTGGCACGTTTCCTTCGGCCCGCGAAGCGCTCGCCCACGGCGTGCTCGAGATCCGGAGCACGGGAGGCCTCGCCCTCATCAACCATCCGAATTTCACGTGGGGCATCAAGTCATCGGACCTGGCCGCGGCCGCCGGAGCGAACCTCCTCGAGATCTACAGCGGGCATCCTTTCGTACCCAGCAACGGTAGGCCAGGCACGCCTTCTCACGAAACGATGTGGGACATGACCTTGACCGAGGGGCTCGATTACATCGGCGTCGCGGTCGACGATATGCATCGGCTCCGGTCGGTCCGCGGCTCTCGCCCCGGGCGAGCGTGGGTCGAGGTGTTTGCCGACAAGCTCGATGCACCGACCATCTGCGAAGCATTGGAGAAGGGGCTGCTCTACTCTTCGACCGGACCGCTGCTGCGCCGCATTCGCGTCACCGAAGACGCCTATTCGATCTGGCCCGTGGACCGCAATGTCGACGTCTTGTTCATCGGCAACGGGGGAAAGATCCTTGCCACACACAAGGGCGTGTCTGGCGAGGCGGCGATTTCCTATCGGATCGAAGGGGGCGAAGGATACGTGCGGGCCCGCGTCGTGCGCGCCGACGGCAAGGTCGCCTGGACCCCCGCGGTGCGCGTTCAGCGGCCGGGGGTAGCACGAACCATCGCCAACGAACCGCCCCCCGCCACGCGAACTCCCGGATGAGCTGATCGGGCAGGGTTTATCGAGCTTGCGGGCAAGCGCTGCCGATGCCCGAGCGCCCCGAAGGACACGGGACCGTCGCTTCCAGCCACTCGGGCTCGTCATCGGCGCGCTTTTGTGCGATCTTGCCCCACCCTCGAGCCCGGATCGCATATCCAGATTGGGATTTGAGCTCGAGCCTTTCGCCCTTCTGGGGCGCGTACCGGACGCGAGACCATGCAAATTTTCGGAGCATTGAGAGACTGGTGGCAGCACGTCTACAGCATCCAGCTTCTCATCATTCTCATTATGATCATCGCCCTCCTCCGGATCCTCATCCGTGACGCGGAGGAGATGCCCGAGCGGCGCTTCATAGTGATGTCCATCGCGGCGGGCCTCCTCGGGTTCGCCGCGTTCGGCGCTGCCTTCCGCACGCCGCTCATCGCGTCGGTGTTGGATCTGCAGAAGGGCGCCATCGTCGAGCAAACGCTCTATTGGATCAAAGCGCTGATCGCGCTCGCCGCAGCGGGCGGCTCGGTCTACCAAGCGCAGCTTCTCGCGCAGAAGAAGAAGATCCGCCCTTGCTGGGCCAAAGGGTTCGCCTTCGCGCTTTCCGTTCTCGCGGTTGGATCCTATTTCCGTTTCGGCGACTTCGGCTACGAGGACTATTACCACCGCCACGAGTTCTTCCATTACTACCTCGGCTCGAAATACGATCGCGAGCTCGGGTACGAGCGACTCTACGCCTGCGCGGCGCTTGCCCAGGCCGACTCTGGCCAAGCCAACGAGGTCAAGGCGCGCAAGCTTCGTAACCTCGCCACCGACGTCCTCATGCCTGCCCAGCAGGTACTCGACAATCCCGAGGAGTGTCGCAGTCGTTTCAAAACGCCGGAGCGGTGGGAGGCATTCAAAGCCGACGTGAAGGTCTTCCGCAACACGTCGAGCCTGCAGTACTGGAACGACATGCAGAAGGACCACGGCTATAACCCGCCGCCGGTCTGGACCGTGATGGGGCACGTCCTGTCGTCGCTGCATCCCGCGACGCCCGCCTATATGAAGCTGTTGGCGGGCATCGACATCGCCTTCTTCGCCGGCATGTTCGCGGCGATCTATTGGGCCTTCGGTTGGCGCGTGATGTCGGTGGCCATCATCTTCTGGGGCTGTCAGTTGCCGGCCGAATACTTTTGGACGGGCGGCGCGTTCATGCGCCAAGACTGGCTGTTTTATCTCGTCCTCTCGGGCTGCTTGATTCGTAAGCGCTACTTCGCGCTGGGAGGCGCATCGTTCGCCTACTCCACACTGCTACGCGTCTTTCCCGGCGTGCTCATCGCCGGCTGGGTCGTCGTTGCCCTCACGCACTTGTGGAAGCACAAGCGCATGGCGCCGGATCACGTGCGCGTCATGATGGGCGGCATCGCGGCGACCGCGATCCTCGTGCCTCTCAGTATTGCGATGGCGGGAGCCGACTCTTATCCGTCCTTCTACAAGCACATTCAAGTGCACAACAACACGCCCCTCACCAACAACATGGGGCTCGCGACCGTTCTGGCGCAGGGCTACGAGGGTCGGATGGAAGTCGTGCGCGACGAAAAGCTGCTCGACCCCTTCAGCAAATGGAAAGAGATGCGCCGCGAGCGGCTCAAGTCTTTCCGACCGCTGCACATCGTGCTTTTGGCGGGCCTCGCCATCGCTTTCGTCAGAGTCGTAAGCCGCGTGAAATCACTGTGGATCGCGCAGGCGCTGTCTCTTGCCATCGTGGTCTCGGTGGTCGAGGTGACTTGTTACTACTATTCGATGTTCATTTTGGCCGCGTTCCTTTCGCGGTTGAGACGTGGCGTCGAGCAGTGGGTGCTCTGCGTCGCCGGCGTGAGCAACCTGCTGGTCGTCAATCGCTATCTCTCCTACTTCTACGATCTGCGTTACACCTGGCAGTCGGTGCTGTTCTGCGTCTTCGCCGTGTCGCTGCTTTTCGCGTACTGGCCGAAGGAGAAGAAGAAAGCGAATGAGCCGAGCAAGCTGCCCGCCAAGCCGGAGGCCGACGCGGTCGCGTCGGAAGCGTCCGGCAGCGCGCATCCCTCGGACCAACCTGCGTCGTAGCGCTACTCCGCCAATGTGATCGTCACATGAGGATCGAACATGCCCGCGGCGCGAAGGGCGCCGCGCGCCGGCATGTCTGCATCGAGGAACGCGGCGAAGAAGAGTCCGGTCCAGCGGCCGATCGACGCGACGCCGGCGGCATGGTCGAGCGTTTGTGCGCTCGCCTCCGGGTCGGCTCCGGCTGGGTTGTCGACGTCCGTGATGCCGTAATGATTGGCGCCGAGCACCGACAGGAGCGCTTTGGGACGCTTCTGGATTTGATCGTACGTCTTCTCGGCGTCGGCGGGGAGCGCCTTGCCGTCGCGATCGCCCTGCACGAGCAAAACGGGTAGACCGCCCGTGTCGAGCGCAGGGACGCCGAGCAGCGGCGTCGCCAGGTTCGTCCCGTAGAACGCGCCTGCGACGAGCTCGGGGGGACGGGTGAACGCGCAGAGTGGGATGGGCGGAAAGCACGCGTTGGTCATGCCGCTGAGACCCGACGCACCGCCGTAGGAGTGCCCCATGAGCGCCAGGCGCGTCGTGTCGACGACGCCGCGCACGGGCGCCGTCGCGCTCGCGGCTTCGCGCTTCATCTGGGCGCCGACGGCGGCAATCTCGCCGAGCTCGGCGTAAAGGCCCGGTCCACCGATGTTGTTCGACGTGTGGTCGGGCACCACGACGATGAAACCGTAGCCCGCGACCACGGCCGCGACGCCGCCGTAAAATTCGCGCGCCACTTTGGCCCCCTGCAAGAGGAGCACGACGGGAAAGGCGTAGCGGCCCGCGTGCAGATCGGGGGGATCGGGGTAGTACACGTAGGCGGGATCGCCGCTGCCCGCGTCACCGCCGACACCTGCGTCCGCGAGCGCGGCAATGACGGTGGCGTATTTGCCCGTGCGCGAGAAACGAGGGGCGAGCGGATCCCGGGTAGCGTCGCAACAAGGCGCGTCGCTCGACGACGTATCGACGGCCGCGGCGTCGCTCGACGACGTATCGGCGGCCGCGGCGTCACGCCATACGGCGTCCGAAAAGTCGCCAGGTGGCGCGTCGGACGACGCCTCGGACAGCGCATCCTCCGAATCGGCGCGGCTCCGATCGGTCCCGCCGTCCCCAGGATGGAACACCTCCGGAGCGGCGTCGCCAGGGTCAGCGACGGGCCGCACGTTGTTCTCCGAGCAACCGAGGCACACCGTGAAAAGCAAAAGCGCGGGGCGCATGGGGGTCGTCATGGTCGCGGCCGCCAGAATGAATGGCTATTCATTGCCCGGCTCTTTGATGCCCCATTTGCGGCCGACACGCAAGCGGCGAGCGCCTAGCGCGGCGCGGCGGCCCTCGCCGCGATGGCGGTGGCCACGCCGGCCACGACGATCCCTCCCCCGCCGAACAGGCGCAAAGTGATCGACTCGCCGAGGATCACCACGGCTCCGAGAGCGGCAATGAAGGGAACGAGGAGCTGCACCAGGGCAGCGCGCGTCGCGCTGTGCCGCGGAAGGGCGAGATACCAGAGACAATAGCCGAGCCCCGACGCGATCGCCCCCGAAACCACGGCCAACGCAGCGCCGCGCACGGTCCAGTTCACGGCTCCGAGCGCGCCGGAACCGCTCACCAGCGCCGCGGCGCTCGCTGCAAGGGCGAAGGGCACGGCGCGCAGGAAGTTATCGGCCGTCGTCAGCAGGGGACGCACGCTTTTGCGGCCCCGCAGCGAATAGACGCCCCACGCAATGCCCGCGACGATCATGAGCCCGGTACCCGACGGGTCCGGTGCATGAGCGCCGGGGAGCATGAACACCGCGAGGCCGAGAACGGCGACCGCGAGCCCAACCCATTCGCCGAGCCGCGGGCGTTCACCGGTCACGAGTCCCCAACTCACCATCGTGATCTGCACCATGCCGAAAAGGACGAGCGCGCCGACGCCTGCGCCAATGCGCACGTAGGCCAAGGAGAAGGCAATGGCATAAGCAAACAGCGCGAGTGCCGAGGCCCAATTGCCGCTCGCGGGGCGGGCCAAATCCGCGCGCGTGCGCAGGACCTTCGTCAATACAAAGAGCGTCGAAGCTCCCGAAACGATGCGAATCGACGTGAAGGACGTGGGGTCGATCAGACGAGGCGCGAGCGCCCAGCGACAAAGGAGGGAGTTTGCCGCGAAGGCGAAAAGAGCCGCCGCGGTGAGCGCAGCGGTCTCCCACGCGCGAGAGCGAGAGGGGCTCGTCATCTCGGCGTCGAGCAGGGCACGCTCGGGGAAGCGGGGCTACGTTCGTGAATGATTTTTCCATTCATACGAGTGATCCCGAGGTGGGCGGGAGAAAATCCCACCCTCCTTCAGAAGTGTGCGCCACTGGATTGATGAGGCCTCGATTGCGGCGAACCGCCGTGCGCGGAACGTTAAGATCGCGGAGACCACACCTTACCCTGGAGGGGCCCGAGTGCAGTCGGGCCCCTCTGTTTTTTAATCACATCGCGCGCCGCAGCGTCGGAGCCGCCGCCTGTCGGGCGAAGTCGACGATGCGGCGCGCGAGGCGCGTCGGATCGTCGAGATGTGGGCAATGCCCAAAGCCCGCAGGTTCCTCGATGAGCGCTTGCGGCGGCAGATGCTCGCGAAAATAGGCGAGCGAGCTTGCCGGTAGTACGCGCTCGGAGCGCCCCCACAAGAGAAGGATCGGCATGGGTAGCGCGCGAAGACGTTCGGGCGCGGGGAGATCGTCGAGCGTCGCGCTCTCGAGCAGCTCGCGAATGGCGCGCCGTTGAAAGGTGACCCGCAGATCCGCGGCGAATGCCGGCATGTACCAGGGCATGCGATGGTAGAGGCGGGCGAGTAATTGGCGGGCCTCGGCGACGGACTCGATTTGGAACGAGCGCACTACGGCGCGCCACTCGTCTTCTGCGACCCGCGCGCCGGCCGGTGAAATCAGCACGAGCCCCAGCACCCGCTCCGGTCGGGTCGCCGCGTAATGAAGCGCCAGTGCGCCACCGAGCGAATTGCCAACGAGCCACAGCGGTTCGTCGAACAGATCGTCGAGCGCCGCGGTGACGGAATCGAGCAGGGCGTGTGGCGTCAGCTTCTCGGACGGGGCTGCACTGAACCCATGCCCGGGCAGGTCCGGCGCCACGATGCGCCGCACGTGGGGACGAATTCGCTCCATCGTCGCCCCGAAGGCGGTGGCCGCCGAGCCGATACCGTGCAGAACCGCCATGGGGGGCAAACTGCCACCGCCCGGCGCATCGAACGCGTGCAGGCGCGCAAAGGGATTGATGACTTCGCGGCTCGCGAAGCCGCGGCGATTCAAAGCAAAGCGCATCGCGCGCTCGACCGTGGGCAGGAGGGCAGGTTTTACCACGGGGCGTAGCTTAGTGCGCGATCGTGAAAGCCGCACGCTCCATCCCGCTCGACGCCGTGCCGGCCACGCTCCGCCTTCGCTGCACACCGGAAGCGTGCGGTTACGCCCCTTCGAGCCGCTCCGCGTCTTGCGCCGATTTCAATCGATAGAGCCGCGCGTAGAGGCCGTTTTTGGCGAGCAGCTCGTCGTGCGGCCCCTCTTCGACGATGCGGCCTTTGCTGAGCACGACGATGCGATCGACCGCGCGAATGGTGGACAGACGATGGGCGATGATGAGGGCGGTGCGCCCTTCCATCAAGACGGCGAGCGCGCGCTGGAGGCGCGACTCGGTGTCGCTGTCGACGCTGGCGGTGGCTTCGTCGAGGATCAAGATGGGCGGGTTTTTGTAGAGAGCACGCGCAAAGGCGATGAGCTGTCGCTCGCCTGCTGAAAAATTAGCACCTCGCTCGTTGACCTTGGCGTCGAGCCCTCCCTCGCGGCGGGCAAACAGGTCGAGTCCGCTGACGTGCTCGAGCGCCGCCTCGACACGGGCGCGGTCCGGCGTGGCATCGCCCACGGCGACATTGGTCGCGATCGTCCCCGGGAACAGGTACACGTCCTGGGGGACGACGGCGAAGTTGCGGCGCAGCTCGCCGGGCGGATAGTCGCGAACATCGCGCCCGAGCACGCGGATGGTGCCTATGGAACATTCGTAGAGTCGCAAGAGCAGCGATCCGATGGTCGTTTTGCCGGAGCCGGTCGCGCCCACGATGGCGATCTTTTCGCCTTTGCGCACGGCGAGGTTCACCTCGTGCAGAACGGGCGCGCCCTTCTTGTATTCGAAGTCGACATGGGCGAGCTCGAAGGCGAGGTCGCTCCGCCCATCGCCGGGAGCCACATCGGAGTCGGGCGGCGGCGCCGCGGAAGAGGCGTCAATCTCGGACGTCTCCAGCAGCTCGAATACGCGCTCCGCGCCGGTGAGTGCGCTTTGCATGAGCGTGTAGCGCTGCGAGAGGTTGGAAATCGGTTCGAAAAACTGGCGAATGTAGGCGATGAACGCCACCACCAGGCCGACGCTCGACGCGTGCATCCCCGCCGCGACGAGGATGAGCGCGACGCACATCGCGCTCACCATCTCGATGGCGGCGTCGAGCGTGGCTTCGAACTTGATGGCGCGGAAGTTGGCGTCGCGGTAGGCGAGGTTCGTCTCGTCGAACTCGGAGGAAGCGGCGTGCTCGCGACCGAACGCCTGCACCACGGCCATGCCCGACACTTGCTCGTTCAAGAAGGCATTCATGCGCGCGGTCTTGGTGCGGATGTCGCGAAACGCCTTGCGCGAACCGTGGCGAATACCATTGACGAAGAGAGCCACTGGCGGAAGCGCCGCGAACGCGATGAGGGATAGTCGCCAGTCGAGGATCAGCATCATGACGACGATGCCGAGCAGCCGCACCAAATCGCCGACGGCATTGAGGGCGCCCGAGGCGAAAAGCTCACCGATGGCGTCGATGTCGTTGGTGACGCGGGTGACGAGCCGCCCAATGGGCTGGCGGTCGAAAAAGCCGAGCCGCAGGCCGTGCAAGAAGCGGAACACGTGCGCGCGCAGGTCGGCCATGGCACGCGCGCCGGCCATCTGCATGGCGTAGACCTGGAAGAAGGTGAGCGTCTGTTCCACCAGCACGACGCCGAGCAAGATCCATCCGCCGCGCATCATGGCATCGGGGTCTTTGGAGATGGAGCCGGCGTCGAGGATGGACCTCATGATGAGCGGACGAACGAGGGACGCGGCCGCCGTCACGAGGAGGAGGGCGAGCGAGAGGTAGAGGGCGCGGGCGTGGGGACGGACGAAGGGCCAGAGCCGCGCCAGAAGGCGCGCGTCGTAAGCCTTGACGATGTCCGTCTCTTCGTGGAACGCGCGTAAGACTTCGTCGGTCGTGCGGCGGCTCGCTTTGGGCCTCTCCGAACCGCGCGGCGGGTCCTTCACCACGCTGCCAAGGCTGGCGTTGGCTCCGCTCATGCGGCACCTGCCGCGGGACGCGCGCTCTCGGCCTGTTCGACGTCCCCCTCGAGGCGCTGCTCTTCGGCGAACCGGGCGTACAGGCCGTCTTTGGCGATGAGCTCGTCGTGGGTTCCCTGTTCGAGCACGTGTCCTCGGTCGAGCACGACGATGCGATCGCAGCGCGATGCGGCGGCCACGCGATGGGTGATGAGCAGGATCGTGCGGCGCTCGGACTCGCGCTGGATGGTATCGAGGATGGCCGCTTCGGTGCGCGCGTCGACGGCGGAAATGGGATCGTCGAGCACCAAGATCTTCGGCTGCCAGAGGAGCGCGCGGCCCAAGGCGATGCGCTGTTTCTGCCCACCCGAAAGCTGCACGCCGCGCTCGCCGACCACGGTGTCGAAACCGTCCGGCAAAGAGAGCGCCTCGTCCAAGACCTGCGCGTCCCTGGCTCGGGAATGAATGATCTTTTGCGCGTCGGGTGAGTCGGTGTCGTCGAGACTGAAGCCGATGTTGCGCGCCACCGTGGTGGAGAACAAAAATGAGTCTTGCTGCGCATAGCCGATCGCGCGCCGCACGACCGAAAGCGGCAGATCGCACACGTCGGTGCCGTCGAGAAAAATGCTCCCCGGCGGGGTGGGCAAGAGCCGCGGCAGCAGCGAAGCCAAGGTCGACTTGCCCGATCCCGTACGGCCGACGAGGGCGAGCGAGCCCGAGGCAGGGATTCGAAACGACACGCGATCGAGCACGAGAGGCAAGTCTTCGCGGTACGCAAACGAGAGCTCGCGGACCTCGAGCTCCCCGTGTATCTCGGCGGGGGCGGGCTTTTGGCCGTCGACCACGTCGGGCACCGCCTTGAAGATGTCTTCGAGGCGCGTATAGGCGGCCCTGCCGCGCGCGATCATGCCTACCACGAAGCCGAGCGCCACGAGCGGCCACGCGAGTCGCTGGATCGCCCAGAAAAAAGCGACGAATGCGCCCGGGGAGATCTCGTGCGTCAGGACGAGGTGACCGCCGTAGATGAAGACGATGACGACGCCCGCCGCGCTGAGCGACTGCATCATGGGTCCCATCGACCCACGGAGACGCGCCAGGGCAAGGCTACGGTCGAGGTACTTGTGGTTGATCTCTTGAAACGAAGCGATCTCGACGTCCTCGAGGTTGAAGCTCTTGACGACGCGCATCCCGGCGAGGCTAGCCTGCACCCGATCGCTCATCTGACCAATGGCGGCTTGGTTCTCCCGCGTAAGGGAGAACATCGACTTGGAAAAACGCCGCGTGATGATGACGAGAAACGGAAAGGTGGAGAGCGAGGCCAAGGTCAGCTTGACGGAAATGGAAAGCGAGATGGTGAGCGCGCTCGCCAGAGCGAAGACCGTATTGACGACGTTGAGCACGCTGAACCCGAGGAGCATGCGCACCTGGGCCAGATCGTTGGTGGCGCGGCTCATGATCTCGCCCGACGGCATTTTGCGGTAAAACGCCGGTCCGAGGGCATGAAGGCGATCGAGCAAGACGCGCCGCAGCTCGTACTCCACGTCCCGGCCGCCGTTGAAGATGAGGACCCGAGAGAGAATGCGCACGCCCATGGCGACGACGGGGGAAATCGCGAGCATGGCGCCGACGAAGATGGCCCGCTCCTTTTGCCCGGCAAAGGCCGCATCGATCCCGTACCAAAGGCCTCGATCGAAGGCGTAAGTGAGCACCTGGTAGACGGCGAGCAGCAGCGTGCCGAGTACGTAAGGGCGCGAGTGCCGGCGAAACTGCGCCACCAAACCGGTGGGTATCGATTCGTTCATTTCTGCGGGGTGCGGCGAGTGGACCGGCTCTTTTTAGAACGAGTCGACTGCGCGCGCACGTCCGGCCCCTCGCGGCCTTTCGGCGTCCGGTGGGAAGACTTGAGGGAGGGGCGCGCGAGGTCCGGAGCGAGCCCCAAGTTTTCCAAAAGAACACGGGCCGATAGAAGGCCGAGGGTGACCCGTGCCCCCCCCTTTCCGTCGAGCTCGCTGATGACGCCCATTCGACCAGCGAACGGTCCTCCGAGAACGCGAACTTTGGCCCCTATGAGGAGCGCCTGCATCGTCATGGTTTCTTTTACCTCGCCGCGGCTACACCCCCCTAGCACTACTGTGTCACTGTTGGCGGTGCACGCGACTCGAGCCATCGCCCAAGCGGGGTCCTATGGCAGCTGGCACTTGTCGCCGCAATGCTATGTAGGTACGAACGGAAAGCCATCGTGAGCCCGGTGAAAGACAAGACGAAGGCAAAGCCCCGCGGAAAAGACGCGGCGGGCCCGAAAAGAGCGAGCGTGGGGCCGCGCGCGGCCAAGGGCGCTCGCGAAGAAGGAGCGGCAAACCCCAAGCGTTCCGCGCCGCGGGCCGGGGTCGCGCCAACAGCGGAGTCCGACGAAACCGCTGGCGAGCCCCGATCGCCCTCCCGAGGTTCATCCGCGCGAGGGCGCGGCGGCGATGGCTCCGAAAAGAGCGATGAGGACGAGAAAACCGAGGCCGAATCGAGCGACGACGCATCCGACCGCGAAGAGGCAGACGACGAGATCGTCGAAGTCGCCGGTGAGGTGGTGGCCGAGGACGTCAAGCTCGACGACGCCCCCAAGCCGGCCGCCGCCCGGGGCGGCTCGCTCGCGCGACTCGATCCGATGCAGCAGTACCTGCGCGAAGTGCAGCGCCATTCGCTCCTCACCCCCGAAGAGGAGCACAATCTTGCCGTCAAATACGTAGGCACCGGCGACGTCGCCGCGGCGGCGCGCCTCGTCACGGCCAATCTCCGCCTCGTCGTCAAGCTCGCCTACGAATACCGGCGCGCTTACAAGAACATCATGGACCTCGTGCAGGAGGGGAACATCGGCCTCATGCAGGCCGTCAAACGCTACGACCCTTACCGCGGCGTGAAGCTGTCATCGTACGCCGCGTGGTGGATCAGGGCGTATATCCTGCGCTTCATTCTCAACAATTGGCGCCTGGTGAAGCTCGGTACGACCCAAGCGCAGCGCAAGCTCTTCTTCAATTTGAACAAGGAGAAGGCGCGCCTGTCGGCGATGGGCATCGAGCCCTCCGCGGCGGAGATCGCACGCCGGCTCGGGGTCGAAGAACAAGAGGTGACGGACATGGACCGTCGTCTCTCATCGGGCGAGATGTCCCTCGACGCCCCGGTGGGTGACACCGAGGGCCGACCCGTATCGCGCCTCGAAATGATGCCGACCTCGATCAGCGGGCCCGACACCGCCGTCGCCGAAGGCGAGATCCAGCAGATGGTCAAGGCGAAGCTCGCCGACTTTCGCACCACGCTGAAGGGCAAGGACATCCAGATCTTCGACGATCGTCTCGTCGCCGAAGACCCGCTCACGTTGCAAGAGCTCGGCGATCGCTTCGGTATTTCGCGCGAGCGCGTGCGCCAGCTCGAAGCACGCTTGACGGGACGCCTGCGCGAATTCCTGAAGAGCGAGCTCGGCGACGCCGTCGCGAGCTGACGCGCTTGACCGCCGTTCTCTACGTCGTCGGCACCCCCATCGGCAATCTCGACGACATCACGGCCCGCGCCGCCGAAACGCTGCGCGCCGCCGACCGCGTCGTGGCCGAGGATACGCGGCGCACGCGCACGCTTTTGACCCACCTCGGCGTCGAACGAAAACCACTCACGTCGCTCGAAGCGCACGCCGGTCCCGAAGAGATCGCGCGGGTCGTTGGTTGGCTCTCCCAAGGCCAGAGTGTCGCCGTCGTGACCGATGCCGGCATGCCGTCGGTGAGTGACCCGGGCTCCGCGCTGGTGCGCGCCGCCGCAGAAGCCGGGGTTCGCGTCATACCCATCCCCGGGCCTTCCGCCGTAACGGCCGCGATCGCAGCGTCGGGACTCGCCGACGGCGGGTTTCGTTTTTTCGGATTTCTGCCACGGAGCGGCTCGGCCCGCGCCGACGCGCTCGCCGCGGTGCTTTCCACGCCCGAAACGGTCGTATTTTTCGAAGCACCGACGCGAATGGCCGCGACGCTCGCTGAGCTCGCGACGCTCTGCCCGGCGCGACCCCTCGTGGTCGCGCGCGAAAGGACGAAGCTGCACGAAGAGCTGCTGCGCGGCACCGTGGCCGAGGTGAGCGAGCGCGAAAGCGCCCGCGAGTGGCTGGGCGAAGTAACGTTGGTGCTCGGCGCCGACCACGAGGCCGGCGCGGGAGCGAAGATCGACGACGAACGCGTCATGGCGCGGATCCGAGAAGAGCTCGCCCGCGGCGAAACGGCGAAGACGGTGGCGCAGCGGGTGGCGGCCTGGTCCGGTCGACCGCGGCGCGAGATCTACGAGCGCGTGCTCGATGTCAAAGGACGGAGCGATCGCGATCCGTAAGCCTCGGCGCTCACGCCTCGAGGAAGTCCAAATCCTTGCCGTACGTCTCTTTCAGCGCCGCGACCGCGCCGCCCGCCAAGGTGAAAGCCGCGACGCCCACCGCGAGCGCGGCGCCCACGACGCCGAGAGAATCCTTGAGAGCGACGAAACTCCACGTGCAGAGCACCGCCGATCCGCGCACGAAATTCGGCACGGTGGTGGTGACCGTGGCGCGCAAATTCGTGCCGAACTGCTCGGAAGCGGAAGTAACGAAGACCGCCCAGTAACCGGTGCCGAAGCCGACGAGACCGCAGGCACCATAAAAGGCCGGCAGCGACGAGCCCCCCACGAGGAAGTAAACGCCCACCGCCACCGCCGTGATGCCGATGAAGAGCGCGACCACCTTGCGCCGTGAGCGCCACAACTGGCTGAGGAGTCCGCTGGCGACATCGCCCGCCGCGATCCCGAAATATCCCCAGCGCACGGCGACACCGCTCGAGGGCGCTGTCGCGAGCCCGAGCGCCTTGCCGATTTCGGGCGCTAGCGAGACCAAAACGCCGAACGCGTACCAGATGGGCACGCCGATGAGGATGACCGCGCCGTAACGAAGCACGCGCTCGCGCGTGGCGAAGAGCTGCCGGAAGTCGCCGCGCCGCACCGCGCTCGTCCCTTTCAAGCGGTCGAACATTCCCGACTCGACGACGCCGAGACGCAAAAAGAGCAGCGTGAATCCCATGGCGCCGCCCACGTAGTAGGCAGTGCGCCAGGTGAACACGCTGCCCATGAAACCGGCGATAATGCCGCCGCACAGTCCGACCGAAGCGATGATCGTCGTGCCGTAGCCGCGCGTCTTGGCGGGCATCAACTCGGATACGAGCGTCACGCCCGCACCGAGCTCGCCGGCGAGACCAATTCCCGCCAGGAAACGGAGAACTGCATATTGATTGACGGTCTCGACCATGCCGTTGGCCACGTTGGCCAGCGAATAGAGAATGATGGACCCGAAAAGAACCGAGAGCCGGCCGAGCTTGTCGCCGAGCACGCCCCAGATGATCCCGCCGAGTAGCATACCGATGAACTGCATATTGAGCAGATGCACACCGGTGCTCGTGATCGCCTCGCCGGTCACGCCGAGCCCCTTCAAGCTCTCGACGCGTACCACGCTGAAGAGAATGAGATCGTAGATGTCGACGAAGTAACCGAGCGCCGCCACCAGCACGGCGAGATAGATCGCTCGCTCAGAATTGGGGGCCGCCATGCGAGCTCGTTCGTACCATGGGCGGCGGCGCCCACGACAAGAGTTAGCGACCGATCCCCTCGCCTATCCCTCGGTTCACCTGGGTACGAAGCGCGTCGCCGTCGAGGCGGCGGAACGGCGACGATGAAGCCCCGAACCGCGCGGTCGCCGCGTCAGCGCGTCCCGCGTCGGGCATCCCACCCCCGGCAAAACCGGAACCGCAAAAGAACTTGGCGAGGCTACGAAAAAATTCTTCGAAGGTCGCGTGGTCGAGGCAAGGAGCATAGGTGGACGGGTCGCCGCAGCGAGAGTCATCGAGATACGGCTGGCAGACGGTGTTTCCCGCTTCGGTGGTGCAGTGCTGGTAAGCATCGTACGTCGCGCAGGTTCTGATGCAGACGGCGTCTTTGCAGGCTTCGAGAGCTTGTACCTGTGCGCCGCAGCCGGTCGCCCCCAGATTGCCGTCGGCGAGGGCGAGGCATCCCGGGAGGTTCAGCGCGAGCACCCTGTTCTTCAGGTAAATAAGCGGTCCATAGGACGACTCGTCCTCGGTCGAATAGAGACACGATCGACAAGCGGCGTTGGCGGGATCGCGATTGAAGGCGGTACATTCCGACGCCGTTCCCGACGCGCTCTCGCAGCGCCTCAACTCTTCGTCGATCTGGGCGTCAGTGCAGGCGTTCAGCGTCACCTCGGGCGTCTTCCAGGTTGGCGTAAAGCTCGCGGCGGATTGCGGTGCGCAGCTGCCGTCGGAGGCGCCGGCGTCGATGAGGCCCGGTGCGCCTTCGTCTTCTCCGCATGCGGGTAGCGCAAAGAGGACCAGCGCCGCGACGACGCTCGCCCTCATTCGACCGCTCCCCCCGCACGCAGAGCGTTCACCGAACTGCCGCTCGAGCAGAAAAGCGTGGCCGCAGCGACGAAGAATTCTCGGTTGCTGGCGTACTCGGTGCAGCTCGCATATTGCGGGCGCAAGAGACAGACAGCGTCGAGGTAATATTGCCGACAAGAAGTTTCGGCTGCCTTCTGCCGGCAAGCAACGTAGGCGTCGACGGGCGCGCAGCCGTCGCAGGCGGCGTCGTAGCAGCTGCTCGAGGCTTGCACCCGCGCGCCACAACCGCCCGCGCTGACGTCCCCATCGAGCAGCGCGATGCACCCGGCGGTGTTCGATCTCCAGACGTCATCGGACCGGATGATGGGACCGTACAAGGCTGCGCCTTCATCGGAGAAGAGACACGATACGCATACGACATTGGCCGCGTCGTTGCGAAACGCCGAGCACCGAGCCGACGTCGCCGACGGGCCCTCGCACGATGCGTACTCGAGATCGATCTGCCCCAAGGTACAAGCGCCCGGCTGCGGTACGGCAGGTCGACGCCACGTCGGCGCCCAATTCGCGGGCAGCTCGGGCGAGCACGGGTCCGCCGGGGCCCCGATGGGGACAGCGTCGCCGTCGCCGCATCCACCCGAGACGACGAGAGTGACGACGAAGCCCATGTACCCTCGCCAGCCTCGGCCTAACATGTCTCGCCCAAGCTCATACCAGTTTGCGCGTGCACGCCAATCGCCGAGACGGCGCCGCGCCGGGCCTGGACACCGCTATTCCGCGGGATATCATCCCGCCCTCGCGCCTGGGCGCGACGCGGCTTCGAGCCATCCAAGGAAGGGGTCGTCCATGAACCGAACACGAAAATTTGTGCTGCTGGGTGCCGCGGCGCTCGCACTCGCGACCGGATGTAAACCCGACCCCGCCGAGGAGCACCGCGACAAGGCAATCAACTTCGCCAATCAGTCGCAATGGAAGGAAGCCATCGCAGAATATGCGCTGTCGCTGCAGGCCGATCCCAAGCAAGAGAAGCTCTGGGAGGAAAAGGCCTACGCGCACATGCAGCTGCAAGAGAACGAGCCTTTCGAGCAGGCGATGGTGAAGCTCGCCGAGTTCAAGCCGGACAACGTGAAGAAGGCCGAGATCTACCGCAACATCGGCGGCGTGTTCGTGCAAAAAGGGCTCGCCGACGAAGCGGAACGCAACTTCATGAAAGCGGTGGCGCTGAATCCCAAGGACGATCAGTCGCTCGGCTGGATCGCGGAAATCTGGGCGCAGCGCGGCGGAGCGAGAGCCATGGGCACGCCCGCCAAACCCGACGCGCTCGACAAAGCGCTCGAGTACACCGACAAGGTCATCGCGCTGAAGCCGGACGAGACGGCCGGGTACATCAACAAGCGGATCGCGCTCACCAAGTACATCGATTATTGGCAGCAGCAAAAGGCCAACGCCGACAAAGAAGCAGTCGCCGAAAAGGACAAAGAGAAGCGAAAAGAGTTTCTCGCCAAAGGCGACGTCGCGATGCCGCAGATCGACAAATACAAAAAGATGCTCGAGGAGACGTCGCAGAAGCTCGCCGAAGCCGCGAAAAAGCCGCAACCCTCGCCCGCCGCACCCGCTAAGAAATAGCCGCTCTCGCACGCTGCGCGAGTCGCTTTGCGCAGCGTGCATGGCGTTCCATTCGAGCGGTTTTCATCCGGCGCGGGGAATTTCTCCGTAGTAGAGTGCGCGCCCATGCTCATGTCAGGCCCGCGTGAATCGGGGCGCGGATCCCAAGCGCTTGTCCTTGCTGCCGTGACGGCGTGGGTCGTCGTCCGCTACCTCCAGCTCAAGTACTCCGGACCGGGGATCGGAAGCGACGTCAACCTTTACCATAGCTATGCGCGCAGCTGGGGCTCCGGCGCCACGCCCTACGTCGACTTTCGGCCCGAATATCCGCCGGGCGCGCTGCCCATTTTTCTCATCCCGCTCCTCATGGGCGGCGCGGACTACGCGCACAACTTTGCCGTCGAGATGGCTTGTTTCGATCTGGCGGCCTGTCTCGTCGTGGTGGCGTGGGCGCGGCGGCTCTACGCCGGAAACCCGTATCTCCAAGCGCAATCACTGGCCGTCTACCTGCTCATGACCGCCGCGCTCTACCCCGTTCTTTACACC
>Ga0193706_1000563_pt1 | contig 20783 bp, 12 predicted proteins | sample U3c1metaG_FD_160130 | JGI IMG/M metagenome (GOLD analysis project Ga0193706, IMG submission 160130) | Soil microbial communities from a riparian zone of the East river system, Colorado, United States - U3c1 | ecosystem: Environmental > Terrestrial > Soil > Riparian zone | place: USA: East River... | reverse complement strand
GGGCGGAGGCGGATTCGGCCCGACGCACGATGCCAGGTCGAAGAGCATGAACTCGAGGACCTTCTCCTGTGCGGTAAGCGTCATGCTGGCATCACACTCGGCGGGGAAGGTGGATCCCGTTGTTACCGCGTTGGCCACGTGGAAGTCGCTGAACACGATGCGACCGCAGGCTTGGTCCGGTGGCGATTTGATCGGCGTGTCGATGGTGAGGTGCTGTACGGTTGCCCCCGATAGCCCGGCCGCCCGCGACGAGATCCACATCTGCGCACCGGCGCCGGCCGTGACCGAACCGAGGTCGCCCCGAGGCTCGGTGATACTGACCTGCGGCGGATTGGGTGACGAGAGTGCATTGACGACTTTCAGCCACGCCGCGAAATCCATTCCCTTCTGAAAACCGATGTTGACGTCGCCGGTCAGGGTTCCGAGCGGAGGAATGATCCCTGGCTTCCACGTACCGATGCCCCCGAAATCACCGTTCGTGAAGAGCCACGAATAGCTGAAGTGGGTTGCGAAGGCGCGTCCGCCTTTGTTCACGAAAGCGGTGAAGTTGCCGAGCGCTTCCGGGGTCTGGGCCATCTCACCTCCTTCGCAAGGAAAGATGACTTGGCTGTACTTCGACCACTCGCCTCCGCCTGCGGTCGTGCCCTTGAGAACATCCGCGGCGGGCGTGTTGGCGTCGATTCTCGAACCGTTGGAGTTGTAGAACCGAATGCGACCCATGCCGTCTGGGTTCGTAAACTCGGCGTCGTCGATCCCGATCTTGCGGAGCAAGCACTGCAGCTTGTCGACGTTCCCCGTTGCAATCGCGGTCAGCGGGATGTCGCCTTCGCTGCGGTTGCGCGGCATACGGACCGCCCCTCGCGTAAGCATGTTGGTGACGCAGGGCTGCACGTCGATGGTCGTCTGCATCCTCCAGCGACCGAGCTGCACGATGAGCGGGATGCCCGTACCGGCCGGTACGTTGGTGAGCGTAAAGGTGCCGTCAGGTGCCGTGATGGCGCTGGCGATCGAATTCTCCGGCGTCAGGACGAGACACTTGTCGCAAACGGGACCGTCGTCCGTGAAGGGCGGCAGCTTCGCGCCCGGCGCGACGTTGGGGATGTAGACGACGGCGTTGTAGATGGGATCGGCGTTCGCCGGATCTTTCGCGCCGGTGACGACGATGCCGCTCACGGACGTGGTGCCCCCTTCGCACTTCGGAATTTGCGGGCAAAGCGGACAAGTGGCGCCGCACACCTGAGAAACGCGAGCGCCGCACACTTCGCCCGTCGGGCACATGCCGCAATCGGCCTCGCCGCCGCAGCCGTTACCGATTTTGCCGCAAAAGGTAGCGGTAGGAGTGCTGCAAGGCGTTGGGGGACATGTGCCCGAATCGGGAGCAGCGCCGCAGAGGTTCGGCGTACCGGCGCCGCCGCAAGAGAGTCCGCCCGAGCAATTCCCGCAGTCGATCTCACCGCCGCAATTGTCTCCGACTTTGCCGCAGTACGAGCCCGTCGCTTGCTTGCAAATGGTCGGCACGCAAGCGCCCGAGTCGCGCGAAGCGCCGCAGACGTTCGGTGTACCGGCGCCGCCGCACGTAAAGGCGTTGTTGCAACCGCCGCAGTCAATGGTCGAGCCACAGTTGTTACCGACGGTGCCACAGTATTTGCCGGTGGTTTGATCACACATCGTCGGTTTGCAGATACCGGCGTCGGGGTCCGCGCCGCAGAGGTGGTCAACGCCCGCGCCACCGCACGTAAAGCCGGGCTCCTTACAGGCCCCGCAATCCATTCTGCCGCCACAGTTGTTGCCCACGAGACCGCAGTACTGCCCGTTGGGCGGATCGCAGCCGACGCACATCACGTCCACTTTGCTTGCGTCGATATGCGTATCGATGCCGCCCGGACCCGAGCCGCCCACCGAGGCGTCAGGATTCGACGAACCTCCGCCCCCTCCCGCGCCGCCGGTACCCGTACCGGTCGTCGTCGTGCCGCCCGTCGTAGGTTTGCGTGTTTGCCCAGAATCGTCGTTCGAGCAACCCGCCGCCAAGGCCAAAGAAACCCCAAACACCAACAGCGTCGAGGTGGAACCGAACCGCATTGGCCTCTCCTTCATTGCTTCCTGACGACAGAACTACGACAGACCGCGCCGAACGACGGACGCACTCGAAATCAGCCGTTGTCTGCAAAACTTCACACGCGCCCGAGTGACGCATTTCCCTACACCGGGACCTCTTCGCAGTCAACGCGACCCGATGGGCAATCCGGTGATACCAAGCGTGGCGTTGTCCGTGAGCGTCTACTCATTGTCCGACGTCGAGAGCTCTTCGCCGAGCTCACGCAACGAAGGCGGACCATTGACGTAGCGCGCTATTGCCAATCGCTGGACGCCGGTGTCGCCGAATCGAAGGCGTCGGCGGCGGTGTGTCAGAGGAACTCGCCGGCCGCCACCAGTCTCCCCGAGCCGGGAAAGCGGAAGGTGCTGATGGGCGGCGCGCCGGGCGCCTTGCGTGCGGTTTGGAGCGGGAAGCCGCCGAATGCCGATGTGAGTCCGAACGCAAACGAGTTCGAGTTGTACCGCATTGCAGAAGACGTTGAGCTCGGGAACCGCGCAGTAGGTGAATTTGCTGTTGTCGAAGCGCATGGCCCCAGTGCTGATGAGCAGCCAAGCCCCGCTTGCGGAGAACCCATTCAAGTTCAGATCGCCCATGAGCACAGTGCGGCTCGGGCAATCGGTCTTGAACTTCCGCCTCTCGGTGAGTTTTCCTCCGAGGGGATTGGAGGGAAATGCGCAGTACCAATCGTCCCCGGTGGGCGCGACGCACGCGATGCTCTGCGTGCCCACGTTCAGGTGAACCGATGCGTGAAACGCCGGGATGAAGAACGGCCCCACACGGTGGACGCGCAGCTCCACGATCGGCTCGACCAAAGCGGGAACGAGCTCGTCCGTGGACACGTAGCGCGCGAGCAGGATCTGCAGCACTTCGTTCATCCAGTAGCTCTGCGGATGGGCGGCATCCCACGGCGTACGAGAAGCAAGGAGCTCTTCACTCTCGAGGGCGGTAACCTTCGTGTTGAAGCGGATCCGCGAGCTGATAGGCTGTGCTCATTGTCGTACCGTATCCACCGCCCGCCGCTCGAGCCCGGAATGAACCCGCGTCTGATCGACGCGTCGGTCGACGCTTTCTGGTCGTTCGAGTCCACCGGGGCGCCCCACCGGGTGCTCCCGGACGGCTGCATGGACGCGCTCTTCGATCTCTCGACGGCGGAAGCTAGCGTCGTCGGTGCCATGTCGCGAGCAACGTTGGTGCGCGCACCGAGAGGAACACACGTGTTCGGGGTTCGCTTTCGTCCTGGCCGCGCATCGCTCTTCGTCGATGCAGTCGCGGGCGAGCTGCGCGACGCGAGGGTGCCCCTGGAAACGCTCGTCGGCCGCGCAGCCGCCCGGCTCACCGAGCAGGTCCTCTCGGCCCGCACGGACGAAGAACGGGCGCGCGTCATCGTCGCGTTCGTCCACCAACCAAGTTCCAGGGTTCGCGGGCACGATGCGCGCATCGATCAAGCAACGCGCGTTTTCGAACAAACGCACGGCCGGGTGCCCATTTCTTACGTCGCGCAGGTCATCGGACTGAGCGAGCGGCAGCTCGAACGCATGTTTCGCGAGCGCGTCGGCGTCCGGCCGAAGTTCTTCGCGCGCGTCAAGCGAATGCAGCAGGCGTTGCGACTCCTCTCGCGCGAAACGTTCTCCGGAGCAGCGCTCGCAGCGGCGGCGGGTTACGCCGACGAGCCGCACTTGTTGCGCGAGTTTCGTGCGCTGTGCGGCACGACTCCATCGCGGATCGCGGGCAATGTCGAATTCGTCCAATCCCCGGCCGACGGCAAAGGGCTGTTGGAACACCCGTAAAAGTCTGTGCATTCCGAGGCGCGGGCACTGCATCGGGCCGGTCCGTCGACCTTGCTGAAGGGTGCAAACGCTGCCGTGTTGCTCGACTTCGATAGGTTGAAAGAGGTGTTCGGAATCAACGCCGTGCTGACGGACCTGGCGCTTCCTGTTCTGCTGGATCCAGGTCCGCTCGGTGGCGCAACACTCGAGCTGGCAAGCCGCTTCGGGTCGTCGCGCACGGCAGCTCTGTCGACGCGTATGCGAGCGCGACCGTGCCGGTGTGCGAAGAGTGCGATTCCCAGCAACGCACCTGCAACAACGGTGTCCTCAGCGGGAGCTACACCGTGGCGAGGTGCATACCGCATCAGCTCTCTCGGACAGCAATGTCCGTAGCGCCCATTGCCGGACTAACGCTTGAAGGGCTCGGCGATGGGCGCGTCGCCGGCGATATCGACGAGCGCTTCGATCAGGACCTCGGCGCTCCGCATCAGATCGGAAACCGGAACCTTCTCGTCGACGTCGTGGCCAGGGTACGGCTTTCCCGGGAACCACATGCCGAACGCGATCGAGCGGGGCAAACGCTTGGCGTAAGAGCCGCCCCCCGAGAATTGCGCCGGCTCTGCCTTTCCGGTGGCGCGTGCGTACGCCGCCAAGAGCCGCTTCACGATCTTGGCCTCCGGATCGAACACGAGCGGCTCGTCCGCCCAGAACCCGCCCGTGACGAGCTTGGCGCCGTTTGCCGCGTTGAAGTCAGAGATCACTTTCTCGAGCTTCGCGCGTAGCTCGGGCCCGGTGAGAGGAGGTGGACGGCGCGTGACCACCGTGAGCTCGCGCGTTGCCGGCGTACTACCCGCGGCGGGCTTTTTGATCATCGCCACGTTCACGCTGTAGCCGCCCCAAGCCGAATGAACATTCGGCTGCGGAGCGACTAGACCGAGCCCGCCGCCTCCCAAGTCCCGCCCCGCCAGCCGAGCGAAGGTCAAAAGGTCGTCGGCTCCGCCACGAGGCAGCTCACCTTCCGTCGCGCGCGCGAGGGCGACGAGCGCATTCCTCCCCCCTTCGAGGTTCATGCCTCCGTGGGCGGCCTTGCCCGTGACGCGAACGATGGCTCGACCGCCCGTCGCGTCGAAGGCCACGGATGTCCCCGGGGGCAAAGTCTTTTGGCGAATTTTCGTTTCGAGCTGCCGCCAATCGGGGCTGCCCGCATCCTTCCACTCGAGGGTGAGCTCGGCGCGATCGGGAACGATGCTGGGAGACAATCCCGCGTCGAGCTCGGCGACACGGTAAGGCAACGCCGGACCGCCAGCGCGCTCGTCGAGCTCGGCCGACACCGTCACGGCGTTCCACGCCTTTTCGCCTACGACCACCGGAAACGCCGAATCGAGCACCAGGCTGATGAGCGGCGGCTCGTGGCTCTTCAAGTACACGACGAAATCCTGGTTCTCACTTTCTTCGTCGCTCCCCACGAGAAGCCGGACGGTGTGGGTGAGGCGTGCGCCGCTTTCTTTCAAGGACTTCATCGCGAGGAGCGCGGCCACGAGGGGCCCCTTGTCGTCGGCCGCGCCGCGCCCGAGCACATCGTGATCTTTCTCGACGCCGGCGAAAGGGGGAATCGTCCACTTGCTTTCGTCCACCGGCTGCACGTCGCCGTGCACGACCAAACCGAGCACGGGAGCGCCCGCGGGGCCCGGCAACTCGATCTCCGTCACCGGACCGGCATCGCGGGCGACGAGACCGAGCTCGTTCGCCACACGCAGGAGCCAAGCCTTCTGTTGCGCGTGGGCCGCAGTTTCGCCAGCCACGGTGCGGAAGCGGATGACCTCGCACAGAAGCGGCACGAAACGCCGCGCCTCTTCGCGCTCGAACCTGGCGCGGACGGCCGCGGCCGGCCCTTCTGGCCGCTGGGGCGCGTTCGGCGGCGCGCCGCAGGCAGCGGGGAAAAGCGCGAGCGAAACGGCGATGGTCGAGATTCGCATGGCGCAATCTCTACAACTTCGTATAGCCGCCGGCCATCCGCCAATCACGAACGAATAGCGAGACCAACATGTCGCCGCGAAGCTCGCCTTCGCGCCATCGCCGGCAGGGATGCTCAGCTCATGGCTGCCAGATTTGCGGCTTGAACGGGTCTTCCACGACCGGGTTGGTGATGTTGCCGGCAAAGTTCGCCATCACCGAGACCGCGAGCCCGGCGACGACTGATCGAATGCTTCTTTCCAGCCGACGAAGAGACGGCGGCGCGTGCAAGCGCACTTCGTTGACCTCGAGCCCTGGTTTCGGTGAGCCGCGAGGTTCGTCCCGAAGCACTATATAAGGATGCGCGCAGCGTTCAGCGTTCCCTCGAGACCACAGCTCCCCCACCCTCGGTCCACCGACCCGATCGCCCCGCGGGCCCAGCCAAGTGCCGCGGATGGGACGGGGCTAGGGGGCACCCGATGAGAGTCGCTCGGCTGGCGCTGCTGGTCGCGCTCCTCGGTGCGAGTGGCTGCAGTGGAGAGGGAGAACCACGATCACGCACCACCGGAGGAGGTGAAGGCGGCTCGGGCGGAGGCGGCAACGGCGGCGCTGGTGACGTTGGGTCGGGAGGATCCGGTCCCATCATCGTTCAGGACGCGAGCCCCCGCGATCCCGACGCAGCGTGCCAGCAGGCTGAAGTGCGCTTCGTACCCAAAGTACCCACGGTCTTCGTGCTCGTGGATCGATCGGGCAGCATGTTCACGCCCGATCCAGTGACCATGACCGCCGCGTGGCAGCCTCTCAAGACGGGGGTCCTGCAGGTAATAAAGGCGCTCCAGCACGAGATCCGGTTCGGCTTCGGTGCTTTTACCGGCGAGATCAACAGCACGTGTCCCCTCTTCGATAAGGTCGACGCCAACGTCGACAATTACGACAAGATCGCCACGCTCTATGAGTCCTTGAAGCAGCCGACCAAAGGCGAGACACCGACCATGCGGGTTCTTTCGCTGGTCAAGGACATCCTGGCCCGGGACCCAACCGATGGAGAGAAACAGATTCTCTTCGTGACCGACGGTGAACCGGACTATTGCGCAGATGGAAACGTTCTCTGCCCTGTCGACAGCGTCATCGCGCAATTGCAGCAGCTGGCGAAAGCAGGTTTCAAGACGAACGTGTTCGGATTGAAATCGGCACAGAGCAATATTTCCGAATCGACCTTGCAAGGATTTGCCAACGCCGGCGCCGGGCAAGCGGTGGCCGTACCCGTCAATTCGGTCGATGACATCTACAACCAGTGCTTCAACGGGGGCGATCCCAACGCCGTCGGTTGGAAACAAGAATTCCAGACAGCCAACGTTCCGGGCGCCAAATCACTTGCCACGTACGGATCACCGGGGGGCACGGCGCGTGTTTTCCGCCCCGATTTGTCGGACCCCAGTCGCACCGACGATCTCGTCAAGCAACTGAGTGATGTCATCTCGGGCGTGAAGGGCTGCGTCTTCGACCTCGAGGGCAAGATCAAGGTCAACCTCAACTTTTTGGCCGAGGCTCAAGTCCTCATTCAAGGCGCGCCAGTTCCTCTATCGGACGTCGACGGCTGGCGCATGAACAGCGCGACGCAACTCGAGCTCGTCGGGGGTGCGTGCGCCAATTGGAGACGACCGGAAAATACGGTCATCAAATTCAATTTTCCCTGCAAATCGATCATCATTATCAATTGACGGTCTCGCTCGGCGCGCATCGAATCCAGTGTAGCGAGCGCCGGGCCCCGTCAGCCATCGCTTGCGTCGTCCGCGGCGTCGATTCCGCCGTCGGGCGGACCGCCTTCATCGGGCGAGCCTCCTTCTGCGTCTTGCGAGCCGGCCTCTGCGTCTTCCGTTCCGCCTTCTGCGTCTTGCGAGCCGGCCTCTGCGTCCTCCGCGCCGCCTTCGGCGTCATTGGATACGTCGGGGGCTGCGTCGGGGATGCCAGCTTCGGGCACGGGCACACAGGTGTTCATCATGCAGGTGTTGCCGGCGGGACAGGGGACGGTGCCCGAACATGGACGGCAGGTGTTCATCACGCAGGCCGGTCCTCCCGGCCTGTTGGCGCAATCGGTATTCGCGCCGCATTCTCGACACGTGTTGGCGCCGGTCGTCACACAGATCGGCGTCGGTTCGGCGCACTGCGTATTGTCGCGGCACGCTTCGCAAACGTTATTGTTACAGGCGGGGAGTCCGGGCGCCGTGCAGTCTGTGTCAGCGCCGCACTGTTCGCAGTTGTTGCCGACACAGATCGGGCCGCTGGTATTGCCGACGCAGTGCGCACTGGTCTGACATTGGACGCACATCATCGTCGTTAGGTTGCATGCGCGGTTGGTCGGCGAAGTTGCGCAGTCGGCGTCCGAAGCACAGCGGAGCTGACAGGTGTTGTTCGTAGTGCCCGCTATGCAGTGGTTGGGCGGTGTGCAATGGGTGTCGTTCAAACACGAACGACAAGAGCCGGCCGCGACGTCACAGTACAAACGCGGCGGGTTTTGCATGTTGGTCGCGCAGTGTTCATCCGTCAGGCAAGCCTGGCAGCGAGGCCCCTCGGGCCCGTTTGGATTGCAATAACGGTTCGTCCCGTTTGGGCTACAGGTCGTCGCTCCGCACGGCAGGGCCGCGTCCACGCCCGCATCTTTGCTGCCCGAGGAGCCCGCCGCACCACCGGTGCCGGCGGTACCTGCGCCACCGACGCCACCCGTGCCGCTGACGCCACCGGTACCGCTGACGCCGCCGGTGCCGACGCCACCGGTGCCGCTGACGCCGCCCGTGCCGACGCCACCGGTGCCGCTGACGCCGCCCGTGCCACTGACGCCGCCCGTGCCACCGCGCCCCGCGGACCCGCCGGACGTCGTCGAGCCGCCGTCGCGCCCACCCGATCCGGCCGCGCCGGCAGTCCCGGTGGTGCCGTCGTCGTCGCCTCCGCAGGCGACGGCCAACACCGCCCCCGCTGTCATCGCAAAAAGGAAGTGGCTAAGTCGATACTTCGTCATGATGGCTCCTTGAGCTTCAAGAGGGAGCGACCTTATCGCGGGAGCACAAGTAAGGGCAATCCGATTGTCGTCCTAGTGCGAGTGGCCCCGGACAATGGGACGATGAACGAGCTCGTCAAACGTTTCGTCGGACGCCGTCGACGCGAAGCGTCTCCGCGCCGGCGCGGCCGCGAACGATTCATGTCGATAAACCCGTCGCTGTGCGGCAGGGTCGCGGTGATTCGCGCAGCCGCCGTCGCGCGCGCATGGATGGGAAGCCATCTCAACGCAGGCGGGACGCAGTCACTTTCCTTTGCCGCCCTCGCGCCCGCCGTCGTCGTCATCGCCGCCCTTACCTCCCCCGTCGCGGTCGCCTTTTCCAGCCTTGCCTGCGGTACCTCCGGTTTCGCCGCCCGCGTCATTGGACCCACCTACGCCTCCGCTTCCGCCACGAGCATCGTGCGATGCATCCGTCGCTCCCGAGTCGCTCCACGCATCGCCAGCGCCGTCGGTCGTCGCGTCACGAGCGGTGTCCCCTGCAGACCCATCCGCGCGGACAGCGCCGCCCATGCCGCCCGTAGATCCATCGGTGCGGACAGCGCCGCCCATGCCGCCGGTTCCCACGGCCGCGTCGGTTTTGGTACCGCCCCCCGAGCCTCGACCGGCGCTTCCTCCTGTTCCCGAGCTCCCACCGGCGCCATCCGAAGATCCGTCGTCGAGCTTTCCACCGTCCGTGTCCATCGTACCGTCGTAGCTCGCTCCCCCGCATTGTAGGAGCGCAAGCGAAGTCATCGCCGTTGCGATCACGTGAGCCGCGTGATTCCGAAGCATTGCAGGTCCTCAGTTCTTGCGATTCGACGGCTTTCTCGCTTCGATTCTGGCGATGAAAGTCGTCAATGGTTGGAAGGCCGCGTCGTGCGCTGAGCTGAGCTCGCGCTGAACAATTTCACGTCGTCGGACGGTGATCACCGATCACCACCACGCTTTGGCACGCGTGGAAGCGTTGTTACGAAACCTCCATCATCCTACGTAACCGATGGGCCTGTCGCGCAGGCAGAGTCACGCGATTTTCTTTCTACGGCGCGCCTCGACAAGGACTTAGGCGGTCAGGATCCTCCCGACGCGAGGAGATTCACCACGGCGCGAAGTCCCCCAGCGACGGTCTTCCCCCCGAGCTCCCCGCCAATCGCAGTCTGGAGATCGACGACGAGCGCCGCGCTCGAACCGAATGAATGTGCAGACTGAGCCGCTCGAAATCAGACGTCGTCCTCTATGGTGACCACTTACGCGCGCCTCTGGCCGACCAATTCCCTGATGCGTGGGTTATTGGTATTGTCAGCGCCCCTCGCCGCCTCGAAAGGATTTTCCCCGGCAAGCCATTTCTCTGGCACGGTCTCGGGGTCGTCCATCATGATACGCATGGCTGCCGTAAGCTCGAGGGGCAACACTTTCAACCTGAGAAGTTCATGAAGTGTGAGCTCGATTCCAGCCGCTACGGCGTGAACGGCGCGGATGGGTTCTAGGAAACACGGCACGGCCAATGAGCCGGCGAGAAACTGTGTGCGTGCGTCCGGATCTCGCAGCGTACGCTCGCACGCGGCGGCATCGAGCGAGTTTGCACCCCGACAAGCGAGCGGCCGAACCTCGTAGATCGAGCACCGGTCGCTCTCGAGAAATGGGCACGGCAGGTCCGGCGAGAGCCGCTCGGCCGAACTCAGACCGCGGGTCTTGTCATCCGTTTCGCGAATACGCCGAACAGTCGCATCCAGCTCGCCCGCCGCCCGTGTTGCTCGGAGATGGGCGTAAATGGCGAAGACCTCCGGCACCGAAACGCCCACGGCTTGATAACAGCAATGCGAACAGCCCGAGTGGCACGCGGGTGGACGGTCCGGCGAGAGCGCCAACGCGCCTTCCCCGATTTTCGAGGTTGCCGCCATCGCGTTCCGGCCAAGCGCTGCCGCTTGGTCTTGCGTGCGGTCGTCATTCAAGAGCTGGTGCGCGGTGCTGGCCGCAGCGATCGCGACATCGTTTTGCCAACTGTCATTGAAGAGCGGCCGGGACAGCGTCATTCCATTCATTCTTCCGAGTGCGTCGCGGTGAATGACCAGATGCGTTGTCCCGCGCGCGTCGCGGTGAACGTGGGCCTGCCTCCTCTTGGCAGCGTCTTTTCGAGCGGCGCGCTTCGCCTCTTTTTCTTTTCGTTTTTCGCTCACGCGCCGCCAAGCCCTTGGGAAAGGGAAACGGAAAGGTACAACGGTGAAGGCGGAAGCGTAAGTCAAGCATGCGTTGACCCCCACCCCTGGCGACTCGATATCTCGCCTGAACACTGCACCTCTGTGCGGTAGAGGGAAGATGAAATGACCATTTTCGTCTCCGAGGTTCTGAGCGCAGAGTCGGACGATGCGACACAAGGCGAGGGACGGGGTGCGCCGACAGGCGTCGTGGCAAGCGGTGCGGCTTTTGGGCCCGAGATTCGCGCGGTCTGCGCTTCTGCTCTTGATACTGGCGGCGCCGCTGCTGGTAAGTTGCGGACAACGGGAATCGCCGGGAGAATCGTTGGAGTCGCGGCCTGCTGCGCTCAGTGCGCCGGGAGCTGCGGGGGGCAAGACAGCGCTGCCGGCCCCTCCGACGGTCGCACTGCCTCCCGCCGGCAAGCAAACGGCCTGGGTGCTCATGCGCGAGCAGGCGAGTCTCGCTCAAGCGGTGAGCGCCAAGGATTGGAAGAGCCGTGGCGCGGCCGTGTATCAGGCCTTGACAAGCACGGCGCAGAGCTCCCAGGCGTCTCTCAGTGCCGATTTGACCGCGCGCGCGGTGGCGCACGAGAAGTTCTGGATCGTGAACGCCGTCAAAGTGACGGCGACCAAGGCCATTCTCGACGAGATTGCCGTGCGCTCCGACGTCGCTCGCGTCGTACCCGACCGCAGCTACCAGATCCCGCCGATCAGGCGCTCCGGTGTGGGCACGAAGGCCAACGTCCTAGGCACGGAGTGGGGCCTCGACAGAATCCGAGCGCCCCAGGTCTGGCAAGAGATCGGCGCCTTCGGCGACGGCGTTGTCGTCGGCAGCATCGACACGGGTGTCGAATACACGCACCCCGCCCTGGTCCAGCAGTACCGCGGCTCGCTCGGCGACGGCGCGTTCGACCACAACTACAACTGGTACGACCCTGCCAGCGCGTGCGGGGTCCCCTCGGGGATCCCCTGCGACAACGCTTCGCACGGCACCCATACGATGGGCACGATGGTGGGCGACGACCACGCCGGCAACCAAATCGGTGTTGCGCCGCACGCGCGCTGGATCGCTGCCAAGGGCTGCGAAAGCTTCACTTGTTCGCTCACGTCGCTGGTTGCGGCGGGGCAGTGGATGCTCGCCCCAACCGATCTGAATGGGCTCAATCCCCGTACCGACTTGCGTCCGCACGTCATCAACAATTCCTGGGGCGGCCCCGGCGGTGACGACTTCTATCGGTCTATCGTCGAGTCCTGGGTAGCCGCCGGGATCTTTCCCGCATTTGCCGCAGGCAACTGGGAGGGCGGTGGCATAGCGCCATGCGGCAGCATTTCCTCGCCTGGAGACTACGCCGCGTCGTTCGCCGTCGGTGCCTTCGATATCAACGGAAATCTCGCTGATTTTTCGTTGCGCGGGCCTTCCCTGGGTGGGCTCATCAAGCCGAACTTGGCCGCGCCGGGCGTCTTCGTTCGCAGCAGCGTGCCCGGGGGCGGGTACGAGGCTTTCGACGGAACTTCGATGGCAACTCCTCACTTGGCGGGAACCGTTGCGCTGCTGTGGTCGGCGGCCGACGCGCTCTCCCGCGATGTCGAGGCGACGCGCGCGCTGCTGTCGACCACGGCGGTCAATGCCCTGGAGGCGACCTGTGGGGGAACGCCGGAATTGAACAACGCCTGGGGCGAAGGCCGGCTCGACGCATTCGCCGCCGTCGATCAAGCGCCGCGCGGGCCCACCGGGACCTTGGCTGGAACCGTCTTGGCCGACGACGGCGCAGTCGTGAGCCGGGCGACGATTCGCGCTACCAACCCGCAACTCACTCGCTCGATCGTCAGTGATGCGAGCGGCGTGTTTTCGGTGCGCTTGCCAGTGGGGACCTATGACCTGACCGTGTCGGCGTTTCGATATTTGGCCCAAACGCTCACCAGCGTGGTGATTGCTCAGGATACGACGACCCAAGTCAGCCCGGTCCTGCATGTCGCCCCTGCGTTCAGCGTTTCTGGCGTGATCACCGATGCGGATGGCCAACCGCTGGCCGGCGCACAGGTTTCGATCGAAGGGACGGGCATCGCGCCTGCGACGACCGACGCAACAGGCAACTATGCGTTCGCGCAGGTGCCCGCCGGCGACTACACGCTCCGCGTCGAGGCGGGTGGGTGTTTCGACGCGCGCACCGCGGCGCTGACCGTCGACGCGAACGAGACCCTGAATCTCACGCTGCCCGCCCGCACGGACTCGTTCGGCTATTCTTGCCGCCCGACCGCGTTCGCGTTCGTCGAGGCCACGAACCTCCTACCGCTGGTTGGCGATGACGCGATGGTGAGCGTGAGCCTGCCGTTCCCGTTCGCGTTCTATGGGAATAGCTACGAGCAGGCCTACGTCGCCAGCAATGGTTTCGTCAGCTTCCAAAACACCTCTCCTTCCTTCTCGAATCTGCCCATCCCGGATCCTTCCGAGCCCAACGCCGCCATCTTTGCGCTGTGGGACGACCTGGTCGTCGGAGCGGACTCGAGTGTGCTCACGGAAACGGTGGGCACGGCCCCCGACCGGCGCTTCGTGATCGAGTGGAAGAACGTCCAGTTTTTGGCACAGGGCGTAACGGTGACGTTCGAGGTCGCGCTCTTCGAAAACGGCAAGATCGAGTTGCAGTATCAAACGGCGGGGCCCGAGCCGATACAGCGCGGCGGATCGGCCACGGTCGGGCTCGAAAATGCGAGCGGAACGGTGGGCTTGCAGTACAGCTTCGATCAGCCAAAGCTCGACTCCGGAATGGCAGTGTCGTTCCGCGCGCCGCCGTACGGCATCGTTCGCGGCACCGTGACCGACGCCAACGACGGCCAGGGGCTGCCGGGTGTCGAGGTGCAGGCGTCGAGCGTCAACGCGCCCGTGCGGTCGACGCTGACCGACGCCGCGGGAGCCTATCGACTCGCAGTCCCCGTCGGCGCCGCGACGATCGCGGTATCGGCAGCGCGCTACGAGACCGTCAGCGCGACCGTTCAGGTGGAGGATGGCTCGCTGCTCACGCAAGACTTCGTGCTGAAGAGCGGCCGAGCCAGCGTCACACCGCCCACTCTGCAATTGCTGTTGCCTGTCGGACAGACACGAAAACGACTACTGGTCCTCAGCAACACCGGCAGCGCGAACCTCTCTTTCACCGTGGATGAGTCGGGCGGTGGCCGACAAGCCATGGTCGCGACGCGGACACTGAAGAAGAATCCGAGCGCGAAGACTGGCGCCGCAAATACGCGCGAGCTCTTCGCAGGGGGTGTTCAGGGCCATGGCATGACGCCCATGGCGGGAGGGGACGTGTTGTTCACGTTCACGCCGTCCATCGCGCAGGCGTGGGGCGTCGGGTACACGGGTCGGCTGTGGCTCAGTGAATTCGTCAATCGCGTGAACCACGAATTTACTACCCAAGGGGCCGCGACTGGCCGAGCCTGGCCCGCTTTCGGGATCGGTTTGGCCGCCGGGGACATGGCGTACGACGCGTCCCGCAACCTCATGTGCCAGGTCGACATCGACGGCGACAACGGCATTCATTGTTGGGACCCTGATACCGGCGCCGAGCTCGCGTCGATCGTCGGAGCCTTTCCGTGGACGACGGTTTCGCAGCGCGGCCTCGCCTACCGAGCGGACGACGACAGCTTCTACATCGGCGGCTGGAACAGTGGCCTCATCTATCACGTCGCTGGCATGTCCGATCCTGCGAAGGGCCGCGTGCTCGGGAGCTGTCAACCGGTCGACGGCGTCATCTCGGGTCTCGCCTGGAATGGCGCGGCAGGCGTGCTTTGGGTCGCGACGAACAGCCCGGAAGATACGATCTACCAGCTCAATCCAGACGATTGCACCGTGCTTTCCACGCTTCGCCACCCGCTACCAGGGTTCAACGGCGCGGGCCTGGAAATGGACGACGACGGCAACCTGTGGATGATCTCGCAGGCGACGAATCAGGTGTTCTTGATGGATAGCGGCGTTCCAGTGGTGTCGGACGTGCCTTGGCTGAGCGTCACTCCCACCACCGGCGAGATCGCTCCCGGCGGCAAGGCGAATCTCGACGTGACGATCGACACCACGGGCCTCGCTGCCGGCCAGTATTTGGCGAAACTGTCGCTGAAAACTACGGCGGGGCGCGCACCCAACTTGACTGTGCCGGTGAGTCTCATCGTCACCGACTACCAGCGCGCAATCAATGCCGGCGGCGCGGCCTATACCGATAGCCAGGGTGAGCCCTGGGTCGCCGACCACCCGTACGCGACCGGCGGGTGGGGCTACTACCAGACGGGCAGCACCGCGAGCACCAATCACGCCATCAGCGGCACGAGCGACCCGGCACTTTATCGAAGTCAGCGAATCGATCCCTATGCCTACCGTTTCGACAGCGTGCCGAACGGCATCTACGAGGTCGATCTCCGCCTTGCCGAGATCACCAATTTGAAAAAGAAGCGGCGCGTGTTCGACGTCGTCATCGAAGACACGCTGGTGTTGCCCGCGCACGACATCGACTACGAGGTCGGAACGTTTGCCGCGGACGACAATGTCTTCTTCGTGGAAGTGTTGGACCAGACCTTGGACGTGCGCTTCATCGAGCGCGCCGGCTTCGAAAAGCCAGCCGTCAACGCCGTTCGCGTGACGCGGCGGGCGGATCGCTGAGCAACACGTCGGTTCCAACGTTGGGCATCTCGGCTGCCGCGCCGCTCAGCGCGGCCGCGCCGCCCAGGCGGGCAAGGTCCGTCCCCGCCGCGAACCTGACCGCAGCGCGGAGACTACGGCCAGGCGCCGCAACGCCCGTGATGGACGCTCGAGCAGAAGATCGCACCGGGTCGGCGCGGTCGCCTCGATAAGTCGAGCAACACGGCGCGCTGCTTCTGGTCATGGGCAGACGCTTTGTGGGCCCTCGGGCTACATCGCGTCACCGTCGTGACCGGGGCCAAGCACGAGATCGGCCACGCGATGCTTCAGGATGGGGTGCGCGCCGAGATCGCGTGTGAGATCTTTCAACGCGTCCCCGTACACGGCGTTTGCATTCGACCTCCTATTCTCTACGCACCCAGTTGGTATTTCCAACGTTCGAAGGTTTGCGCACGCGCGGTCGATGCAGATTGACGGTCGCTGCCCCGCACCCATATCGTATAAAGCGTAGAGCGCGTCGGAAACCAAGGCAACATCGGGACATCGTGAACAGCATGGATCAAGCTGGAATCGGGCGGTCTTATCGGACAGCGCTTGCTTTAGCGGAAAGCACCAGACGAGCTATGACGAACTCTGGTGCTTTCGTGACGGCCACGAGACCTGCGCTGTGACGGCCATGATGGTTGAAGAACTGCGATTGTCGCGTGAAACCGACTGGAAGCCGATCCTACATCCCGCAGACTGTTCGCGTGCGTCGCTCGGCCTGCAGGCGCTCCTCGTTGGCGAGCTGCAAGTCACTGCCTTCTGTCGCGGAGAGGGAAACTTCGTCATTCGTCTCAGCCACCGCGAGCCGCGATCTAAAGCTCAGCTCAAGCTCCGAGAACGCCAAATCATCGAGTCGCTCCTGGCCGGCTGCAGCCAGAAACAGACGGCTTACAATCTCAAGCTGGCTGCGACCACCATCAGCGAAGCCATGCGGCAAATCCTGGGCAAAGTCGGGGTCGCACGATGGGAGCATTTGGTAGCCGTAGGATGTGCCCTAGTCGTGGCCGACCGGCGACAGAATTGCATCCTGCGGCTCGACCACTCCCAAGAGCTGCAGCTGGAGCTTTTGGTTCGGCCCAGCGTGGTGTCGAGGCTTACCCCCGCCGAGCGCGATGTCTCCCTGCACGTCATCGAGGGCTGGTCCAACGCACAGATCTCCCGCGCGCGATCCACGAGCGTGCGAACCACCGCAAACCAGATCGCCTCTTTATTTCGCAAGCTAAACGTGCGTGGAAGGCTCGAATTGATTCTTCGGCTCTTAGGAGATGACTCGGCTTCGTGAGCCGGTTCCGAGCAGGGCCGAGTCAGCGCCGCCGGAGGTTCGTACCCCAAGAGCGAAATCCACAACTGCCGCAAAAGAAGAGTTCTTTCGTCTTCCGTTCGGTGCAGAACGAGTCAATGCAGTCTTACGGATAATGGGTAGTTCGGCGCTGCTCAACAGCTGCGTCCTCTCGTGTCTCGCCACCAACGAATGCCGTAAGGGTGCTAGAGCTCCAGAAATTCGTGCATCTGTTGCAATGCCTCGTCCAGCGCTAGCTGAAAGGCCCGGCCGCGCGGCCGCGGGGAGGCGAAGCCGAGCTCGTGCTGCAGCCGGCCGTCAACCACCTTCAGATTGACCCAACCCAGCATTTGCTCGCCCCACAACATGGGCATCGCGTAATGGCCCATGCGGCGCTTGTGGGCCGGCACATAGGCCTCCAATTTGTATTCCCAGCCCCAGAACAATTGGAACCGCCGTCGGTCCCACACCACGGGATCGAAGGGCGCCAGGAAGCGCAGCTTGTCGTCAATCGGGTGCCCGGCGGTCATCGGCTTCTCGTCCTTGGGCCATAACCACAACACGCCGTCGACTTGAGCATGGCCATAGCGGGCTTTCGCATGCTCTTGGACCTGCCGCACCTCGGCGGCCAGATGCGGCACTCCGTAGCGCAGCAGTCCACACAGATAGCCCAGGGTGGTCACCGTCAGCGGCGCGTAAAGCTGCACCGCTATGTCGAGCAACAGACCGGCGCGCGCGAGCCGGACCTCGGGACTGTCATCCTGCGGCGTGTGCCCGATCGCTTCGTAGACGCGGGTTCCGGCCTCGCGCTGCGCCACGCGCAGCAGCCCGCAGTAGTGCAGACCTTCCAGCAGGTGCGTGCTGGCGTTCAGGTTGGCACCCCAGCGCTTGATTGACCCATTGTCGACATGCGTCTGCACGTCCTTGGACCGGGTGCGACCGTGCTGACGCACAAAAGCCAGTACCTTCTGGGCGCGCGCCTGCATCCTGGCGTCCCACGCGCGCGGCGCCTCGCGCGGATGCAGCAGGGTCAGGGTCTCGCGAGGCAGGAAACCGTAGTTGACGAAGAAGGCCTCTTCGATCGCCAAGCGCGGGTAGCGCCGCTCCAAGTCTCCGACGCGATAGTCCGTGACCCGGTGCGCAAGGATCAAATCTTGCGCGCGAGCGGGCGCGCGCATGGGATCGGCTTGCACAAACCCGAGACGCGCAATCGCCCGCGGCAGGCTAGTTGGCTTGAAGAGGCTGCGCGCGATCGTGTAGCGGCGAAGCTGATCGAGATGGGAGGCTTTGCCGCGCGACATTCGGGTAGGGGGCTCATTCGTGCTCACCGCGAGCAAGTGGTGTCCTACCTCCCACGCGAGTCCTACGCCACCCTCACCTCAACGTGCGAGAACCAGAGCCCGCCGGTGCGATCATCCAGACCGCAGTGCGTCGCGCAAAACCGCACCTCGAGGCGCGCGCGCGCGACCGCACACGCCGCGCAACGCGCAAGGAGACGCGTGATGCGACGCCGTTCGTACGTCAAGCGTAAGAACCGCGTTGGCTTGGCTCATGCAAGGAGCGTGACGCTCGCCATCATCGCGGCGGTCGCCAACGCGATCGGGCGGCAGCGCGCGCGAGTCGGGTGGAGCTCTTCATCTTGGAGAAATAGCCGTCATGCGAAGATCGGTTTTCGTTTGGGTGCTCGCTGCGGGTGCGGCGCTCGGTCTCGGGTGCTTTGCCGACGACTCGTCTCCGAGTGGTCAGCCGGGTGGGTCTGCCGGGTCCGGCGGATCCGGCGCATCGGGCGGAAAGAGCGCGGGCGGGACAGCGGGTGTAGGAGGGAGCACGGCAGGCGCTTCCGGTGCCAACGCTGGCGGTGCGCGAGACGGCGGTGTTGACGCCGCCGAGGGAGGTGGCGCCGGCGGTGCTGGCGGCACCGCCGGCTCAGGTGGCACGGGGGGCACCGGTGGCGCGGGCGGCGCCGCCGGGAGCGTGGGCGGTGCGGCGGGAAGCGCGGGCACCGGCGGCATCGACGCCTGTGGGCAATACCGTCCCCTGCCGTTGACGGTTTTTTCCGCCTTCACCACGCTCCGCATCTGCTCGAACGGAACGTGTACGGCGCCGCAGATGCCGTACTATTTTGCGCCGGTCGCAAATCCCAATTGCAATGAAGTCTTCCCCGATGGTGGCATCGTGCCTCCCTTCGCCGATGGCGGCCTTGTCGACGCAGCGAGCACCGACGACGCACCGAGCGAGGCTTCCGCTGACGCTCCAACAGCGGACACCACCGACGTCGACTCCGGCTCCGATATCGCCGATGTCAGCACGGAGCGCAGCGCCGACGTCAGCTGGGAAGCCAGCACCGACGTCAGGATGGAAGGCGGCGCGGTCGAGGCATCGACCGACGCGACGGCGCCGGCATGTTACGAATTTCTCTACAACCCCGACTGCCCGAACGGCCTTTGTTGGGGCGGCGTCATCTTCACACAGTCCGCGGGCGGGATGTCCGACACCGGCATTTGCATCGAATTAGGTGCAACGAAGGTCACCTTTCAAGCGAAAGCGAGCCGACCGGATGCACGAATCAAGTTCGGCGCCATTCGCGAGGGCCTACTTCAGACCGAGTTTTTCCTCAACATCACGACCGACTGGGCAACGTATGAAGTCGCCATTCCCCCTGGCGAGCCCTACAACACGTATTCCTCTGGAGCCATGGGCGTGTGGAACGGCTTTTCGGTGATCGTCGAACCGCAAGATCATCCCGGCGGCACATACATCTTCGTCAAGGATGCCGTCTGGATGAAGTAACGCGCGCTGCGCCACTCATCGCATGAGCTAGCGTAGGACGAATTCGATTCCGAGCGATTGCAGCACGAGCGGCTGGCCCCAAGAGCCAGCTATGCGATCGGCGAACGCGAAGACGGGACGCGGGATCGCAACGGCACCGAGAACGTCTGCTCGCAACCAGAGTGACCAAGCGATGAAGACCGCATAGCCCATGCGCAAGAGGGGTGTTGCCACCAGCGTGTCCTGCTCTCTCCCGAAGAAGCCCGAGTTGGGTGAGCCCTCGGTGTGGATGATGGCCGCGCCCATGCCGGCACCGAGATCGAATGTGCACCAGCGCATCGCGAGGGGTCGCCAGTGAACTCCTGCCGCGACGAGACCGAACGTCAAGCTGGCTGTGCCTTCGTTCTCCTGCCACGTGGCGCGACCGATGGGGGCAAGCCCCGTGATTTCGACGCCCCAACGTGGCCGCAAAAGCCAGTGAAGCGAAACCATGGCCTGCGATGAGATGTCGGACGTGCCGCCAAAGCGGGTCCTAAGGAGACATCCAGCGATGGAGGTCCGGGCGACGGGGCCGCAGGTGCCGGCCGGTCGCCAGCGCGAGCAACCGGCGCTCGCGCAGTGCTGGCATCGGCCGACGGCGACGCGATCTCGTTGAGTGACGTGCGCACGGCTTCGACGGCGCGCAGCGCCACCACCGCAGGGTCTCGCTCAATCGCCACGACGGCACGGAGGCCCATTTGCCCGGACGCTTTATCGACAGTCCAGACACGAACCTCGCCGCTCGCACGGTCGACTCCAATCGTCGCCACGGCTTCGATGGTTCGCGACAAAAGCTCGATTTCGGAATCGCCGCCCGTCGCTGACGAGCGTTGCGTGGTCCTGACTTCGAACCCCAAGGCGCCGAGCTCCGCGATGATGCGCATCGACATCGGATCGTCGCCGGCGTCGACGAGCAGGATCGTCCGCGGGATAGAATGCTGCGGCGGCAGAGCGTTCGCCCGAGCGGAGAGTGACGAAAGAACCAAG
>Ga0193706_1000562_pt1 | contig 20837 bp, 15 predicted proteins | sample U3c1metaG_FD_160130 | JGI IMG/M metagenome (GOLD analysis project Ga0193706, IMG submission 160130) | Soil microbial communities from a riparian zone of the East river system, Colorado, United States - U3c1 | ecosystem: Environmental > Terrestrial > Soil > Riparian zone | place: USA: East River... | reverse complement strand
TGCGCTCTCGTTGGCGGCGTGTGGCTCGTCTTCAGACGGAGGCTCGCGCGACGATGCGGGCGACGTGGGAGGATCGGGCGGCGCGGGGGGCATCGGATCAGGAGCCACCACCGGAGCGGGCGGGGCCATCGCCGGCGCGGGTGGGGGCATCATCATCACGCCGGACAGCGGCGGGTCGAGCGGAACGGGCGGTTCGAGCTTCGGTGATGGCGGTCTTCCTCCCGGATTCACCATGACCAACAAGGGGGGCTACAAACTCGGCGACCCCATCCCCACGAGCGGCGTGGTCGATGCGGGTTCGCCCGGCGGCGGACCGTCTCGCTGCAATTCGACGCTCATCGGCGTGGTGCGGGACATGAAGGACACGCACCGCGATTTCGAGCGTCTTTGTTGCGGCGACACGCGCGGCGCGGTCGCGCCGATGCTCGGAGCGGATCAGAAGCCGGTCTACGCCGCTGCCGGTCCCACCAACGGCACCAACAATGGGTCGGAGCTCATGAGCGGACCCGCCGAGTTCAACGAATGGTACCGCAACGTGGACGGCGTCAATTCACCGTTTCTCATCTACTTCTTCTTCGTCCCCGGAGACAAGGGCGTCTATACCTTCCACAGCTCGTCGTTCTTCCCCCTCGACGGCAAGGGGTGGGGCAACGAAAACCGGAGCAACAATTTCCATTTCACGACCGAGCTGCATACGCGTTTCGAATACCGCGGAGCTCAGACTTTCCACTTCACCGGCGACGACGACGTCTGGGTCTTCATCAACGGCCGGCTGGCGATCGATCTCGGTGGTGTGCACAGCGCGGAAGATGCCGAGGTGAGCCTCGATGCGCGCGCCGTAGAATTCGGCATCGAGATCGGCAAGACTTACGCGCTCGATCTCTTTCAGGCCGAGCGTCACACGAACGAGTCGAACTTCCGCATCGAGACGAACTTGGACTTCGTCAACTGCGGCATCATCGTGCCCAAATAGAATCGGACCCGCTGTCGACGAGTCGACGCGGTCGGTTCACTCGTGAACGACGACGCGCGTCCCTTCGTTGTCCGGCGTGGCACGGACGGCGTGCCATGCATCGGGGATCGTCGGCCCTACCCAGCGAAAGAGCTGCCGCGCGTCGACGGGTTGCATATTGATGCAGCCGTGGCTGTGCTCTTTACCGAACGCCGAGTGCCAGAACGCGCCGTGCAGCGCATAGCCTTTCTCGAAGTACATGACCCAAGGCACGTCTTCGATGGAGTAGGGGCCGTCGGTGGCGGTGTCGTCGTCCATCGTGTTGGAGACGTGTTTCTCGCGAATACGGAAGCTACCGCTCGGCGTGCGGTGGTCCTTGCTGGGATCGTTGTCGTCGTGACGTCCGGTGGAGACGATGGTCGCGAACACCGGCTTGTCTCCTTCGAAGGCGACGAGGCTTTGGGTCGTCAGGTTGACGTCGATCCATTTCTCGCCGGGCTTGAGACCCGGTGGAGGCGCGCCCGGCTTCGTGGACGTGATGTGCTCGTCGCGAAGGAAGTACCCTTCCGCGGTTTCGCTGAACCCTTTTTGTTCGGGGGCCGGCGCCTTGCCCGTCAAAGCAATGATCGAGAAGCGGGCCACCGCGTCGCCGCGCGTGGGACCCTTGCCCTCCGGAAACGAATAGCGGTTCGTGCCGCGCAGCACGAACGCAAGCGGCAGCTTGCGCGGCTCGTCGTCATGACCGACCCACACGCCCTCGAAGTCGGTGCCACCTTGATGCACGAGCAGATGATCGAAGGGGATGTAACTTCCGCGCGTGCTGCGCCACATCTTGCCCGCGAAGGGATAGATGACCTGGTCGAGTGCGACGTAAAACCCGCGCACCATACGGCGCTCGACCAGCTGCGAATCGCCTTTGAGACCGTCGAGCCCGACCGCGCTGCGGGGATCGTCGGAGAGGTACCACGGCTTTTCGCCCTTTTCGGCCGCGATCTCCTTGGCCGCGGCGGCCCGGTCGTCGGCCGCCGTTTCGGCGCGCGCGCTTTTGCCGACGAGCAGCCCTTTCTCGTTGGCGGTGCGCTCCTTACGCAAAGGCGGGCGGCGGTATTGCGGCGTGCCGTGGGTGAGGTTGAGCCCGTAATCGTAGGGGAGCGGCTTGTCCGTGAACGGAGCGTGGGGGGCGTCTTTCAGCTCCTTGCTTTCGGGATCGGCGGTCACGTGTCGCGCGCAGACCCAGCCGCCGCTCGGAATCAGCTGAAACCATCCGTCGGTGCAGTGCCCACCCTTGGCGTTCGTCGACTTGGCCAATACCTTCTGGCCCTTGCGCAGGATGCCGAGCCGGACGACCTCTTTGCCGTCGACGAGCACATCGCGCTTTAGCTCCGGGCGATTCAGGATGAGCGTCTCGTAGCGCGTCGCGGCGATCATCACCCCGGTTTCGCCGGCGTCGACGTCGATCTGCGCCGCGATCGGGGGGTCTACGGCGCTCTGCGCCTGCGCCGCCGCACCGTCGAGCGCGGCCGTCTCCGCGGGCGACAGCGAGCGCGATTTACATCCCAAGGCCAAAGCGACCCCGCAAAGCAGGCCGACCTCTCTCTTCCACAGCACGCAGGACTGGCTACGTCGATCGGGGAAGCGCGGCAAGTTCGCTCTATCTTACTCGTTGATCAATTCTTCGCGACGGCCGCGCTGAGGGATTGGTCAGGCGGCCCACGCGGTCTTCCTTTAGCCGGCACGCGGATTCGGCGCTAGTCGGGGTCGATACGCACCACGCCGGTTTGGGTGATGCCGCGCGCCGGGTCGACGTCGACCGTGAGGTAGTGACGGCCGATGCCGTCGAAGCGCTCGGGGATCGAGCCACCCCCGCCCGAGATGTAAGCGGGTATGCCGGCATTGGCGAATGGGTAATAGGAATGAATGTGCCCGTAGAGCGTGACGTCGACGCCCCCTGCCGCGAGTTTGGCGAGAAGCTTGTTGCCTTCGTTACGGTTCGCAAAAGAACCGTTGCGTACGCCGATGGGGTCGATGGGAGGAATATGCATGAGTACGGCGTGCGTGCGATGGCGCCCCTCCGCTAGCCAGTTGTCGAGCCAGCCGTAGACGAGGGGATCGATGGTGGCACTTCCCGAATCGAGAAACGTGAATTGCATCCCGCCATAGACGAAACGAAAGCTCGCGCGTCCGAAGTGGCGTTGGAAGGGCGCGCCATCGTCGGTACCGAGCTCGTGGTTACCGAGGGTCGGAAAAAAAGGCACGCGCAAGGACGTAAGCTCGCGTTGAAAGCGCTCGAGCTCCTCGACGTCGCCTCGCCGCGTGAGATCGCCCGCCGAGACGACGAAGGCGATGCTGGGGTCGGCGTTGATGCGTGCGTAGATGTCCTGCACGCGGTCGATCGCTTCTTGAATGTCGCTGAGCAGAGCGAAGCGCCATGGGCCTGCTGGTTCGCCGCGAGCGGAGTGGACGCGGAGCGTGCTCGCGCCCACCGGAAGGGTGAATCCCCATTGTTTCTCGGTGCGGATGGCACTGGAGAGCAACTCCGTTGCCAGGGGAGCAGCCTCGGAATCCGCCGTTGCTTCGAGAACGGCGTCGGGCAGCGTGTTGGTGACTCTCAAGGTCCACCCGGCGGGCGCATTTTCGCCGAGCGTCACCTTGATCTCGATGGTGGGCGCCTTGGCCCATAGCGATACCGCACCGGGCTCGAGTTGCCGCCATGCTCCGAGCCCGTCGACGACCTCGAACGTCGCTCCCGCAATGCCCCCTTTCCCGACGGTCTCATCACGCTGGGCGCGTTCTTCGGTGACGCCGACGCATGCAACGCACGAGGCGACGAGCAGAGCGACAACACCCATGCGGGCCGATGCGTTTCGTTTCGACGTTCGCTTCATAGCGGCTCCCCGTGGCGAAAAAGGATCGATATCCCGGTGAGGTAGGCCGAGCCAACGGCCGCCTCCGCGGCGACGCCCCATTGGCTCGTGAGAAAGAACCGCGCTTCGGCTCCGAAATGCCCGATGACGCCGCTCCCCAGCCCCGGGAGCTTCAGCCCTGCGACAAAATCGTCGTGGCGATGATCGTAGTAGAGCGCGATCTCGCCGCGCGGCGACCCGGGAAAGCCGACGTACACGCCGTAGCCGAACCGCGCGAGCAAAAGCTCCCCCAGGTCCGCCGTCGTGCCACGGAGAGCGTACGAGTACGCCTGCAGGGCCCAGCCGACCGACATTTCCGCAAACGATCCTCGCAGCGATGGGCCGATGTGCGCCATGTCCAAACGGCCCGCGACCGCGACTTCGCCCGTCGTCGTCGCGAACCTTTCCCCGGTGAAGGCGTGCCGCGTGAGGGCTGCTTCGAGATCGAGAAATGATCCATCGCGCGAAGGCGCATTCCCTGACGGCAGAGGGCCGGTCAGGCGGTAAGCGACGTGCCCACGGAGCCGCGAGTTGGTGTCGTCGAGCGCGAACCAGGCTGACGGGTGTAGTCGCCAGGCGCCGGTTCGATAGTCGATTTCCTGCACCATGAAATGGCGGTACGAGAACGCGCGATCGTAAACGTACCGGTATCCGACGGCTGTTTGCAGCGTGGGCGCGACGCGCAACGGCGCGCCCACCCCGCCTTCAGGAGCAACGAGCCCATAGATATCGGCAAGAAACGAAACGGCGAAGAGGCCCGCTCCCACGACGCTGAGCGCCGCCCCTGGACCGACCAAGCGGCGCGACGCGCCGCTGAGAACGATGGGAACGAATCCCGTCGCCAGCAGGCCGAGCCCGGCACCTTCGAGCGCCAGCAAGCGAAGCCCGGTTCGCGACTCGCCCATCACGAGATGGCCGGCGCCGTGCACCAATGCGCCGGGGAAAATTGCCGCCGCGGTCCCGAGCGCCGATGAGTCCCATTCGCGTGCCGGCCTTTGCTCGCGCCACGCCGGCGTCGGTGTCTCGGGATCCGCAGCCGCGGCCTGCAGTTCTCCACCTCGATCCGATACGGTCGGGTCGGCGAGCGCGAATCGCGCCGTGCTCAGCGCGAGCAGCGCTGCGACGGATGAAAGAACGTGGCGCATGGTCAAGGCAGTCCGCAGAGCCTCACCGCGCCGGGAAGGATCTCGATCGTGCTGGGTAACGTGCCCACAGGTTCACCGTCGGCCTCGATCCACACTTCAGCCGAACTTTCCGCGCGGATCACCGCGCCGCGATAAACGCGCACACGGCGGTCATCGAGGTGTCGACCGAAGAGCAGACGAGAGAAGGTGAGGATCGCAGCGCCGTGGCCCATCCCCTCGATGACGACGACGTCGAACAGCCCATCATCGATCGAGGCTCCGCTCGCGACCCGCATGCCGCCCGCGAAATATTGACCGTTACCGGCGGCCGCGAGGGAAAGGCGCCCTTCGTGCACGATGCGGTCGTCGACATGGATGGTCACGAGCGGCATCGTGTAGCGGGCCAGGCCGACCAGTGCGCTGACCACGTAGGAAAAGGGGCCGCGCTTTCGCCGTCGGCCTTGCACCGCGAGCCAGCGCGCCGATTCGGCGGACAATCCGATGCTGGCGATATTCAAAAAACAGCGAACGCGTTCGCTGCCGTCGGGCGCGCGACAACGGATGCGTCCCGCGTCGACATGGCGTCGCTTGCCGCTCGCGAGCCGGGCGACCGACACGAGAAGACGCGCGAAATCGCGCCCGGTGCCGAGTGGAAGCAAAGCTATCTCGACGGCCTCGGCGCGAGCAGACTGCAAAAGTCCGCTCACCACTTCGCTCACGGTGCCGTCCCCACCCGCAATGACGAGACGGGTGGCTCCTCGCTCGGCCGCGACGGCGGCCAAGCGCTCACCGTCTCCCTCGCGTTCGGTAAAAAGGATTTGGTAGTCGCCAACGTGTTTGCGCAAAAGTGCCTCGAGCTCGGGCAGACGGCTTGCAGTGGCGCCCGATCGGCTCGATGGATTCACCAAGACGAAGGTGCTCGAGCTCAAAAGAGCTTCCCCGGGTTCATCATGCCTTCCGGGTCGAAGGTCTGCTTCAGCGCTCGGAGCGCTTCGATGCCGAGCACGCCTTTTTCGCGCGCCAGCCAGGGTGCGTGATCGGTGCCGATGCCGTGGTGATGAGAAACGGTGCCGCCGGCATCGACGATGGCATCGGTGGTGGCGCGCTTGATCTCGCGCCACTGCTGGACCGCGTCGCTCGGTTTTATCGGATAGAGAACGATGAAGTAGAGGCATGCCCCGTCGGGATAGCTGTGCGACACGTGTCCCATGGCGAGACCGCCCCCCGCGTGACGCTCGGTGGCGGCGCGCATCGCTGAAAGCACGCGCGTGTGCCCTTGTTCCAACTTCGACCACTCGAACGCCGTTTCCATGGTGTCGATGGCAATGCCTTGGTCGAGGAAAAAATCGCGCAGGTAGGGCGTGCGAAACCGCTCTTTTTTCCACGATGCGCCCGGCCCCTTGCCGAGCGGAAGCCCGCCCTGCAAAACGCCGATCGCTTGGGCGCGCAGCATCAGCGCGGCGAGCCGTGTGCGGTCGTCCCCCTCGAAGCCGAAGAGCATGATGGCGCGCTCTTCTCCGTAGCCGACGCTTTTCGTCGCATCGAGCAGCGTGGTCCCGGCGTCAAAGCGTTTGCCCGGATCGTGCCGTAGCATCAGCGACAGCTCCGTTTCTCGCGCGTCCGACAAACGCATCATCATCATCGGTAAGCCCGCCGCGGCCCAGGCGCGAATCGTGCGAATGCCCGATGCGAAGTCGCGAAAGAGCATGCCCCGCACGTCTTGCACGGCTAGGCGCAGGCGAATGCGCACCGTCGCTTCGACGATGACGCCGAGGGTACCTTCCGAGCCGAGCACGATCTCTTTCAAATCGGGGCCCGTCGCATGACGCGGAACGGTGAGCGTCGTGAGCTCGCCGCGCGGTGTGACGACTTTGGCGCTGACGAGAAGCGCGTCGATGCCGCCATACCCGTCGGACAGCTGTCCCGAAGAGCGCGCCGCGATCCACCCGCCCAAGGTGGAGTGCTCGAACGACTGCGGAAAATGTCCGAGTGTATAACCGCGGTCGCCGAGCTCGGCCTCGAGGCTCGGTCCGTCGATGCCGGCTTGAAAGGTCGCGGTGAGGCTTCGATCATCGATCCCGATGAGCCGGTCGAGCCGCGTGGTGTCGAGTGCGATGACCGCGTGCTTGCCCGGTGGCAAAATGGGATCGACCCCGCCGACGACACTCGTCCCACCGCCGAAGGGGACCACCGCGACGGCGTGCTCGCGCGCGATGTCGAGCACGCGCGCCACCTGGTCGGAGCTGGCCGGGTAAACGACCGCGTCTGGCGCGCGGTCCAGCTTGCCATCGCGAATTCGCAAAAGATCGGGAAAACTTTTTCCGGCGGCGTGGTAGGCGCGCTCCGCCGTGTCGAGCAGCACCTGTTCTTTGCCGAGCGCAGCTTCGAGCGCAGCGCGAGCCGCGTCGCCGAGCCGCGAAGGAGACAGGACGACGCGGTCGATCGGCACCGCTGGCGGCGGCTGACTCAAGGTGACGCCGAATCGCGCCGACAACGCCTGTACCAAGGATTGCCGCCGAGCTTCGCTCAGCTCGAACGACTCGTGCTTCCACCCCCACCCGTTCCACCTCAGCTGATCACGGTCGAGTACCATTCGTCGAGCGACTCCTTGGCCTTGGCGTGTCGGCGCGGTAGAGCCTACACAAAGATGGGCGCGCTGCCGCCAAGTCTGCTTCGGGACTAGGGCGCGAGCGGGTCGTCTTGTGGCGGTGCAGTCGGCGAGGGCGCGTTCGGCGCGGGTGCAGCAGGCAGAGCGCGTTGGGGGCGCTTCACGTTGGGTGAAGGAGCGGTTCGTGGGCCGGGCGAATTGGCGCGCCCTGCGGCCCGCGACGGCGAGGTATCGAAATTCGGGATGTCGATGCGCCCCGCGTCACCATCGACGGTGGCCGCCGCCGGATCGGCGAACGGCATGTTCTTCGGAACCACGGTACTCGCGGGAGCGGGATCGCCCGGCCGATCCGTGGCTGTGGCAGGACTTGCCGAGGCGGGTATCGAGGGCGCGGTGGACGGCGGCACCAGCGCATACGCGAGTGCGAGCCCCATCACGAGACCGATGCTGAGGCCGATGGCAAGCTTGCGTGAACGCGGACGCAGCAACTCCGCTTCGGCGGGGTCGAACGTTCCCGTCGCGGGCGCCATGGTGCCGATGCCGGTTGCGGGCCGTAACGAAGGAGACGATGCGCGCGGTTCTGCGCCGAGAGGTGTTCGGCCGATCGGCGCCGTGCTGCCCGGTGTGGGAAGACCGAAGGCCGGGATCGCGCCGGGCGCCAAGCTTCCTCCACCACTCGGGTGCAGCGCGCGATTGACGGTGACCACCGAGGCGCCGCCTGTGGCGCTGGTGTCGCGAGCGCGCGGCGCATCTCGCAGCACGTCGACGAGTGCGGAGATTTGTTCGGAGGACGACCGCCATCGTTGGGCGCCGTCGCGGTGACAAGAGCGAAAGAACCAAGCGTCGAACTTCTCGCCGAGAAACGGCCATTTCGCCGAGGGCGCCACCATCGTCGCCACCAGAATCTGGACCATCAGATCGGCCTGCGACTCGGCCGTCCAATACATCTCTCCCGTGAGCAGGCGCTGGGCGATGAGCCCCATGGCCCACACATCGGTGTGGGGCCCAATCGTGTCGACGAGACCACGCGCTTGTTCGGGCGCCATGTAGTGAGGCGTTCCCATCAGCGTGCCGTCGGCGGTGGTACCGAGCGACGCGGTGGTCGTAGGATCGGGCGACAAGAATTTGGAGATACCAAAATCGAGGATCTTGGCGATGAGCGTGCCGTCCTCGCGACGATGCAGAAAAATGTTTTCAGGCTTGAGATCGCGATGAACGATGCCGTTTGCGTGCGCCTTGTCGAGAGGGCCGGCGATCTGGGAAAGAATGGCGGCGACGACTTCCGGGGAGAGCGCCCCCACTTTTTCGACGAGCTTTTCCAAGTCGAGTCCATCGAGCAACTCCATCACGAAAAACGGAGCGCCCCCGAGCTCGGCAGCGACGTCGGCGTCGGTGATGCGAACGACGTGATCGCTTCGAAGCTGAGCACCCACGCGTGCCTCGCGCTTGAAACGCGCGATCGCCCCCGGATCCGACGCTGCCGCGCCGTGCAGCACTTTGAGAGCGAGACGCTCGCCGGTGTGCAGGTGCTCGACCAGGTACACGACCCCCATGCCGCCCCGGCCAAGCTCACGGATGACCTGGTACCGCGAGCCGATGAGTTCGATATCCATGAACGTCTTGCGGCGTGCCGCCGCTACCTCGAATACTTAGTGAATTCCGGCGTCCAGCGCCAAACGAATCTTCCGCATGTTAAACGAAGCGCCCTTGCAAACGCGGGTACTGCGAGGCAAGGTGCCCGCGCGAGGGACGTTCCCTCGCGTTTTACTCGTCTTACGACATGGCCAGGTGGTCTGTGGACAACGATTCGCGGCTTGATCACGCACGTGGTTCGTCCTTTGTTTGTCCCCGGCGCGGACGTTCAAACGGGGGCGTGTCGTGAAGCGATTTTCCTCCGGAGCGCTGAGCGCGGTCGTACTGCTTGCGAGCAGTGCCGTTTGGGCGGACGGGGCCGACCCCGTGGCCGCCCGCGCCCAGTTGCGGCAAGGCTACGCCCTCAAACAACAGGGGAAATGCAAGGAAGCCGTCCCTTACCTGCAAGAGAGCGCGCGCCTCGATCGACAGCCGAAGACGCTGCTCAACCTCGGCGACTGTGAGCTAGCGGTGGGCCAGCTCGGCGCCGCCCAAGCCCACTTCCTGGAAGCACGCGATCTCGCGCGCCAGCAGCGCAACGACGCCCTCAAAGCCATTGGTGAAAAGCGTCTGCAAGATGTCGAGAAAAAGATGCCCAAGCTCTCGATAACGCTTGCGAAGGACGCTCCCGCCGACACGGCCATCACCCGCGACGGCGTCGAGGTCGGAACCGTATCTCTCCACACGGCGCTGCCCATCGATACGGGGCGGCACGTCATCGTCGCGCGCGGCGGCGGATTCGAGCGCCAGTTCGAAGTCACGCTCGCCGAGGGCGAAACGAAAAACCTCGATGTGACGCCGATCGGCGGCAAGGCAATGCCCAAACCGGTCGTGGCTGCGTCGGACAAGCGCCCAACGGCACCGAACACAACCTCGAAAAGCGACGCCTCGAACGGGTCGTCCGCCTTCAAAATCGAGGGACCCACCTCGGATCACGTCGAGTCGAGCGGGAGCACCCAGCGAACGCTCGGTTTCATCACCTTGGGCGTGGGCGTCGTCGGCCTCGGCGCCGGCGGTTTTTTCGGCGCCCGCGTGCTCGGCAAGAAAAGCGACGCGAGCACGATGTGCACCCCGACCGACCCGTGCACACCCGACGAGGCGATCACGTTCGAGAATACGAAGCGCGACGCCCGCGACGCCCGCACCTACGCGTTCATCGGTGCGGGCGTGGGCGGCGCTGCCGCCGTGACCGGCGTGATCCTTCTCTTGACGGCGCCAAAGAAGACGACGGCGGGATGGCGCGTCGGTCCGGCGGTTGGGCTGGGCAACGTCGGCGCGGTCGTCGACGGCACCTGGTGAGACGGCGCGCGCCTCCTCGATTCGCGCCATCGTAGGGGCCGGGCAAAATGGGCCCCTTGACCTTCGACGGCTCTCGAGGTGTGCTTTCGGGGTCTTTTCGAGCGCGCGTCGCGCCAACCGAGGTTCCCATGCGAGCTTGGTACGTAATTTTGCCGATCGCCCTGGTTTGGGGCGCTGCCTGCGGTGGTGACGACGATACAACTGGAGGTCCAGCGGGCACTGGCGGAGCGGGTGGAGCCGGCGGAGCCACGGCCGGCAGCGGCGGCGCGGGCGGCACCTCGGGAGGCGCGACCGGGGGAGGCGCTGGCACTGCAGGCGTCGGCGGCGGAGGTGGAAGCTCGGGTGGCGGTGCAGGTTCGTCGGGGTCCGTTCTTCAGCACCACAACCATCCCAATCGCGACGGCGTCTACATCGATCCCGTCATGACCAAAGCCGCCGCCGCGACCATGCATGTCGATACGACGTTCGCGATGGCGACCTACACGGGGATGGTCACCGCCCAGCCGCTGTATCTCGTCGGCGCAGGGTCGGCACCTGATCTGGTGATCGTGGTGACGGGTCAAAACCACGCGATTGCGTTCAACGCTGCGACCGGCGCCAGAGTTTGGGATGAGACGCTGGGCCCCCCCGTGCCCCAGTCGATGTTGGCCCCGCTCAAGAGCGCTCAATGCGGCAATAACGTCACGCCTTCGATTGGGATTACGGGTACCCCGGTCATCGATGAGGCGACCCGCACGATTTACCTGAACTCGATGCAGTTGAACGGCTCCACCGCACAACACCTGGTTTACGCGCTCGATGCCGACACGGGGACGACGCGCACAGGGTGGCCCGTCGATCTCAACACCAAGGCGACGTCTGCCAATCTCGCTTTCACCTCTCTTCCCCACAACCAGCGCGGTGCACTCGCCCTCGTGCGGGGACGCGTGCTCGTGCCGTTTGGCGGACATATCGGCGATTGTGGCGATTACCGCGGCTGGGTCGTGAGCATTTCCGCCACCGATCCCACACAGATTTCCACCTTTGCGACGCGTGCCATCGCCGGCGGCATCTGGGCGCCGAGCGGCATTGCGAGCGACGGCAGCTCGATTTTCTTCGCCACCGGCAACACGAGTGGCATCGTCAACGATTTCACGATCCCAGCCATGTACGGAGATGGCGAATCGGTGTTCAAGCTGCCGCCCGATTTGACGAGAACGATGGCGACGACCGAATACTTCGTCCCCACCAATTGGGGCATGCTCGACGATGCCGACGCCGATCTCGGAGGAACGGGGCCGCTGTTGGTCGATGTGCCCGGCTCGACGCCGTCGAAGCTCGTGGTGCAATTTGGAAAAGACGGGAAGGCCTACCTCATCGACCGCGACGTGATGGGCGGTCAGAGCGCACCTCCTGCGGTTGCGACGGTTTCCTCGGGGGGCCAGGCCACCGCCATCATCACGGCGGCAGCCGCCTACACCACCGCAACGGGAACGTACGCCGCTTTCCGATCGGGTGGCACTTCGGGATGCCCGGCCGCCAATGGCGCGGTTCGCGCCATCAAAATTACGCCCGGATCTCCGCCCACCGTTGCCGTCGCCTGGTGTGGCGGCGCGGCTTCGAGGAAATCTCCCGCCGTCACCATGACCAGCTCCGACGGCAGCGATGCACTCGTCTGGATGATCGGCGATGACAATAAGCTGCGCGCTCTCGATGGCGACACGGGTACCGTTGTTTTCAATGGAGGCGCAGCGACAGATGCGATGTCAGCGGTCGCCAATTTCCAAACACCCATCGTTGCCAAAGGCCGCATTTTTGCCGCCTCGAACACGCAAGTTTTTGCCTTCATGCCCTGAGCACCGCGCGCGCTCGGCGTGCGACGAACAGCTCGGTTGAACTTGTCCAGCCGGGTCGGTTCCGCTCGAAGGAACGCTTGACTCGGTAGCGATCCCGGGCTGAGCTTTCATCGTCTTTCAAGGCGCGCTGCGCTACGAGGTTTCTCATGCGAGCTTGGTACGTCGTTCTGCCATTTAGCCTGATGTGCGGATTCGTTGCGTGCGGTGGTGATGACAACACCACCGGGGGGCCCGCGGGCAGCGGTGGGTCGGGAGGTTCGACGGGCGGCAACGGCGGTTCAGGCGGATCACCCGACGCGGGTGGTGACGTCAGCAGCGGTGGAAGCGCCGGAACGGGTGGCTCCGCCGGCAAAGGCGGCTCGGCAGGCGCGGGCACCGGCGGCGCGACGGGCGGCAGTGGCGGAGCGACCGGAGGTGCGGCAGGAACCGGTGGCGCTGCCGGCAAAGGTGGAACGGCGGGCACCGCGGGAACCAGCGGTACTGGAGGCGCAGCGGGTGGCGGTGCAGGCACGGCGGGTACCGGCGGCGCCGCGGGAACAGGTGGCGCGGCGGGCACAAGTGGCGCGGCGGGCACAAGTGGCGCGGCGGGAACAGGTGGCAGCGCCGGATCTTCGGGCGGCGATGCGGGACCGTCGGTGTCCGTTCTGCAGTACCACAACAACGGCACGCGCGACGGCGTCTACATCGATCCCGTCATGACCAAAGCCGCTGCTGCGACCATGCACGTCGACACGACGTTCGCCATGGCGACGTATACGGGGCCCGTGTACGCGCAGCCGCTTTATTTGGCGGGCAACGGAACCGTCGCCGATCTCGTGATTGTCGGCACGACGCAAAACCATATCATTGCTTTCAACGCAACAACGGGCGCCAAGGTTTGGGATCAGACGCTCGGTATGCCGGTGCCGAGGGCAAATCTTGCCTCCCTCAAGAGCGGCTGCGGCAACGTCGCATTCTTGGGCATCAACGGCACGCCTGTGATCGACGACGCCACGCGGACCATTTACCTGAGCTCGGAGCAGCTGAGCGGTACGACGGCGGCGCACCTCGTCTACGCGATCGATGCGAACACCGGCATGCCGCGCGCCGGCTGGCCCGTCGATATCGCGACCAAAGCGACATCCGGCAGCTTCACTTTCAACTCCCTAGCCGAGCATCAGCGCGGGGCGCTGGCGCTGGTCGGCGGCCGGGTCATCGTCCCCTACGGAGGGCACTATGGCGACTGCGGCGATTACCGCGGCTGGGTGGTGAGCATTTCCACGACCGATCCCACCCAGGTGACCGCCTTTGCGACGCGTGCGATCGCCGGCGGTGTCTGGGCGCCGGGCGGCGTCGCCACCGACGGTACGTCCGTCTATTTTACGACGGGCAACACGCAGGCAATGACCAACAGTTTCACGCCTCCGGCGATGTACGGTGACGGCGACACGGTCTTCAAGCTCCCGCCGAGCTTAGCGAAAACGGACGCGACGACCGAATACTACGCCCCGACGAACTGGAGCATGCTCGACCAGGGCGATGACGACCTCGGCGGCCTCGGCCCCCTCTTGGTCGACGTCGCCGGGGCGACGCCGTCGAAGCTCATTGTGCAGTTCGGCAAAGATCAGAAAGCGTATGTCATCAATCGCGACACGATGGGCGGCCAGAGCGCTCCCCTCGCCGCGCCCACCGTCTCTACGAACGCCATGGTCGGCTCAGGCGTTACGTACAAAACGGCGACGGCCACCTACGCTTTGTTTCGAGGATCGCCGAGTGGTTGTCCCTCGGGAACGGGCTCGATGGCGGCGGTGAAGATCACGCCCGCCGCTCCGCCCACTGCAGCCATCGCTTGGTGCGGCGGCTCTGCCTCGGGCAAAGCCCCTGCCGTCACCATGACCAACGCTGCCGGCACCGACACCCTCGTTTGGCTCGTCGGCGACGACAATAAGCTGCGCGCGTACGATGGCGACACGGGGACGGTCGTTTTCAACGGTGGCGCTGCCGGCGACACCATGACGGCGAGCTCGTCGTTCATCACACCCATCGTCACCGGTGGCCGCATGTTCATCTCGGCCAACGGCCAGACGTACGCGTTCAGGCCCTGAACGAGGCGGGCTGACCCGAGCGTCGGCGCGTCGCTGTGCGTAGCTGTGCGCTCACCAGCCGGGTTCCACCGTCACGGGCACGAGGTCTCCCCTGCGAAACAAGCGCCCTGACAGGCGTTTGACGCGCCGTTCATAGGCCTGCTTCACCGTCACCAAGAGGTCTTCGAAACTGCGGACCGCTTGGCCTTCCGCTTCCACCAGGATATCCCCAGGCTCGATCACGCCGGCCAACGCGCCCGGTGATTGGATGAGTAGTCCCGCGGGATGCTCCGCCGTGCCGTTGGTCCAAGAAGAGGTGGGCCGGCCCGCCACCGGGATGGCGCGTTGGATTGAATCCGGACCTACGAACACATTCGGCCGCGCGCGGCGAGCACTGACGGCGCGCCTTGTCGTCATTGAGCCGGACGATGGCGGCGTCTCCCGCTCGGAGCGCGGGCGGTACCCAGAAGACCCGGTGTTAGGTTCCCGTACCAGCGGTGTCGGCGCGTCGTTGGGTGAGGCGATGGGCTCGACGTTGGCGCTCCCCTCCGACGCGGCCGCCACCGATTCCGAATGCGATCCCAAGGGAAGGCCGTCAATGACGAGGTTGCACCAGCGCGCCCCCATCTGCGCCAGCGGCGTGACGCTCCAGGCGGAGGCCAGCGGAAGGAGAGCGAACGGGAGCGTCGCTAACGAGAAAAGCGCGATGCGGCTTGCGGGAAAGTTCATGCGCAATGGAGTCCGAGGCAAGCGACGCTTGCGCAGCAAGGGCACGGTAGCACGCTTCCGGCGGGGGACTTAACAGCCCGTGACCGCCGGCGCCGGAGCACGGCCGCGTCCTTGCAATAGCACCGGATAGCGGTCGACTTAACAGCGTCGCGGCGTAACAGGGCGTGAGTGTTGTGCCACTTGTGCCGTGACCAGCACGGCATGTCGTGAATCCATTGCGTCGCCTGTTACGATTAGCGAGATACTTAACACCAGCCTAAGCGAGAAACGCTGCGCTTACTGCTCAGTTCGACGGCCTCGAGGCACTGAGTCGCGTTGTGGGCATATTCGTTGCTGTGCCCAATCCTGCGCGTGCGAATGAGGTGGGTTCGTTTGTCGTCCGTCATGTCTTCCATGTCGGGGAAAAAAGATGGAAAGCACAGCTCCACCAGATCAAAGAGGACTCCATGAGAGAAGCGGTCGCGAAGGACGAGGGTCAGGCGTATCCACAGAGACGGCATTTCAGATGGGCGCGGTGGGCACTAGCGTTGCTCGTTTCGTCGGCGTGCGGGTCGGCCGACGACAAATTCGCCGCGCAGACCTCCGACGAGTACACCGAGCCGCTCGGTGAGGTGACGATCGGCGAGCCGGGAGGACGGGTCACGACGTTTTCTGGTTCCGCGGCATTGCTTACACCGCAGGGCGTGCTGGCCGAGGACGGCGGCGCGGATTTTCCCGACGTCCGCAGCAGCTTCGATTCGGGCACCGATACGATGGGCGGAGGCGGAGCTGGCGCCGGCTCCGGTGCGGGTGGCTTTGCGGGCTCTTTCGGAACCGCCGGTAGTTTCGGTGGTTCTGGCAGCAGCACCACCACCACCGGCGTAGGCGGAAGTCGCCCCGGGGGCGGCGCTGCCGGAACCGGCTTTCCACCGGACGGTGGCTCCGGCGGGTTTGGACCCTCTGGCTTCTGGCACTTCGATGACTGTTCTCCCACATCGAACTTCCTCATCGATTCGTCGGGCAGCGGAGCCCACGCGCAGCACGCGATCAATCGCACCTGTGCGCCCGGGATGAGCGGGCTCGGCGTCCAGTTCAGCGACAAGAAGGACATCGTGCAGGTGGCCGACCAGCCGCAGTTCACGGTGGGACCACGCGTAGCGGTGGCGGCCTGGGTCAACCCCACGGCCATCGACAAAGATCACCCGATTGTGCTGAAGCGCCTCGACAACAACACCTCGTTCTCGCTCGGAATTCACAAGGGCAATCTCGAGATGTCCGTGGTGCTCACGACCGGAAAGACCTTCATTTCACGCGCGCCCATCGAGGCGAACGCCTGGACACATGTGGCGGGCATGTACGATGGTCGGTTCGTGTTTCTTTTCATGAACGGCGAACAGGTGGGCCAAGTTGCCGCAGCGGGCACCTTGCGCAACGTCTTCGCACCGATTCGCATCGGCGCCACGACCGGGGCCCAGCACTTCGATGGCGTGATCGATGAAGTATGGCTCTCGACCAACGTCGTCAGCAAAGAGGAAATCACGGGGCTCAGCTGCATTCTGCGCCCGACCACCGTTGCCATCACACCGGCGCACGGCGGACCGGTCAGTTTCGATACGCCCGTGAACTATCAGGTCAACGTCAAGAACAACGACGTGGGCAGTTGCGGCACCTCCCAGTACCAGGTGTTCCTCGATCTGTTCGCCGGCGGGCCGCCGCCGGGGAGCGATGGCGGTGTACCGAGAGAAGGGGGCGCTCCGGTGTCCAACGCCGGTCTTCAGGCGTTCGTCAATCCGCAGTTCATGACGCTTGATCCGGGCGCCAGCGGAATCTTCTCCGCCGACGTGAGCGCTTCGGAGGACACCGAGACTGGCGTCCATCAACTGCCGTTCTCGGTGATCAAGTTCGGTCGGAACTTCGAGTTTTTCCGTGCCGACGCGCTCTTCGAGCTCGAGCCGACGGGATGCTTCGTGCGGACCCGAAGGGAGCTCATGATCACGAACCCCAGCGTGGTCGACGATCCCGTGCGCACCGCGTTCGACCCGACCGTTCCCACCAGCAATCCCGAAAGTCGGGGCGTATGGACATTCGCGCGGCTCATGCGCGATATGGCTCCCACGGCGGAACAAGCGCCGGACATGACCGAGCGCATGTTCCGAACATGGCTCACCGACCAGACCGTCAACGGATTCACCGTTCTCGCACGGCCGAGCATGCAGCAACAGGTTCTCGACAACTGGCCGCGCACACCGGACGGCAAGCTCAATCTCGAGCGCGCGCCGCTCATGCTGCAGGCCATCGTCAACCGCATCGACGTTCGCAACCTCGCCCAAGGAAACGCCGGGGAAGGTCGGTTCGTATTTGCAGTGATGGGACCCTTTGGGCCTTTGGAGTTCACGGTCATCCTCGAGTACCATCTCATTGCGCAAGCCGAGAGTGACGTTCTCGAGTGGGCCAACTTGTGGCATGGTCTGTCGTTGCAACCGTTTCCCTCGGAAGCGTACAACGCGGCACTCGAGGCGATCACCGTACGGTTCAGTGGCAGAAACTCGGGGCCTGGGCGCGTCAATGGCAACGCGCTCGCGCATCTGCGAACCAACGAAATCACGCTGTCCTCCTTCCAGTGGGAACTTCGTGAGTTCGTGCTCTCGCCAGAGAGTCAATTTCTCGACGAGACCACGGTCAGCCTGACGCCTGACGCCGTTTTCAACGGCACGCAGACGCTCGCCGACTATGTCAACCAGAACGAAAGCGCGATCATCGCCGAGCAGCATTCCGTTCCCGACCAGTTCCAAGGAGTCTCCTTCGCGGGCGGAGCCGTGTTCAACAACCAGAACACCTGGTTCGCGCAGGGTATTTTCAACAACGAGGCTCGTCACAAGTTCTCACTCAATACGTGCAACGGGTGTCACGGACCCGAAGCCGGAAGCGGATTCTTGCAGATTACACCGCGGCGCTCGCCGGGGGGCGAAGCGTTCCTTTCGCCCTTCCTCTTGGGGACCACGGTGTTCGATCAGTCCAGTGGGCAGGTGCGGCAGCTCAACGATCTTGCGCGGCGACGGGTGGATTTGGCGAGCCTCGTGTGCCCCCCGACCGCACAGCGATCCTTGGTCAAAGCCGCGGGCGCGACTTCGATCGCGAAGGGAATCAGTCGAGTGCATTGAAGCTAACGCTGTGACTGAAGTGCGTGGTGCGGAGTCGCCGCCGAGCGGCTCCGCACTCGGACCGAAGGCCCCCTCGCGTCGAAGCTGACACGCTGAAAAAATCAGCAGTTCTATCGAGACTAGGCAGTGCGTCCTTGGGACGAGGGTATTTCGAAAAGCATTTCGTATCGTACGACGCGTGAAACGGATGCTTACGCGCCAACGGCTGGGCGTGCCGAGGTGCGCTCGATGTTGACTCGGGTGGAATGCTTCTTGGCGATACGCGCCCCGACCGTTCTCGTTGGTATGCGCCCGTCCCACGCGCGCCGCGGGTCGGAAATGACGCGCCACTTCCTGCGCAATATCGATGTTTCCGCGCGACAAACCGAGCGCATCGTCGATCTGGTGGCTCGTCACGAGACGCCGGCGGGCGACCCCGATCTCGCGCTCCTCGACGATGCCGACGCTCTCTCCTTCTTCTCTCTCAATAGCGCAGGGTTCTTCGATTACTTCGGGACGGCCCATGCCGCCCGCAAGGTGCGGTATACGCTCGCGCGAATGCGCAGGTCCGCGGTGGCAGAGCTTGCGACGGTGCGCTTGCGAGCCGACGTGGCACGCGCGACATGGCAGGCGCTCGCTACTGCCGACCCGCATCCCGCCGTGAGCGCGCCGTGAAGCTCGTCGTCTTCGGTCTCGCCATCAGCTCGGCGTGGGGAAACGGCCACGCCACCCTCTGGCGTGGTTGATGAGGAGCGTGTCGCATTCGCTCATCATCTGCGCGCTTGCTTCAGTACCCAGCAAACCGATCGAACCCGTGACGAACGGTAAGTCGTCGGCAATGACCGCTAGGCCGAGAAGCGCCTTGGCAATCCCCGCCCCCAACGATTCGGCGAGACGAACCACTTGTTCCGATGCCTTCGCCGCGCCGGCCCCCACCAAAACGGCGACGCGCCGTCCGGCGTTGAGGATGGCGGCGGCTCGTTCGAGATCCTCCTGCTCCGGAAGGATGCGCGGCCGACTGAACCCGCCACTCGTATGCACGGTGTCGTGCTCGTGAGGCGCGGTCTCGACGGCATCCATTTCCTGGACGTCTTTCGGAAAAATGACGCATGTCACCGTGCGCTCGGCGCGAGCAATCCGAAAGGCGCGATCGATGAGGTGGCGCACCTGCGCCGGGTTCATCGCCGTGTGAACGTACTCCCGGGCGACATCCTTGAAAAGCGAGGGCAGATCCACTTCTTGCTGGTAGTCGCCCCCGATGGCGGTCGTCGCCGCTTGACCGACGAGCGCGACGACCGGGACATGGTCCATCTTCGCGTCGTACAGCCCGTTCAGTAGGTGAATCGCACCCGGTCCCGACTTGGCGAGACAGACGCCCGTCTCACCGGTGAATTTGGCGTGGGCACAGGCCATGAAGGCGGCCATCTCCTCGTGCCGAGCCTGAACTCGTGCCGAGCCTGAACGAATTCGATCTCGTTCAGTCGGTCGAACGCTCCGAGGAGACCATTGATGCCGTCGCCGGGGTACCCAAAAACGCGGCGAACACCCCAATAACACAAGCGCTGGACTACGAAATCGCTGACGCTGGACATGCGCGTATTTCGCCGCCGGGAAGGGGCCCACCGGACATTGCGGGCCGTCGTGCTGGCAGGCGTACCGGCCAGAGGCGGACCCCTTCCTTCGCGGTTACTTGCTGCCGAGTCCCTTTTGAATGTCCTCGGCTTCGCGCAAGTGCCCTTCGATCTTCGGCCGCACGGTCTGCAATAGTGCTTTCACATCGCTCGACTTCGCGGAGGGCAGAAGATCGCGATCGATGCTGTCGAGAACGGCGCGGTGCTCCTTGACCTGGGCGTCGATGTAAGTGCGATCGAAATCCTTGCCCGCCTTTTCGGTGTTGATGCTGGCGGTCATTTGCTTGGCATCGCTCTCCAGCCGATTGCTCACATCGCTCGGCGACAATGAAGCGCTCGCCTTCTTGGCGACGTCGTTTCCGTGGGTGTCGGCCTCGCCGTGGTCTTTCAGCATCATGGAGGCGAATCGCTTGACGCGCGCATTCTGCGCCTTCTTCTGCGCCACCCTCGCCTGGTCCATTTCACCGAGGTTGGCGGAATGCAGCACGTAGAGGATCTGGTCGTCCGTGAGGCTCATGGGGGTGCTCGAGGTACTCGAGCCCGCCGAGTTGCCCGCCGTACTCGACCCCGTCGTGCCCCGGTTGTCATTGGCTGTGCCCGAGGAATTGTTGGTCGACGTTTGGGTGCTGCTGGTGCCGGACATGCTCGGATTCTGGGTGCTGCCATTGGCCGTATTGGAAGATGCCAGCGACGAGCCCTCCGGCCGGTTCGTGTCGGTCGAGCCGGACGTCGACGTAGACGTCGAGGCCGTGGAAGCCGGCGGCGGCTCGGGCGTTCTCGGTGGATTATCGCTGCCTCCGCCTCCACAGCTGGCGGCGCCAAGAAGAAGAACGATAACCGAGCTCATTGCCATCCGATTCATGAAGACCTCCCGAGTCATGGGTGCGTAAAAATGTGCTGCTGACGTCGTCACGCATGGGCGAGACGCAGGGCAGCGCCGTA
>Ga0193706_1000561_pt1 | contig 20849 bp, 12 predicted proteins | sample U3c1metaG_FD_160130 | JGI IMG/M metagenome (GOLD analysis project Ga0193706, IMG submission 160130) | Soil microbial communities from a riparian zone of the East river system, Colorado, United States - U3c1 | ecosystem: Environmental > Terrestrial > Soil > Riparian zone | place: USA: East River... | reverse complement strand
ATTCCGGGCGATCGTCTGCGGGACCCGAAAACCCCAGGGCTCGCAGCGGAATACACCCGCAGCCCGCGGCCGATCCCACCCATGTAGTTTGATGCTTCGGGCGGCTGCCCGGCGAAAAACTGAACGGGTTCAAAAAATGCGCTTGACCACTGCCGGGATCCTGCCGATACTTGGAATTGAACACGTTCAATTCCTTCCACCGAGGCACTGCCATGCGCGAACCCATCGTCGTCACCTATCTGATCTACCTGGCTCTCTCGATCGCCTTGACCGTCTGGGTAGCGCGCACCCTGCACCGCAACGGAAAAGTCTTCCTGGTCGACGTCTTCGGCGGCAACGAGGACCTGGCCAGCTCGGTCAACCACCTGCTGGTCGTCGGCTTCTACCTGGTTAACCTGGGCTTCATCAGCTTGACCCTGCGCACCAGCCTCCAGGTGCTGGGCGCGCGCGACAGCATCGAGCTCCTGTCCTCGAAGGTCGGCATGGTGCTGGTCGTGCTCGGCTGCATGCACCTGTTCAACGTCTACGTCTTCAATTCCTTCCGCCGCCGCTCGATGGAGCTCGCGCGCCATGGCACCCGGCCGCCGCCCCTGCCGCCGTCTTCGCCGGGCTGGCGCGATCCCTCGCTGTCGCGGAGTTGAGTCGCTTGCAGTTGGAGCCGATTCACGCTTGGCTGGGTCCATGAAGCAGCCTGCCGTGCCCGACGAGCCTGGTCTCAAGAAGAGCGAGCGCACGCGCGCGGCGATCCTCGACGCGGCGCTGCGCCTGTTCCAGGAAAGCGGATACGAGGGCGCCACCATGCGCGCGATCGCCGCGGAAGCCGGGGTCTCGCTCGGCAATGCGTACTACTACTTCGAGTCGAAGGAGCACCTGATCCAGGGCTTCTACGCGCGGATGCACGAGGAGCACCTGCGCGTCTGCGAGCCGATCCTCGCGCGCGAGCGCCGGCTCGACGCCCGCCTGCGCGGCGTGCTGCTGGCCAAGATCGACACGTCCGAGCCCTTCCACCGTTTTTCAGGCGTGCTGTTCAAGACCGCCGCCGATCCCAAGAGCCCGCTCAATCCCTTCAGCGCCGCGTCGGAGCCCGTGCGCCGCGAAGCGACGGAGCTGATGCAGCGCGTGATCTCGGGCAGCAAGCAGAAGCCGCCCGCGGACCTCGCCGAAAAGTTGCCGGAGCTCCTGTGGCTGTATGAAATGGCCGTGATCCTGTTCTGGATCCACGACGAATCGAAGGGACGCGCGCGCACGCGCAAGCTGATCGACTCCACGGTCGACGTGATCACGAAGCTCGTCTCGATCGGCAGCTTCCCCTTGCTCAAGCCGCTGCGCGGATCGGCGCTGGCCCTGCTCGACGACCTGCGCGCGGACGCCTTGCCCGCGCCGACCTCGAAGCGCAAGTCCGCGAAGTGACGAGGCTCGTCGCGGAATTCCTGCTCTCGCTGTCGGCTCTACTTCGAAGGCCTGGTCCTGTCCCAGGCGGACGCCAAGGCCCTGGCCGGCGTTCCCGACAAGCTCACCCTGCGCGACAATCGCGCCGAGCTCTGCCGCAGCGCTGAAGCTCCTTCGCCACTCAGCGCTCGGGCGGTTTTCCTGGGGCCGCGACCTGACTACACGCTGACGCGCAGACCGACGTACAGTCCATCGAGCGTGAAGTCGGCCTTCACGTCCTCGTTGCCGTCCTCGTATTCGGCGTCGACGTCGATGCGCCGGTAGCCAGCGGTCAAGAAGGCGTCGACGGGTCCCACGTCGAGCAAGCGCAGTCGCGCCGACACGTCCGTGTCGAAGTACGTGGCCTCGTTGCCGTCGATGTCGACCGACATGCCGGCGACCATCGCTTCGAACTCCAGGCGCCAGACGTTCAGACCGCCGCGCACGACCAGGACAGGAACGGGCAGGACTTCGTCGATGTTCTCCGGAGGGAAGTTGTTGGCCTGATCCTGGACCTCGGCTTCGAAGTCGATGACGGCCACGCCAAGTCCCAGGCCCAGCTCCACCATCGGCACGGGCAGGACGTCGAAGGTCACCAGGCCGCGGTGGATCGCAACGTCCATCGTGCTGTCGACCGCGACGTTCGCGCCGGGGATGCCGCCGAAGTTGGTCACCGTGCCGCTGCCCGACCAGTCCGCGTCCTGCGTGGCCAGGGTGACGTGCGGGATGCCCCACTCGAAGTCGGCGCGCAAGCCGATGGAAGACTCCTCGTCCTCGATGCCGATCCCGTCGAGGGAGTTGCGCGTCACCGGGTTGCCCGAGCTGGTCAGAGCCAGGTCGCCCGAGGGCTCGAGCCTGCCGTAGGTCGCCTCGACGGCGAACTGCGGCGCGGAGCACGAGGCGGCGAACAGGCTTGCGACGATTGCGAATGAAAACCGGGTCTTCATGGGGGATCTCGACTCGGGCCTTGGGGGACGCGGGCGCGGACGGGTGCACTTCGTTCACCTCCCCTATCGGCGCGCTCCGGTCCCGACTGGACAACCCCCGTCCCAGCAGGCGCTTGCGCCGGTGGATTCAGGCTTGTCTGGGCCTCAAGGAGGGCAGTTCCCGGAATTGTGCAACCCCGGGACGGGGAACTCCGGTAGAGGGCAGCGATCGAAATGCGCTCGACGATGAACCCACCCCACGAGGAGTTGCGCTCGGACTCGCGAAGGGGGCTCGAGGAACTCCTGGTCTTGGAGCTCCCTGCATTGCGCTCGTTCGTCGAGCGTCTGGTGCGCGGGATGCGGCCGCCGGTCGAAGCGGAGGACATCGTCCAGGAGACTCTCGCGCGTGCCCTGCGCTACCGCGAGAGTTTCGATCCGGGGCAGCCGGCAGGGCCGTGGCTGTGCAAGCTCGCCTTGCGGCTGGTGATCGACTCGCGCGCGTCCCAGCGGCGCGACGCGGATCATCGAGTGGAATTCGCGCGCGCTTTTGGGCATGACGTCGCTTCGGACGCGGCAGCCGAGTGCAGCGCGGAGACTCTTGCTCGCTGGACGGCGCGACTCTCGGCCGTGGAGCGCGAGGTGCTGCTGCGCTTCCATCAAGGCGGCGAGAGTCTGCGGGAGATCTCCATGGCGATGGGCTTGCCCGAGGGCACGCTCAAATCGCACCTGCACCGCGGGCGCAAGAAACTGGTCTGGGAGGATGCATGAAAGCCCTCGAAAACGACCGGGAATCGTTCTGGGAACACGCCCAACGCGCGTTGGACGAGCGACGCGATCCGCGCGATGACCCGCGCGTCCTCGAGGCGATCCTGGAGGAACCGGAGCGCTTGCGCGAGCTCGAGATCCTGCTGGCCCGGATCGAGGTCCTGCCCGCGTCAGCGCGAAAGCGGCCCGTTCGGCGAGCGGCTGTCGTCCTGGCGATCCTCGGCGCCGCCGCGGCCTTGATCCTGGTCTGTGTCGCGCGGAAGGAAGCTCCCCGAGCTCGAGCCGGCCAGTCGCTGCCCGAGCAGGTTGTCCGCTTCGAATTCGAGCTGACCAACGAATCTCCAGGACATTCCACCCGGATCGTGATCAACGATCTCGGATCCAAGACCGTTTCCAACTTCAGCGGCGATCCGCTGACCATGGCCATCCTGACGACGGAGCTCTCGAAACCGCACACGCCGCGAATCCCATGAATTCCTCGCTTTCGATCTTTGCAGCCATCGTCCTCGCGTTGCCCGTCCCGGCCTTCCAGGAGCCCCAACGCAAGATCGCGCAGCCCGATCCGCGGGTCGCAGCACAGCGCAGGCTGCGGATGATCGACCTGCATGACCTGATCGCAGCCGACGCGGTCTTGCCAGACTTTGAAATGCCCGACTGGTCCGCACGGGCCGAACGGCATCCGCGTCGAGCGACGAGTGCCGCGGAGGGCAAGGCCCCCGCTGCCGCTCCAGCACCGAAGGCCGACGAAGCACGACTCACCGCGCGAGCGGTGCAGTGGCAGGCCATGCTCAACACTTGGATTCAACCGCCGCTCGAGGCTGGTGCCGATCGGCTAGAGATGCTGGCCAACGGGGTGCTTCTTGCGAATCTCACGCAGACAGGTCACGAGTGGCTCGACGCCTTCCTGGAACAACAGCGCAAACCCCAGGGCATGTTGAGCACCCAGGTTCACATCCTCGTCGGCCCGAAGGCCGCGACTCAGCTCGTCGTTCCAGCTGGAAAGGACAGGGTATTCCTGGGCAGGGAGGAGCTCGAACACCTGATCGGTCTCGTTCGCGCCCAGGCCGACATCGAGGTGGTGTCATCGAGTCACATTTCCTTTTTTCGCACACGCAATTGCACGGCGACCTACGACTCGGTTGCCTACGTGAAGGACTGGACGGTCGAGACGGTCGAGCCGCGACACCGGCAAATTGCAGTTCCGGAAATCGGGTATGCGATCAACGGCGAGGCAATGCTCGCGCGCGGTGTCTGGCTGGGCACGGATCGGATCGGGCTCGAAGTCGAGCTGCAACGATCGGTGCTGCAGCATCCGATTCGCTCGCAGGTCGTCCGCCTGGAATTGGATGGCGGACAGGATGTCGAGGTCGGGCTGCCCACCGTCGATTCCCAGCGCCTCAAGACGCAGCTGATTTTGCAGCCAGGACACTCGGTCGCCTTCCGCGGCCCCCTGGCGGACGGCGAGCGCGAGATCGTCGTCCTGCTGCACGCGGATCAAGTGGATCGGGCCGAGATCCTCGAGCCACACCAGCACAAGTAGTCCGCGACCGCGAGCCAGGCTCGGCTTGGATCGATTGGCTACGAGCCGCATGGATTCTGCCGACCGCGCGCCGGGCGCTTGCCGAACGGATACGAAAAAAGCCCCTGGGGTGAACCAGGGGCTTTTCGAAGAAAAACCCGGCGATGACCTACTTTCTCGCTTGAGCAATATCATCGGCAGCTTCTGCTTGACGACCGTGTTCGGGATGGGAACGGGTATGGCCAGAAGCTTGTGATCACCGGGAATGCGCAGGCGGCTCGGCCTCGTGAAGAGGGAACCGCCTGTTGTAAGAAAAGGCGAATCGGGAAATGCAAGGGGACAGACCACACCATGAAGGCGTGACCTTGTCCTTGATCGTCAGCGACGAATCGCTGGCGAAAAAGGAGAAGGTGGTTAAGCCGATCGTCCGATTAGTACCGGTAAGCTGAACACATTGCTGTGCTTACACCGCCGGCCTATCAACCTGGTAGTCTTCCAGGGGACTGATTGGGATGATTCGTCTTGGAGAAGGCTTCGCGCTTAGATGCATTCAGCGCTTATCCGTTCCGACCGTAGCTACCCAGCTGTACCACTAGCGTGATAACTGGAGCACCAGAGGGTCGTCCTCCCCAATCCTCTCGTACTAGGGGAAAACCTCCTCAATCATCCTACACCCACACCAGATAGGGACCGACCTGTCTCACGACGGTCTAAACCCAGCTCGCGTACCGCTTTAATTGGCGAACAGCCAAACCCTTGGGACCTCCTACAGCCCCAGGATGCGATGAGCCGACATCGAGGTGCCAAACCTCCCCGTCGATATGAACTCTTGGGGGAGATCAGCCTGTTATCCCCGGAGTACCTTTTATCTGATGAGCGACGGCCCTTCCACATGGAATCCGCCGGGTCACTAGGACCTACTTTCGTATCTGCTCGAGCTATATCTCTCGCAGTTAGGCACACTTATACCCTTACGCTCGATGCGCGATTGCTGACCGCGCTGAGTGTACCATCGTGCTCCTCCGTTACCTTTTTGGAGGAGACCGCCCCAGCCAAACTACCCACCTGACACTGTCTGCGACCCTACACGGGCCGCGTTAGGAACCTATCATGACGAGAGTGGTATTTCACTGATGACTCCACCCGACCCAAAAGCCGAGCTTCAACGTCTCCCACCTATGCTACGCACGTCAGGACAAGCACCAATATCAGGCTATAGTAAAGGTTCACGGGGTCTTTCCGTCTTGGTGCGGGAACGTGGCATCTTCACCACGGCTACAAGTTCGCCGGATCTGTTGTCGAGACAGAGCCCATATCATTACGCGTTTCATGCGGGTCGGAACTTACCCGACAAGGAACTTCGCTACCTTAGGACCGTCATAGTTACGGCCGCCATTCACCGGGGCTTCAATTCGCAGCTTCGCTTACGCTAACCGCTCCTCTTAACCTTCCGGCATTGGGCACGCGTCAGTCTATATACATCCTCGTTTTGAGTTAGCATAGACCTGTGTTTTAGTAAACAGTTGTATGGGCCATTGCTCTGCGGCCCTTCAAAGCTACAGCCGCGAAGGCTTTGACTCTAAAGGGCACCCCTTATCCCGAAGTTACGGGGTTAATTTGCCGAGTTCCTTGACAACAGTTCTTCCGAGCGCCTTAGGATATTCACCTCACCCACCTGTGTCAGTTTTGGTACGGACACCAGAATCACTCCCTAGAGGATTTTCTCGACGGTCAGTCTGGTCACTTCGCCAAAAAGGCTCGACATCACCTCCGGGCTTACGTCTGCGGATTTACCAACAGACCACCCTCGGGCTTATACGTGCATCTGATAGCACGATGACTTTTCCTCCCGTGTCCCCCCATCGGTGATAACGCGACCTGGTGGTACAGGAATATTAACCTGTCTTCCATCGACTACGCCTTTCGGCCTCGTCTTAGGGTCCGACTAACCCTGGGCGGATTTACCGTGCCCAGGAAACCTTGGGTTTGCGGCGAGCAGGATTCTCACCTGCTTTCTCGCTACTTATTCCTGCATAATCACTTCCAGAACGTCCAGGCGTCGTTACCGTCACCCTTCACTCGTTTGGAACGCTCCCCTACCACTGGCAATGATCAACGATCATTACCAATCCGCAGCCTCGGTTGTGCACTTGAGACCCGTTCATTTTCGGCGCGAGACCTCTCGATCAGTGAGCTATTACGCACTCTTTAAATGATGGCTGCTTCTAAGCCAACATCCTGACTGTCTTAGAGATCTCACTTCCTTCTCTTCACTTAGCGCACATTCGGGACCTTAGCTGGCGGTCTGGGTTGTTTCCCTCTTGACCACGAACCTTATCGCTCGTAGACTGACTGCCCGGTTACATTCAATGGTATTCGGAGTTTGATTGGGCAGAGTAGCCCAAGGGCCCTCTATCCCATTCAGTAGCTCTACCCCCATTGATGATCACCGAACGCTAGCCCTAAAGCTATTTCGGGGAGAACCAGCTATTTGCAAGTTTGATTAGCCTTTCACTCCTAACCTCAGATCATCGGAACATTTTTCAACATATACCCGTTCGGCCCTCCACGGATTGTTACATCCGCTTCAGCCTGTCCAAGGTTAGATCACTTGCTTTCGGGTCTACTCCATCTGACTTGAGTCGCGCTATTAACACTCGGTTTCCCTTCGGCTTCGGACCTTAGGCCCTTAACCTCGCCAGATAAAGTAACTCGCAGGATCATTATGCAAAAGGCACGCCGTCAGCCGTTGCCCCGAGGGGCCATAGGCCTTCGACAGCTCGTAAGTGTATGGTTTCAGGTACTATTTCACTCCCCTTATAGGGGTACTTTTCACCTTTCGCTCGCGCTACTATTTCGCTATCGGTCGTCCAGTAGTAATTAGCCTTGGGGGGTGGTCCCCCCGGATTCATACCAGATTTCACGTGCCTGGTATTACTTGGGATCGCCACAGGAGACCCATCCTTTTCGACTAAGGGGCTTTCACCCTCTGCGGCCGGCCTTCCCATGCCGTTCGTCTAAAGATAGGTTTTCTTACTCCTTGGGTTGGATACGGCCAACCCAGTGGATCCCACGACACCGACGTAGCAACGCCCGTAAGCTTGACACTACATCGGTTTAGGCTTGACCCCGTTCGCTCGCCGCTACTAGGGGTTTCGAGGTTTCTTTCTCTTCCTGCAGGTACTGAGATGTTTCAGTTCCCTGCGTTCCCTCCGCCTGTTTGCACAGGCGGTTCCAAGAGATGAATCTTGGCCGGTTTCCCGATCTCAGAAATCTCCGGATCAAAGTCTGCTTAGCGACTCCCCGGAGCTTATCGCAGCCTAGCCACGTCTTTCTTAGGCTCTGGACGCCAAGGCATCCACCATACACTCTTAGTAGCTTAACCATGTCTTCTTGTTGTCTAATGGCTTGCCACTTACATTCCCGATTCGCCTCGTTTTCAAAGAACGCCGAGGCAGAGCCTCGACTGTTTCACTTTCCTACACCGTGACTGGATCAGGTGGCCCTCGAGCTCGTCGGCAACTCCTCCGGACAGTCTTGGACTGTCACGTGGTGGAGGCGACGGGACTCGAACCCACGACCCCCTGGTTGCAAACCAGGTGCTCTACCAACTGAGCTACGCCCCCGGTCGTGCCGCGCCCATCGTGGTGGTGCAGGCGTCACCCTGGAGTGGTGGGCCTGACTGGACTTGAACCAGAGACCTCCCGCTTATCAGGCGGACGCTCTAACCAACTGAGCTACAGGCCCGTGGTGCCTCAGGGACCCGCCTTTGATCGGCAGAGTTGCGCAGCGAAACCCCGCTGCCGTCGATGAGATCGACGAACGACGAAGGATCCGACAGCACAACCCTCCGGCCAGGCGCACGAATGCGCAGGCAGGACAGGGTGAGGTGTAGGAAAAAGGTGGCCCTAGAAACGTGTGCAAGCATCCTATGCTCGCTCGTGTCCACAACCCAGGCAGTCTTTCGCCGAAGCGAAACACGGCCCACTCTGCAGACACGCCTAACATAATCCCGTTAGAAAGGAGGTGATCCAGCCGCAGGTTCCCCTACGGCTACCTTGTTACGACTTAGTCCTAATCACGAAGCTTGCTTTCGGCGCTGTCCCCCTTACGGTTGGACAAAACGACTTCGAGCACTCCCCGCTTTCATGGCTTGACGGGCGGTGTGTACAAGGCTCAGGAACATATTCACCGCGTCATGGCTGATACGCGATTACTAGCGATTCCGGCTTCATGCAGGCGAATTGCAGCCTGCAATCCGAACTGGGGCGTGCTTTAAGGATTGCCTCCACCTCGCGGTCTTGGAACCCTCTGTACACGCCATTGTAGCACGTGTGTCGCCCTGGCCATAAGGGCCATGATGACTTGACGTCGTCCCCACCTTCCTCCGTTTTGACAACGGCAGTCTCACTAGAGTGCCCGGCTTTACCCGGTGGCAACTAGGGATAAGGGTTTCGCTCGTTACGGGACTTAACCCAACATCTCACGACACGAGCTGACGACAGCCATGCAACACCTGTGCATGTTCCGACTCCGAAGAGCTGTCACCCTACTTTCATAGGGATAATCCATGCATGTCAAGGCCAGGTAAGGTTCTTCGCGTTGCTTCGAATTAAACCACATGCTCCACCGCTTGTGTGAGCCCCCGTCAATTCCTTTGAGTTTTACCCTTGCGAGCGTACTCCCCAGGCGGGGTACTTAACACATTAGCTCCGGCAGGGAAAGACATAGGTTCTCCCACTGCCAAGTACCCATCGTTTACGGCTAGGACTACCGGGGTATCTAATCCCGTTTGCTACCCTAGCTTTCGCACCTCAGCGTCAGTTATGGTCCAGTGAGCCGCTTTCGCCACCGGTGTTCCTCCAGATATCTACGCATTTCACCGCTCCACCTGGAGTTCCACTCACCCCTACCATCCTCGAGTCTGCCAGTATCAAATGCTGTTCCCCGGTTGAGCCGGGGGCTTTCACACCTGACTTAACAGACCGCCTACGTGCGCTTTATGCCCAGTGATTCCGAACAACGTTTGCAACCTCTGTCTTACCGCGGCTGCTGGCACAGAGTTAGCCGTTGCTTCCTCTCGCTTTAGTCAGCCTTGGCGCTATTAACACCAAGGGGTTCCTATAGCGTGACAACAGTTTACAACCCGAAGGCCTTCATCCTGTACGCGGTGTCGCTCCGTCAGGCTTTCGCCCATTGCGGAAGATCCTCGACTGCAGCCTCCCGTAGGAGTTTGGGCAGTGTCTCAGTCCCAATGTGGCCGACCATCCTCTCAGACCGGCTAGACGTCATAGCCTTGGTAGGCCATTACCCCACCAACTAGCTGATATCCCATAACCCCCTCCCCGAGCAGCAGCTTACGCCACCGTTTACCAACCAGGAGATGCCTCCCAGAGGGGCCATCCGGCATTAGCCAACGTTTCCGTCGGTTATTCCGGTCTCAGGGGTAAGTTGATTACGTATTACTCACCCTTTCGCCGCTTTACTCACCCTTGCGGGCTTTCGCGCTCGACTTGCATGCCTAATCCACACCGCTAACGTTCGTTCTGAGCCAGGATCAAACCCTTCACTTGTGAAGTTATTTGTCTGGTTCTTGGAAAATAAGAGCTGTAGCGCCGTGACATCACGTCACAGCAACCGACAGCTCATGCTCGCACAGTTTCAAGGGCCACCCTTGTTTTCAGAGAGCTTCGACGCGCTGCCGTGAGGCATGGCATCCGGCGGGGCCTTACAGCCCTGCCGCCACTCGTCCTGGGCGCAAGCCCGTTCGATGAGGGACGGGGATAGTAGGCTTTTCTCCCCTCCCGTCAACAACCGGTCTCGATTTCTTGCTCGAGGCCCCTCGCTTGCCCATAACTTACAGCGAGAGAAGGCTTTATGTCGATCTCGATCCGCGAGGAAATCGCCGAAAAAGCTCCGAAAACCGCTTGCAGCCGAGCTCAGGGGCTCCCGAGTTCTCGATGACGTTCTCGGGAGGATTGATCAGCCCTGCGTGTCCGCCGCGAGCCCGGCGCGGGCAGGCCTGGAGCGCCACAGCCGCAACCCAGTGTGAAGCCAGGGTTTGTGGACGATCAAGCCTCTGGATCAGGGCTGGACGAGCACGTCCGCCTTCTCGGGCAGGATCTCGAACAGCACCTCGACGTCCTGGTTGCGCAGCCGCACGCACCCGGAGCTGACCGCGCCGCCGACCGTGCTCGGATCGGTCGTTCCGTGGAAACCCAGGTGCGACTCCACCCCGTTGGCTTGCCACGAGAGCCAGCGCGTGCCGAGCGGATTCTCCGGATCACCGAAGGGCACCGGCTTCGCGCCGCTGCGGAACCACGAGGGCTTTTCCATCTTCGATCCGATCTTGTACTGGCCGGGCACCGTGTCGTTGCCTGGCTTGCCGACCCCGCCCTCCCAGGCCGCGACCACTTCTTCGCCCATCATGTACATGACCCAGCGCGTGGAGATGTCGACCAGCATGTGCGCGCGCTCGGTGGGAATGCGCAGGACGTCGTTGGGATGCAGGCTCTTCTCGTTCTTGAGCTGATTGGCACGCTCGATCAGCCCGGTGCAGATCAACAGCTCGGGATGCTCCTTGAGCACGCGCTGGCGGACGAGCGTGAGGCTGTCGCCGGGCTTGACCGTGGTGTTGATCGAGGGCCAGTTGCCCTTCACGTTCCAGCGGTGTCCGGCCTGAGCGAGGGCGATGCCGTCGCTCCAGCGCTGCAGCGCCGTCCGATCCGAGGGCCAGGTCGCGGTCGCGTCGGCGAGCAGCACGTCGGAATAGCCCTTTGCCGCTTCCGCGAAGCGCCCGGCGGAGAGCGCCAGAGCCGCGTCGCGCGCCCGCAGAGCGAGCCCCATCGAGATCGCCGCGATCGACTCCGATCCGCTGGACGCGGGCAGCGCGCCCACGTTCGTTCCCGCCACGGCCGAGGCGACGAGCGCGTGCTCGCGCGCGTCGAGCTCGTCGGACTTCTCGATGCTCGAAGCGGATTTCATCGCGTGCTCGCGGTCGCCCGCGATCGCGGCGGAAACCGCGGAAAACATCGCGCGCCGGGCGGCGGAGAGCTCGCTCTGACTCAGCCGCACGCTGACTTCCGACCAGGGACGGTGCAGCAAGGCCGCGGCGATCTCCTGCTCCTCGACGCGTGTCGCGCGCATCGGCGCGGGCGGCGGAATCAGCGCTGCCTGCACGGGCTGGGGTGCCGCCGCGGGCGGCGGAGCCGGCTTTGCGGTCACGGCCGGAGCTGAACTCGTCGTTTCGGCAGCAGTGACGGAATTATCGAGAAATCCAGCCTTTTCGCTGCCCTGCACCGCGTCCTTCGAACAGGATCCGAGCCACGCACCGAGCACCAATACGATCGCGAATCCCGAGCCCCAGAAAAGCCTCATGGCGACATCCCCTACCTGTCCGACGCCGCGGAAAAAAGACAGCTCTCGCCGATCGTGACTTGCTGTGCGCCGAATTCCGCGGGCGTGCGCCGGCGCGCGGCGATCGTAGCAGTGCGCAAGGCGCACTTCGATGCAGCACGTGCGACTTCGTCGGACGCGCGCTCCGCGCGAGGCGCTCCGCGCGAGCGGGGAGTGAGGGAGCCCCGGCTCTGCCGTGACGGCTTGGACCCGGAACCCAAAGGTTCACAGGGGGCCCAACACGCCGCGCTGAGGCGGCAGTCGAACAGGGCCCATCGGATGCTTGTAGGGCCCGGGGGTTGAAGCCCGAAACACCTGCGAAGCCAGGGACATCCCTCGGCCGGACACTAACCCCGACGGCCGCGCTTGCCAAGCAAGCTTCTCTGGGTGAACTGGATCAGGCGCGAGCCAGCCGCGCGCCGAGCTTGCGCCCCTCGCCGAGGTCAAATTCGTCGACGGGCCCGTCATCTTGGGGATCCTTGGCGAGGACCATCTCGATCGCCAGGGTCTCGGCCCCGATGAATGCGCGGTGGCGCTCGAGGGCCTGGGCCAGAGTCGGCTCGCCGTGATGGAAGAGCTCGACGCGGATGCGGTCCTCGATCGCCAGCCCGCGGTCCTTGCGCAGGCCGTTGATCCGGTTGACCACCTCGCGCGCCAGGCCCTCGGCGATCAGCTCGGGGTCGAGGGCGGTGTCGAGCCAGACCACGAAGCGGCCATCGGTCTCGACGTCGAAGTCGGCCTGGCTCTCGACCTGGACGAGGACGTCCTCCGGCCCGATCGTCAGGGGCTCGCCGTCAAGGACCAGGGCGACGCTGGCGCCGGCGCGCAGCTGGCTCAGCTGGTCGGCGGACAAGGCCTCGATCGCCGCGGCGGCAGCCTTCATGCGCGGGCCGAGGCGCTTGCCCAGGACCTTGAAGTTGGCTTTGGCCGAGATGCGGCATAGCTTGCCGTCGTCGGCCCCCAGGCTGCCGATCGTCTTGATGTTGAGCTCGTCCAGGATCTGCTCGCTGGCGAAGCTGGTGCGCAGGAGATCAAGGTCGTGGGCCCGGGAGGAGCGCACGTGGATCGCGCGCAGGGGCTGGCGCACGCGCTGCCCGGCCTTCTCGCGCAGGGCGCGGCCCATGACCACCAGGCGCTGGACGATCTCCATGCTGGCCTCGAGCTCGAGGTCGATGCGCGAGGCGTCGGCCGCGGGCAACAGCTCCTGGTGTACCGAGCCGCCGGCCGGCTCGAGGCGGCGCCAGAGCATCTCGGAGAAGAAGGGCGTGATCGGCGCGGTCAGCAGGGCCACGGTGCGCAGGGCCTCGTGCAGGGTCGCGAAGGCCGCCAGCTTGTCGGCGCCGGATTCGCTCTTCCAGAAGCGTCGGCGGTTGCGGCGGATGTACCAGTTCGACAGCTCGTCGACGACGAAGCCCTCGATCGCGCGCGCGGCGCGGGTCAAGTCGTACACGGCCACGGCGGCGCGGACTTCGCGGACCAGGGAATGGGCGCGGCTGACCAGCCAGCGGTCGATCGCCGGGCGATCGGCGAGGCGCGGGATCCTCGCGTCCGCGGGGTCGAACTTGTCGACGCGGGCGTAGTTGCGCAGGAAACCGTAGGAGTTGAGCAGGGTCCCGAAGAAGCGCCCGCGCGCCTCGCTCAGGCCGGCCGGATCGAATTTCTTGGCGAGGTAGGGCGCGGCCGAGGCGATCAGGTACCAGCGCACCGTGTCCGCGCCGTGCTCGTCGATCACTTTCCAGGGATCGATCACGTTGCCGAGGCGCTTGGACATTTTCACCCCGTCCTTGTCGAGGACGAGGCCGTTGACCAGGCAGTTGCGGTAGACGCTGTGGGAATCGAGGCCGAGATCCGCGCTCTCGGCCAGGGTCCCGATCGCGTGCAGCGTGTAGAACCAGCCGCGCGTCTGGTCGAGGCCCTCGCAGATGAAATCGGCGGGGAATTGCTCGCGCAGCTTTTCCTGGCTGCCCGCGACATGCGGCCAGCCGTGCTGGGCGAAGGGCATGGCTCCGGAGTCGAACCAGCAGTCGAGCACGGCCGAAGTGCGCTTCATGACGCCGCCGCACTTCTCGCAAGCCAGCACGACCTGGTCGATCGAGGGCTTGTGGTGGTCGAAATCCGCGGGGAGACCGCCGCTCTGTTTCGCAAGTTCCTGCGCGCCGCCGATCGCACGCTCGTGGTTGCACTTCTCGCAGATCCAGAAGGGCAGGGGCGTTCCCCAGTAGCGGTCGCGCGAGATGTTCCAGTCGATGTTGTTGGCCAGCCACTCGCCGAAGCGCTTGGTGCCGACCTCGGGCGGGACCCAGTTGACCGACGCGTTCGCGTCGACCATCGCCGTCTTCTGCGCCGTAGTGCGGATGTACCAGGCCGGAGCGGCGAAATAGAACAGCGCCGTGTTGCAGCGCCAGCAATGCGGGTAGCTGTGCGTCTCGCGCGACTTGCGGAACAGGAATCCGCGCGCCTTGAGGTCCTCCATCAAGGCATCGTCGGCGTTCTTGAAGAAGGTGCCGGCTGCGACCGGACCGACGTCGACGACGAATTTGCCTTCGGAGCCGACCACGGCGAACACGGGCAGCTTCTCGCGCTGGGCCGTGGCCCAGTCATCGGCTCCGTAAGCAGGAGCCTGGTGGACGATCCCCGTGCCGTCCTCGACGGTCACGTAGTCGGCGAGTGCGACACGATAGGCCTGGGCGCGATCGGGCTTCCACGCGCCGGGATCGACTTCGGGCGGGCTCCACGGACCGGCCGGCGCGAATCCATGGACGCGCGGCGTGTCGGTCGCGAAGGGCGCGAAGTAGGCCATTCCCGCGAGCTCGCTGCCGCGCTTGCGCTCGAGGACCTCGAAGTCCTTGCCGAGCACGACCGCGGCGCGATCCGCGGCGAGCCAGACGATCTCATGCCCGCGCGAGCCCGCCGGCTCGCCCTTGGGGACCGGGTGCGCGACGCGCGCCTTGACGTATTCGCGCGCGGGATGCACGGCGAGTGCAATGTTCGAGGGCAGGGTCCAGGGCGTGGTGGTCCAGGCGAGCAGACTCTCGCTCTCCGCGGCCTTGGAATCGCGCAGAGGAAAACGCACGTGGACGCTCGGATCGAGCAGGTCCTGGTACACGCCGGGCTGGCCGAGCTCGTGCGAGGACAGACCCGTTCCGCAGCGGCCGCAGAAGGGCAGCACTTTCTTGCCGCGGTAGACCAGACCTTCGCGGTGGAAGCTTGCGAGCAGGTACCAGACCGAGTCGATGTACTCCGGCGCGTAAGTGACATACGGATGCTCGTAGTCGAGCCAGTATCCGATGCGCTCCGACAGCCGCTCCCATTCCTCGCGGTACTTCCAGACCGACTCGCGGCACTTCGCGTTGAACGCGGCGATGCCGTACTTCTCGATCTGCGGCTTGCCCGAGATCGAAAGGGCCTTCTCGACCTCGAGCTCGACCGGCAAGCCGTGGGTGTCCCAGCCCGCCTTGCGCTCGACGCGCTTGCCCAGCATCGATTGATAGCGGCAGACCGTGTCCTTCAGCGTGCGCGCCAGCACGTGGTGGATCCCCGGCCGGCCGTTGGCGGTCGGCGGGCCCTCCCAGAAGACGAAGGCCGGCGCCTGCTTGCGCGATTGCTGGAGCTTCTCGAAGGTGCCTTCGGCGCGCCACAGGGCGAGCACTTCGTCCTCGGCCGCGGCGGGCTGGGAGGACAGGTTCGCCGGCAGAGGATCGAACAGTTTCGGGCTTTGCGCGCTCATCGGGCGCAGCGTTCTACCACGCCTGCGCGCGGATTTCCGCCGCGATGCGATCGGCGAGCGCGAGCGCGCGTCGGCCGTCTTCGCCGCTGACCTCGACCTCGCGGCCCTCGGCGATCGCGCGCAGGAACGAATCGAGCTCGGCCTGCAGCGGCCGCTGCTCGCTCGACAGCTCGAGCTCGATCACCTCGAGCAGATCCTTGGTCAGGAAATCCGGCCGTTTGGCGAGCTCGGCGGGATCGAGACGGCGCAGGTCGAGGCGGCCCTCCTCCCACTTCGGCCCCTTGCGCACCAGGAGGCCGTAGTTCTTCTGGAAGTCGAGGCTGACGTAGCTCTCCGAGGAGAACATGCGGAAGCGGCGCATCGGCTGCAGCGAAGCACGGCTCGCGGTGACATTGGCGCGCGCGCCGTTGGCGAACACCAGGCGCACGCTGGCGACGTCCTCGTTGTCGGTCAGGATCGCTCCGCCGGCGGCGTCGAGCGAGACCAGCTCGCTGTCGACCATGTCGAGCACCAGGTCGAGGTCGTGGATCATCAGATCGTGGACCACGCCGATGTCCTGGCTGCGGAAGCTGAAGGGCGCGAGGCGATGGCACTCGATGAACTTGGGGCGAAGCCCGAGCTCGCGCACGCGCTTGAGGCCGGGCTGGAAGCGCTCGACGTGGCCGACCGCGACCTGGGCCTTGCCGCGTTTCGCGGCCTCCAGGATCCGATCGGCGTCGGCGAGCGTGCCCGCCAGGGGTTTTTCGATCAGGCAGGAGCGGCCGCGCAGGAGCTGCGGCACCGCGACGTCGGCGTGGTTCACGGTCGGCACCGCGATCGACACGCAGTCGATGTCGTCGGGCAGGTCCTCGACGCGGGAAAAGGCCTGGGTGTGAGCCTCGGCGGCGATCGCCTTGGCCCGCTCCATCGAGGCGTCGACCACGCCGACCAATTCGGCGCGCGGATTCTCGTCGTAGATCTTGGCGTGGAAGCGGCCGAGGTGACCGACGCCGATCACCGCCACGCGCAGCTTCTCCCGGCTCACGCGCGCGCCCCGCCGAGGACGCGCTCCTCGCCGGCGCGGCGGAATTCCGCGCGCAGACTTTCGCGATAGCGACCCTTCTGGCCCTGCTCGGTCTGCTCGAGGTTCTCGAGCAGATCGCGCACGAGCTGCGGCATGGCCGGATCCTCGCGCAGCGCGTCGATCGTGCGCCGCTTGGGATCGCCCGAGCGGTACAGCAGCCGGAAAGCGCTCCACAGCCGCTCGATGTCGGCGGCGACGAAGCCCGCGCGCTCGAGGCCGATCTGGTTGACGCCGCGCACGCGCGAAGGATGGCCCTCGAGCATCATGAACGGCGGCACGTCCTGGTTCACGCGCGTCATCCCGCCGATGTAGGCGTAGGCGCCGATGGTCACGAAGTGGTGCGCGGCGGCCGCGCCGGAAATGTTCGCGCCCTGGCCGACGAAGCAGTGGCCCGCGAGCAGGACGCAGTTGGCCATGATCACGCGGTCGCGCACGTCGCAATCGTGAGCGACGTGCGAGCAGGCCATGAACAGGCAATCGCTCGCGATGCGCGTGATCCCGCCGCCCTTGACCGTGCCGCGGTTGATCGTGACGAACTCGCGGATCGTGTTCCGGTCGCCGATCTCGAGCTGCGTCGGCTCGTTCTTGTACGAAAGATCCTGCGGCGGCCCGCCGAGGTTGGCCTGGCCGACCACGACGTTGTCCGCGCCGAGCGTGGTGACGCCGTCAACCACCACGTGGGGCCCGAGCTTGGTGCGGTCGCCGATGCGCACGGTCGCGCCGATCACACTGTAAGGACCGATCACGACGTCGAGGCCGAGCTCGGCGTCGGGGTGGACGACTGCGGTGGGGTGAACTTGAGTGGCCATGAGATTCGAGGAGAGCGCTAGGCGTCGATCAAAGTGAACGTCAACAGGGCTTCACACACCAGGCGGCCGGCGACGGTGCCCACACCGCGCACCTGGCCGACCTGGTCCTTCAGGCGAACGGTCTCGACCTCGATGCGCAGCTGATCGCCGGGCACGACCGCGCCGCGCAGCTTGACCTTGTCGATCGACCAGAGAACAGCGAGTTTTCCCGTGTTTTCGAGCTTGCGCAGCATCAGGACGCCGGCGAGCTGGGCCATCGCTTCCAGCTGGAGCACGCCGGGCATGATCGGCTGCTCGGGGAAGTGGCCGTTGAAGAAAGGCTCGTTGATCGAGACGTTCTTGACCGCGACGGCGCGCTGGTAGCCGTCGACCTCGATCACGCGGTCGATCATCAGGAAGGGATAGCGGTGCGGCAGCATGCGCATGATCTCGCGCACGTCGAGTCCCGATTCGCGCCGCGCGAGCCCGCCGACTTCTTCGCCCTGCATCACGTCGTACAGGCGCCGCACGAGCTGCGCATTGGTCGCGTGGCCGGAGCGCGTGGCGATCACGTGGGCCTGCAGGTCCGCTCCGAGCAGGAACAGATCGCCGAGCAGGTCGAGGATCTTGTGGCGCACCGGCTCGGCGCTCAGGCGCATCTTGGTCGCGGGATCGCCGAGCACCAGCGTGTTGTCGCGCGTCGCGCCCTTGCCGAAGCCCGCGGCCTGGAGCTTGGGCACTTCCGAGGCGAGGCAGAACGTGCGCGCGGGAGCGATCTCCTTGATGAAGGATTCGGGCGTGATGTCGATCGACATCGAGCCGGACTCGACGCCGGGCTCGTCGAAGGAGGCGAAGTACTCGAGCGAGAGCCCCGTCGCCTCGCTGGGCAGGGCGACCAGGGTCACCGGCCCCTCGCGCACGTAGATCGGCCGCGTCAAGCGCAGGACCTTGACCTCGGCGCGCTGCTCGACCAGGCCGGCCTGCTGGATCAGATTGACGAAGCTCAGCGCGCTGCCGTCGAGGCCGGGAACTTCCTGGCCGTTGAGCTCGACGCGCAGGTTGTCGAGACCCAGGCCGTAGCAGACCGAGAGCAGGTGCTCGACGGTGTCGACGCGCGCGGCGCCCTTCTCGAGCCGGGTGCGGCGGTCCATCGCCGAGCGGTGGGAGATGCGCGCCGGGATCGGTGACGCATCGGGCAGGTCGGTGCGGACGAATTCCACGCCCGTGTCCTGCGGCGCGGGCAGCATGCGGCCCTTGACCGGCAGGCCCGAATGCAGGCCGACACCGGAGAATTCGATCGGCGTGCGGATCGTGCGCTGCATGCGCGTCATCGAGTTTCCTCCAGTTTTTTCAAGCGTTGCTCGAGCTCGCGCACGCGCTTGGTGAGTTGCTCGGCGCGCGCCGCGTGGGCCATGGCGCGCACGGCTTCCTTGAAGGGCCGCGCGGGGAAGCCCCAGACCTCGGTCCCGGCGGGCCAGCTGTCGACTACCGCGGCTCCCCCGCCGACGCGCACGCCGTCGCCGAGCTCCAGGTGGCCGCTGAGGCCGGCTTGACCGCCGACCACCACGCCGCGGCCCAGGCGCGTCGAGCCCGAGATGCCGACCTGGGCGACGATCATGGAATCCGGGCCGATGACCACGTTGTGGCCGATGTGCACCAGGTTGTCGATCTTCGTGCCGCGTCCGATGCGCGTCACGCCGAAGCGCGCGCGGTCGATGGCCGAGTTGGCGCCGATCTCGACGTCGTCCTCGATCGACACCGTGCCGCACTGCGGAATCTTGACCCAGCCCTCGGGCCGCGGCTCGAAGCCGTGGCCGTCCGAGCCGATCACGCAGCCCGCGTGGACCACGCAGCGCGATCCGAGCCGCACGCCTTCGTAGAGCACGACGCCCGGGAAAACTTCGCAGTCCTCGCCGAGCTGACAGCCCTCGCCGATCTCGACCTGGGCGCGCAGCACCGAGCGGGCGCCAATGCGCGCGAGCGGTCCGACGTGGCACAGGGCTCCGATGCTGACCTCGGCGCCAAGCTCGGCCGTGGGATCGATCACGGCGCTCGGATGCACGCCCGGCGCGGCCTTGGCGCGCGGCGGAGCGAACAGGCGCACGATGGTCGTGAAGGCGCGGCTGGAATTGTCGCAGCGCAGCAGGGCCAGGTCCTTGCGCTCGACGACCATGTCGCGCGGGACGAGCACGGCCGCCGCCTGGGTGCGCTCGAGCTCCGGTCGGAAGCGCGGATGGGCGCAGAACGAGATCTCGTCGGACCGCGCGTCGCGCAGGCTGGCGGGCCCGCGGATGGCGCGGGTAGCGTCGCCTTCGAGCGAAGCTCCACAGGCGCTGGCGAGATCGATGAGGGTGCGAGTAGTCATGACGCGAACCCAGATTCGTGGGTTCCGCACCTCCCCTACCGAGCGAGGAGTGCGTTGCGAGGGCACAGGGTTAGCTCAGATCGACCGCCAAGTCAAACTCGATACTGCCCCGCGTCGCTGTGCGCAGCGATGCGGGGCAGTACCTTAGAAAGTCAAGCCGATCGAGAAGGAGAAGGTCTGCTGCTCGTCGCCGGAGAAGCGGCGGACCGGGAAGCCGAAATTGAGCTGGATCGGCAGGGGGTAGGCGAGGCCCACGCCGAAGCCGACGCTGGCGCGCACGTCGTTCAGGTCGATGTTGGTGGAGTCCGGCCCGAGCACGCCCCAATCGAGGAAAATTACTCCGCGCAGCGATTCGATCTTCTTGTACGTGCCCGGCTGGGTGATCGAATACAGAGGGTAGAGCCACTCGACGGTGCCGGAGATGGACGACTCCCCGCCGGCGGCGAAGCGGGTCGCCCCGCCGAGCACGTCGACTCCGCGCGCGCCGGCTCCGCGGTACTCGAAGCCGCGCAGGTTGTTGGAGCCGCCCTGGAAGAAGCGCTCCGTATAGGGAACCTCGCTCGTGCTCCCGAAGGTCGGCTCGATTCCCCCGTCGAGCTCGAGGTGCAACACGTGCTCGGTCCCATCGGACTTGGTGCCCGTGGCCAGATAGAAGTCGGTGTCCAGCACGGACCGCACGTACTCGAAGTCGCTCGACAAGAGCTCGTTGAAGACCACGTTCCGCAAGCTGAGCTTCCAGCCGTTGTGCGGATTGAGCTGGTTGTCGAGATCCCGCGTGCTGAATTCCAGGCTGAAGCCCGCCAGATTGACCATGCCGAGCGCGTCCTGGCGCTGCAGCGAAGTCGGCACACCGCCGCTGGAGAGGTCCGAGGT
>Ga0193706_1000560_pt1 | contig 20869 bp, 18 predicted proteins | sample U3c1metaG_FD_160130 | JGI IMG/M metagenome (GOLD analysis project Ga0193706, IMG submission 160130) | Soil microbial communities from a riparian zone of the East river system, Colorado, United States - U3c1 | ecosystem: Environmental > Terrestrial > Soil > Riparian zone | place: USA: East River... | reverse complement strand
GTGTATTCTATTCCCATTTCACGCCCGTAGCGCCGTGGACCAAGGGTGACCTGCTCACCATTTTCTGCCAGCAGGTAGACGGGCAAGAGATTTTTGGTGAGTTTGCTCTTCGTCCCCACAAGGACGGCGTAACTGCCTTGCCAGGCTTTCAAGACCCGTTTCCCTCGCGGCACGCGTAATCGAAGCGGGCGAAAGGTTAGACAACGCGATTAATTCCGCGTTTTTTGCTGACCTCAGGAAACTCTAGAGACAGTTGAAGGTCACTCTCCGCGTCAGCCTTGGCCCTGCTCCGCCGCGATCAACTGCCGGGCGAACGGAAAGCATTGCCCGCAGCGCGCCCGCCGGCCGAGCGCTGCATAGGCGCTGGAAGGGCAGGCGGCACCGCTGCGCGCGGCGGCCCGGACATCGCGCTCCCGAAGAGCATTGCAGACGCAAACGACCATGAATCCCCGATAAAGCTAATGAGAATGGTTCGCAATAGCTAATATTCCTCCCGTGCATTTGCAGGGGAGGGGGACCGCCGCCGAAGGCGGTGGTGGAGGGGCAGTCCTTTCCGGTACGGGGAGGGAGACCATACGCAGCATGGTGGGGCTGGCGAGGAGGGAGACCGAAGGCTGCTAGAGTGGCTGCGAGGATTCCGGAGCAGCCCCTCCACCACCGCCTACGGCGGCGGTCCCCCTCCCCGTACCGGGGAGGATCTCAATTCCCTCCGAATCACCAGCTTCAGCCCCGACCAAATGGCGTCCACGGCGCAGACCTTCACGTCGACCAGGCCGAGCGGAAGCACGACGTCGCGGATCACGTCCTCAGTAATGTCGGTCTCAACCTTCGCCGCCTTCTTCGGCCAGGAAACCCACAGGAACCCGTCCGGCGCCAGCAGCGGCAGAAGCGCGCGGACCCTGGCCTTGAGCTCCGCCCGCTGGGTCACGAACAGATGTGCCGCGTCGATCGGAGCCTCCGGCCGCTCGATCAGATCGAGCGCCAGCCCCTCCGCCTCGATCTCGGCCCTTACGCTGCCCGGCATGCCCTCCCACCAGGTCCGAAGCCCGTCCTTCAGCGACAGCTTCGTCGCCAGCGGCGTTCCGGAGTATCCGGCGGACATCATTCCTCCCCTGGATTTCCAGGGGAGGGGGACCACCCGAAGGGTGGTGGAGGGGCATGTCGGGAAAGGGGACCGGCCGCGGTCATATTAGCGTCGTCGGCCGAGCCCTGAGATACCGACTAGCGATCCAGGCGATCGGGATTCCCACCAGGATGCAATGCGAAAAAAGCGCATTGCCGACACCCCACAAGGTGCTCGGCAGCGGCGCCTCGGGCCAACGCAACGGCTTAACGATCCAGTACATGATCCCCCACAGGACGAGGCCGTAGAGAAGGCCGGCGATAATCGGATGACGGACCAGGGCCGGGGCGCGCTTCGCCACCAGGAAGAAGGCTGCGGCCATGCACGCCATGATCGCGAAATGGACGGCGAGTCCGACAGCGGCCCAGCCGGCGCCGCCCTCCCGCACGGCATCTCCGAACGGTCCGCTGGCGACATAGCGCAGAACGCCGCCGGGCGTCGCCCCGGCCAAGCCTGCGAAGAGGAAGGCCGAAAGGATATCGAGCGTGCCGGCGACCAGGGTCGCGATGGCGATCGGCTTCAGCATGCGGCGTCCCCCTGCCTGATAAGTGGGGAGGCTCGACTGCCGCCCTTCGCCTGTCAAGCGAGCGCGGCGTCGGCGCCCATCAGGTTCGGGAAAAAGCCCTCATGCGCACGGCGCAGGTCCACCAGGGGGACCACGGGTTTCAATGATGTTCCATCAAGCGATATCACAAGGCCTTCGCCGCCTGTTTTTCCGATCCAGGTGGCGGGAATTCCAGCCTCGCGAGCGCGGGTCTTGAGCTCGTCCCACGAACGAGCCGTCACGACGTAGCGGCCCTGATCTTCGCCAAACGCAACGGACGTCGCGCTGCTCACAAGATCCATCAACGTCCACTCGGCACCGACCCCGCCGGCGAGAGCCATCTCGGCCAATGCCACGGCCAATCCGCCATCAGAGACGTCATGCACGGCCGTCGCGATGCCGGCTTCGATAATGTCTCTTACGAAAACTCCGACCCGCTTTTCCGCTTCGAGATCCACGGGGGGAACTGCTCCATCCTCACGTCCTAGTATCTCCCGTAACCAGACCGATTGGCCGAGATGGCCCGGACGATCATTCTCGTAATCCGCCTCGTCGCCCAAGACGACGATGACTTCCCCCTCCGCCTTGAACCCGATCGTCGCCGACTTCCGCCAGTCCTCGATCAGCCCCACCCCGCCGATCGCCGGCGTCGGAAGGATCGCGCTTCCGGTGCCATCCTCATTCTTGGTCTCGTTGTAGAGGCTGACATTGCCGCTCACGATCGGGAAATCGAGCGCCCGGCACGCCTCCGCCATGCCCTCGATGCAGCCGACGAACTGGCCCATGATCTCGGGCCGCTGCGGGTTGCCGAAATTCATGCAGTCCGTCGCCGCGATCGGGGTCGCTCCGACCGCGCACAGATTGCGCCAGGCCTCGGCGATCGCCTGCTTGCCGCCCTCGACCGGATCGGCCCGGCAGTAACGCGGCGTGCAGTCGGTGGTGATCGCAAGCGCCTTGTCGGTGCCGTGAACGCGCACCACCGCGGCGTCTCCGCTCGGCCTTTGCACTGTGTCGGCGCCGACCATGTGGTCGTATTGCTCCCAGATCCACCGCCGCGACGCCAAATCGGGCGAGGCCATCAGCTTCAGCAGGTCCGCGCCGATGTCCGCCGATTCCGGAACGTCGCCGAGCGGCTCGGGCCTCGGAGTCGGAACCCAGGGCCGGTCGTAGCAAGGGGCGTCGTCGGCGAGCGGCGCGAGCGGGATGTCGGCCGCGGTCTCGCCGTTCCACTTCAGCACCATATGGCCGGTCTCGGTCACCCTGCCGATCACCGCGAAATCGAGCTCCCATTTGCGGAAGATCGCCTCGGCCTCGCCCTCGCGGCCGGGCTTCAGCACCATCAGCATCCGCTCCTGGCTCTCCGACAGCATCATCTCATAGGGCGTCATCCCCTCCTCGCGGCAGGGCACGGCGTTCATGTCGAGCTCGATCCCCACGCCGCCCTTCGAAGCCATCTCGACCGACGACGAGGTGAGGCCCGCCGCGCCCATGTCCTGGATCGCGACGATCGCGTCCGATGCCATCAGCTCGAGGCAGGCCTCGATCAGCAATTTCTCGGTGAACGGATCGCCGACCTGCACGGTCGGCCTCTTCTCCTCGCTGTCCTCGGAGAAATCGGCCGAGGCCATGGTCGCGCCGTGGATCCCGTCGCGCCCGGTCTTCGATCCGACATAGACGATCGGATTGCCGGGCCCGGACGCGGCCGAATAGAAGATCTTGTCCTGCTCGGCGACGCCTACGGTCATCGCATTGACCAGGATGTTGCCGTCATAGGCGGTGTGGAAATTGACCTCGCCGCCCACGGTCGGGACTCCGACGCAATTGCCGTAGCCGCCGATTCCGGCGACCACGCCCGCGATCAGGTGCCGGGTCTTGGGATGGTCCGGCCGCCCGAAGCGCAGGGCGTTCAGGTTCGCGATCGGCCTCGCCCCCATGGTGAAGACGTCGCGCAATATCCCGCCGACGCCGGTCGCCGCGCCCTGATAGGGCTCGATGTAGCTCGGGTGGTTGTGGCTCTCCATCTTGAAGATCGCCGCCTTGCCCCCGCCGATATCGACGACTCCGGCATTCTCGCCCGGCCCGCAGATCACCAGCGGCCCGGTCGTCGGCAGCTTCTTCAGATGGATCCGCGAGCTCTTGTACGAGCAATGCTCCGACCACATCACCGAGAAGATGCCGAGCTCGGTCAGGTTCGGCTCGCGCCCCATGGCGTGCAGCACGCGCTCATATTCCTCCTCGGAAAAGCCATGCTCGGCGACGATCTGCGGCGTGATGGATTCGGTCATGGCGCGGGCTGTAACGGCAGGGCCTTGCCTTGTCTAAGCCGCCGCGATCCTCACGTTTGACTCGTCATTGCGTTCCCGTTACGTTCCTGCCTTTCCACCGAGTCGGGAGACAAGCAATGAGCGTCAATCCCATCCCCGAAGGCTATCACAGCGTCACCCCCTACATCACGGTCAGCGACGCCGCGGCCGCGATAGAGTTCTACAAGCAGGGGTTCGGCGCCACCGAGGCGCTTCGCCTCCCGATGGGGGACCGGATCGCCCATGCCGAAATCCGGATCGGCGACTCCTATGTCATGCTGTCCGACGAATTTCCCGAGATGGACAGGCTCGGGCCGGACAAGCGCGGCGGCGCGACCGCCGCCTTCATGATCTATGTCGAGGACGTCGACGCGGCCTTCGCGGGCGCGATCGCCGCCGGCGGGACGGAGGAGAGGGCGGTCCAGGATCAGTTCTACGGCGACCGCTCCGGCACCCTCAAGGATCCCTTCGGCCACAGCTGGACCCTCTCCACCCACGTCGAGGACGTCTCCGAAGTCGAGATCCAGCGCCGAATGCAATCCATGGCGCAGCCGACCGAGCCGGCCTGAAACCCACCCCTTACCCCTCTCCCTCGGGGAGAGGGAGGGCCCCAAAGCGCAGCTTTGGGAGGAAGGGCACGCGACCGGGAATGATGGTGAGAAACCGACAGTGCGTCCCGCCGCCTCTCGCCGGAAACGCAAACGGCGGACCCGAAGGCCCGCCGCGCATTATCCGGTAACTGTACGAAGACGACCCGCTCGAGCCGTCCGAAAAACGACTCGGCCTAGGCCTTGCAGCTGCGCGTGCCCTTGTCGGGCGCGGTGTAGCTGACCTGCGCGGAATTGGCGCTGAGCGAATAGCCCTCGGCGACATAAGGTGGCTTGCCCTCGGCCTCGGTGAGCATGGTCGGCATGCCCGCCTGGCCCTCTTTCACCGTCACCGTGCCGTTGGTGTAGAAATCCGCATAGATCAGGCTGTTGTCCTTGCAGCGATAGGCCCGGCTGTTGGCGATCGCCGGCGGCGCCTCGACCGGCGCGGCGTTGGCGAGTTCGCCCGCGCGAGGATCAGGGTTGAGGTCGACGACTTCGGGCTCGCTGTTGCAGGCCGCAAGGGTGAAGGAGGCCGCGAATGAGGCGGCGAGGAAGATGCTCTTGTTCATGAGCCGACAATTTGCGCTGGCGGGACCGCGCGTCAAGCCGTTTTTTGCGAATGGTTCGCAATTGCCGCAAGGTTCGACAAAGGCGGAACCATGCGATAGCCTGCGCGGCAACAGAGGAGTGGGCCTGAACCAAATGCAGCGCGTGCGCATCGGCCTGACCGGCCTCGCCTTCGTTTTCATCCTGGTTCTGCTTGCCGCCATCTTCATCCGGCCGAGCCAGGAAGTCCCGATCACCGCCAATTCGCTCGATCAGCAGCGCGGAATCGGCGCGGCTCCGGGGCCGGCTCCAGACAATGAGGCTCAGCCGAAGGATCCACTTGCCGAGCTCGGGGTCGCCCCCGGCAATGCGGACGTCAATGACGCGGCGTCGGCGCCCACTGCCAATGGTGCCGCGCCGTCCGGTGCGCCTCAACCCCAGCAATAGTCTCACGCTCGCGGCCGCTCCCGGGTCCGCGCGGAGGTCTCCTGGCGCGAGCCCCGAGGAGGCCGACTCGCTTTCGCCATATTCTTCGCGTTCCTGCCGCGCATGTTGCTGCTCGGAGCGGCCGGCTTGCTGTCATTACCGTGGAGGATTAGGCCACATCTTTATCCACAGGCTTACAAAGAGTGAACACCTTAGGAACATGACCTGAGAACAAACCACGAAAAACCGTCTATCTCCTTCTTACAGGCATGAAATCCCCTAAAAAGGCATAGAATCCCCTTCCAAACGGGGGTTCATGATGTTATCCACGGCTTCCTGATTTGAGGGGCACTTCTCCAGCTGACCGGTGAGTCACGCGGCTGCCAGCGCGCGCCCGCGAAGGGAGAAGGTCCGTGTGCAGGGAGCGGACGACAGGGTGGACGTCGACGATTTCTTCCAGGGAAGCGCGCTGAACGCGGTGGACGCCAAGGGGCGTCTCTCCGTGCCCGCTTTCGTGCGAAGCGTCATCGAGCGCCGCTCGGACGGCCGCTTCATCGTCGTCGGCGCCCACGACGTCTCGCCCTGCCTCACCGCCTACGGGCGCCAATATGCCCGCAACATCTATGCCGAGCTCGAGCGCCGCCGGCTCGTCGAGGAAGCCAAAGGCGGCACGGTCGACGAGCATTATGAGCGTGCCCGCCGCTCGTTCGGAATGACCGAAGACGTTCCCTACGATCCCAGCGGCCGAATCGTCCTGCCCCCGATGATGCGCCGCAAGGGAAAGATAGAGGATCTGGCGCTGTTCGTCGGAATCGGCGGCGTGGTCGAGGTCTGGAACCCGCGCATCGCGATGAAGGAGGGCGGCAGCGACCTCAGGGAGATCGCCGCCTGGCGCCTCGAAGAAAAAGGCATCGCCCCATGAGCCCCGACGCTGCCGCCCCGCACGTCCCGGTGCTTCTCGACGAGGTGATCGCCGGCCTCGCCGTGTCTCCCGGCGAAACCCATGTCGACGGCACGTTCGGTGCCGGCGGCTACACCAAGGCCATCCTCGATAAAGGGGCGGCCCGAGTCATCGCTTTCGATCGCGATCCCGAGGCGATCCAGTATGGCGAGACTCTGGCCGCTTCGAGCGGGGGGCGCCTGGCGCTTGTTCCGGAGCGTTTCTCCCGGATGCGCCAGGCGCTTGCCGCCCGCGACGTCGACCAGGTCGACGGCGTGACTCTCGATATCGGCGTCTCCTCGATGCAGCTCGACCGGGCCGATCGGGGCTTCTCCTTCCAGTCCGACGGCCCGCTCGACATGCGGATGGGCAGGGAAGGGGAGAGCGCCGCCGACTTCCTCAACAATGCCCCCGAGGAAGAGATTGCGGACGTCATCTACCGCTACGGGGAGGAGCCGAAGTCGCGGCGGATCGCCCGTGCGATCGTCGCCGCCCGTCCGGTCGAGCGCACCGGCCAGCTCGCCGACATCGTCCGAAAGGCGACCGGCCACCATCCCGGCCAGAAGAAGGATCCGGCCACCCGCACCTTCCAGGCGATCCGGATCCATCTCAACGAGGAGCTTCAGGAGCTCGAAGGCGGCCTCGAGGCGGCCGAGCAGGTGCTCAAGCCCGGCGGCCGGCTCGCCGTCGTCACCTTCCACAGCCTGGAGGACCGGCTTGTGAAGCGCTTCCTCAAGGAGCGCAGCGGAGACCTGCCCTCAGGCTCGCGCCATCTGCCCCAGGTCGCCGACACCGGCCCCTCACCGAGCTTCGAGGCGGTGGCCCGTCCGGTCCGCGCCGGCGAACAGGAAACCCGCCTCAATCCCCGAGCGCGCTCCGCCACCCTGCGGGTCGCTCGCCGAACCAACGCATCGCCCTGGAAGGAAGGAACGCCCTCATGATCGCAAGGGGTTTCAAATCCGTCGTCTGGGTGGCCGCCGTCGGTGGCGCCGCCCTCGGCTGCTATATGCTTTCGCTCCAGGTCGCGACCGAGCGCGCCGACCTCGCCAAGGTCGAGCGCCAGATCATCGCGACCAAGCAGCAGATACGATCGCTTCAGACCGAACTCGGCACCCGGGGCCGCCTGTCGCAGCTAGAGCAGTGGAATTCAGACGTCCTCGCTCTCTCGGCCCCCGCGACCGGTCAGTTCCTGAAGGACGAGTTCCTCCTGGCCCGCCTCGATCAGCGCGACCAGACCCTCGCCGAGCGCGCCGAGATGCGAATGGCCTCGATGGACACGAGCGACGTCCCCCCCGCCGCCGAAGCCGCCCCGGCCGAGGTCAAGCCTCGCCTCGCCGTCGAACAGCCCACCCCGGCCCCGGTCCAGCCCGCCATCGTCCACCGCGCCGGCTACACGCCTGCGGCGTCCCGGCCCGCCGAGTCCAGGCCTGTCCAGGCCGCCTCGGCCCCCGCCGTAAGGCCGCCGGTCAAGGCCGCCTCGGCGTCGGCCCGGCCGGTCCGACGCCTTGGCGCCGAGCTTGCCGACCAGATCGGCGCGGCGGCCCGCGATGAGAAAGCGGCCCGCGCCTCGACCCCCGCGCGACGCGAGGAGAGCCGCGCCGCGGTCACCGCCTCGCGTGACGATGCCGTCCCCGCCCGCTCGGCCCACGCCGACTCGGCGCGTCCGAAGCCGGTCCCGGCCAAAGCCTCGGGCAAGCCCGCCGCCCAGGCCTCGACAGAGCGCGGCCGCTCCGCGTCCGGAGTCGGCGGACAAAGATGACCGCGATCGCCGCCCGTCCCGAGCGCACCCCGACCGCCGCCGAACGGCAGGGGCTCGCGCTCACCTACCAGCGGCTGATGCTGGTCATGCTGGTCTTCGCCGGAGTGACCACTTTGATCGCCGGCCGCCTCGTATTGCTTCAGGTGCTTCGGGACCGTTCGGGCGCCGGCGAGATCCTCAACCCCTTGCTCCCCGTTCGGGGCGACATCGTCGACCGCAACGGAGTCGCTCTCGCCCGCAACATCGACGCCTGGTCGATCGCAATCCATCCGCACAAATTGCTCGGCGATGCCGGCGAGCTGTCGGTCAGGCTCGCCGAGCTGATGCCGGAGCGGACCGCCGCCCAGTACAAGTCCATCCTGACCTCGAAGCGCAGCTTCTTCTATTTGAGCCGGCGGGCCGTGCCCGAGCTGGTCGCCGCCGTGAATGCCCTTGGCGAGCCCGCCATCGTCTTCGATCGCGAGCCCGAGCGGCTCTATCCCCAGACCACGCTCGCCGGGCAGATCCTCGGCTGGACCGACATGGACGGCCGCGGCGTCGCGGGCATGGAGCGGGTCCTGGACGATCGCCTTCGCGACCCGGGGACTCGCGGCACTCCGGTCGAGCTGGCCATCGACGCCCGGGTCCAGGCCGTGCTCGAGTCCGAGCTCATGCAGGCGATGGCGAAGTTCAGCGCGATCGGCGCCGCGGGCGTGGTTCTCGACATCAAGACCGGCGAGGTGGTGGCTCTGACCTCGCTGCCCCAGCTCAATCCCAACAAGCCGGGCCGAACCATCGCCGAGGCCGGATTCAACCGGGCCACTCTCGGTGTCTATGAGCTCGGTTCGACCTTCAAGCCCTTCACCGTCGCAATGGCGATGGACAGCGGCGTGATCACCAGCTTCGGCAAGACCTACGATTGCCCGAAGGCGCTCCACATCGGCGGGTTCACCATCACCGACACCCATCCCTTCGGCCGGCGCTGCTCGATCGCCGAGATCATGAAGGAATCGTCGAACATCGGCACCGCCCAGATCGCCGCGGAACTGGGCGCCGAGCGCCAGAAGGCCTTCCTTCGCGCCATGGGCTTCCTCGATCCGGTCTCGATCGAGCTGAACGAGCGCGGACGAACCCTCACCCCGGGCTCCGACTGGGGCGAGACCGCGACGATGACGGTTGGCTTCGGCCACGGTATCGCCGTCACTCCGCTCCACCTCGCCACCGGCTATGCGACTTTGTTCAATGGGGGCATCTACCGGCCGGCGACCCTGATGAAGATCGGGCGCCATCACCCGGTGCCGCAGGGCCGGCGGGTCTTCAGCGCGGACACGTCCTATCGGATGCGCGCTCTTCTCCGGCTGGTCGTGACCGAAGGGACCGGCAAGCATGCCGACGCGCCCGGCTACCGGGTCGGCGGCAAGACCGGCACCGCCGAGAAGGTCGCCGGCGGCCGTTATACTGGGGCTGCGGTCGTCACCACCTTCGCGGGCGTTTTCCCGATGGACGAGCCCCGCTATGTGGTCGTCGCGATGCTCGACGATCCCAAGGCCACCGCCGAGACCTACGGTTACCATACCGCCGGCTGGAACGTGGCTCCGGTCGTCTCGAGGGTCATCGCGCGCACCGGCTCGCTTCTCGGCATCGCGCCCGACGCCAGCCGCGACGCCAACATGTCCGAGGTCCTGCCTTTCGTTCAGCGCGAACGGAGCCACTGACCGGTGCGCCTGGCCGACCTGGCCGGAATCGAGTCCGATTCTCGGGTCACCGGCTTCGCCATAGACCATCGCAAGGTTGCCCCCGGCACGGTGTTCGGCGCCTTCCGGGGCACCCGCTTCAACGGCGAGGACTTCATTCCCGACGCGGTCGGCGCCGGCGCCATCGCCGTGGTCGCCAGGCCGGAAGCCAAAGTAGAGGGCGCCGCCCATGTCGCCGCGCCCGAGCCGCGCCGCGAGTTCGCCCGCCTCGCCGCCAAATTCTTTCGGCCGTTCCCCGATACGATCGTCGCGGTCACCGGCACCAACGGCAAGACCAGCAATGTCGAGCTGACCCGGCAGCTCTGGCGCATGGCCGGTCATCATGCCGCCTCGATCGGCACATTGGGCGTGACCACCGCCGACGACCGGACGGTCACCGGCCTCACGACGCCCGACATCGTAACCTTCCTCGGCAATATGGGTGGCCTCGCCCGCGAGGGCGTGACCCATGCCGCCTTCGAGGCGTCGAGCCACGGCCTCGCCCAGTACCGGACGGAGGGCCTCCCGGTTCATGCCGCCGCCTTCACCAATTTCAGCCGCGACCATCTCGATTATCACGGCACGATGGACGAATATTTCGAGGCCAAGATGCGGCTCTTCGCCGAGGTGGTCGAGCCCGACGGCGCGGCGGTGATCTGGACCGACGATCCCAAATCCGACGAGGTAATGAGGCGGATCTCCGAGCGGGGGCTCAGGCGGCTGTCGGTGGGCGCGCGCGGCGAGACGATCAGGCTGGTCGGCCGCGCGCCCACCCAGCTCGGCCAGCTTCTCACTCTCGAAGTGGAGGGCCGAACGCGACAGGTGAACCTGCCTTTGATCGGCGCCTATCAGGCCGCCAACGCTCTGACATCCGCCGGCCTCGTCATCGCCACCGGGGGCGAGGTCGAACGCACCCTGTCCGATCTCGCCCGGCTCCAGCCCGTGCGCGGCCGGCTCGAGCGGGCCGTCATCACCCGCAGCGGAGCTCCGGTCTATGTCGATTATGCCCACACGCCCGACGCGGTCGAGGCGGCGATCGAGGCGCTTCGCCCCCATGCAAGCGACCGGCTGATCATCGTCCTTGGCGCCGGCGGAGACCGCGACGTCGGCAAGCGCTCCGAGATGGGCGCGGTCGCCGCCCGGCTGGCCGACAGGGTCATCGTAACCGACGACAATCCGCGCACCGAGGATCCCGCGATCATCCGGGCGGCGGTGATGAGCGGCGCTCCCGGCGCGCTCGAGGTGGCCGGCCGCCGCGAGGCGATCGAGGCGGCCGTCGCCGAAGCGGGAGAAGGGGATCTCATCCTGCTCGCCGGGAAAGGCCATGAGCAGGGCCAGATCGTCGGCGACAAGGTTCTTCCATTCGACGACGTCACGGTGGCGCGGGAATGCGCGGCATGAGCGCGCTCTGGACCTCGGCCGGGATCGCCGAAGCGACCGGTGGCGAAGCGCATGGCGCGTTCGAGGCGTCCGGAGTCACTTTCGATTCGCGCGAGGTCGAGCCGGGCGACCTCTTTTTGGCGCTGAAGGGCGAGACCAGCGACGGCCATCTCTTCCTCGACAAGGCCTTCGCGGCGGGCGCGGCGGGCGCGATCGTCTCGGCCGACACCGATCGGCCGCACGTCCGGGTGGGGGATACGATGAAGGCCCTGAACGATCTCGGCATCGCCGCCCGCGCCCGAACCGAAGCGCGCATCTGCGGAGTGACCGGCTCGGTCGGCAAGACCGGCACCAAGGAGGCATTGTTCGCCGCGCTCGACCGCGCCGCGCCCGGCCGCGCCCACCGCTCGGTGAAGAGCTACAACAATCATACCGGCGTGCCTTTGTCCCTCGCTCGAATGCCGGCCGGGACGAAGTTCGGCGTCTTCGAGATGGGCATGAACCACAAGGGCGAGCTCGCCGCATTGACCCGCCTGGTCCGGCCCCATGTCGCCATCGTAACCGCCATCGCACCGGCCCACCGCGCCTTCTTCGACAGCGACGAGGAGATTGCCGACGCCAAGGCCGAGATTTTCGAGGGGCTGGAGGAAGGGGGAACCGCGCTCGTCCCCTATGACAGCCCGCATCGCGGTCGGCTCGCCGCGGCCGCCCGCCGCCACGCGGGGCGGGTCCTCACCTTCGGGCTCGGCGAGGGCGCGGACATCTGGGCCCGCGAGGCGGTCGCCTCGCCGCGCGGCGGCTCCCTGGTCACTGCCGTCCTGTCCGAGGCGGAGCTTACCTTCACCATCTCCCAGCCGGGCGAGCATTGGGTGTCCAACGCTTTGGCCGTGCTCGGCGCGGTCGGCGCGATGGGCGGCGATCTCGCCTCCGCCGGCCTCGCTCTCGCCGACTTGGCGGGCCTGAAGGGCAGGGGCGAGACCCACCGCATTCCCGCCGACGGCGGCGAGGCGCTTCTGATCGACGAAAGCTACAATGCCAATCCGGCCTCGATGGCGGCGACCCTGAAGAGCTTCGCCGCCCGGAAAATCAGCGGCCGGCGCATCGCGGTGCTCGGATCGATGAAGGAATTGGGCGAGGGATCGGACTCTTATCACGCCGCCCTCGCCGGCCCGGTCGCCGAGGCGGAAGTCGATTATGCGCTGCTCGTCGGGGACGAGATGCAGCCGCTGGCAAAAGCGCTTGGCCCTGGCATCAAAATGGAGCATGTGCCCGACGCGGCCGCCGCGCTCGATCGGCTGGAAGGCGAGATCGGGCCCGGCGACGCGATACTCGTAAAGGGATCGAACTCGATCGGACTGGCCGCGCTCGTCGAGGCGCTGGCTGGCGGGAAAAGCTGATGTTTCTCTGGATTGCCGAACAGCTCGATTTCCCCGGTTTGCTCAACCTCGTCCGCTACATCACCTTCCGCGCCGGCGCCGCGACCGCGACCGCCTTGCTCATCGGCCTCCTGATCGGCCCGAAGTTCATCGGCTGGCTCCGCGTCCGCCAGGGCAAGGGTCAGCCGATCCGCGACGACGGGCCCGAAAGCCACCATGCCAAGCGCGGCACGCCGACAATGGGCGGCCTGATGATCCTGACCTCGCTCGTTTCGGCGATGTTTCTCTGGATGGATTTCTCGAACCGTTATCTCTGGGCCTGCCTGCTGATCACGGTCGGCTTCGGGGCGATCGGCTTCCTCGACGATTACGACAAAGTCCGCAAAGGCCATCACAAGGGCGTGTCGGGCCGCACCCGGCTGCTCGCGGAGTTCGTCGTCGCGGCGTTGGGCTGCTGGATCATCAGCTGGGGCGCCGGGACCGAGCTCTACATCCCCTTCTATAATGGCCCGGTCATCGATCTCGGGCCCTTCTACATCGTCTTCGCCGCCTTCGTCGTCGTCTCCTTCGGCAATGCCGTGAACCTGACCGACGGGCTGGACGGCCTCGCTACCATGCCGGTGATCATCGCCAGCCTGGCCTTTCTCGCGATCGCCTATCTCGCCGGCAACGCCGTCTTCTCGGCCTATCTCGGAATCCCCTTCGTTCCAGGGGTCGGCCATCTCACCGTGCTCTGCTCGGCCATCGTCGGGGCGGGGCTCGCCTTCCTCTGGTTCAACGCGCCGCCGGCCGCGGTCTTCATGGGGGATACCGGAAGCCTCGCCCTCGGCGGGGCGCTCGGCGCGATCGCGGTCGCAACCCAGCACGAGATCGTGCTCGGGATCATCGGCGGCCTGTTCGTGGTCGAGGCGCTGTCGGTGATCATCCAGGTCTTCTTCTACAAGCGCACCGGCAAGCGAGTCTTCAAGATGGCCCCAATCCACCACCATTTCGAGCAGATGGGCTGGTCCGAGCCGACCGTGGTGATCCGCTTCTGGATCATCAGCTTCGTCCTCGCCCTCGCCGGCCTCTCGACGTTGAAGTTGCGGTGATCCCGAGCCCCGCCCTTCACGCCTCCCGTCATCCCGGCGAAGGCCGGGATCTCGTCGAGGAAAGTCACGGACCTGCTCCCCGAGGCTCCGGCCTCCGCCGGGGCGACGGAATATGATCGCCAGCCCCGCCCTTCACTCCATTCGTCATCCCGGCGCAGGCCGGGATCTCGTCGCGGATGTGCTCGGACTGGGGATATGATCGCCAGCCCCGCCTTCGCCGGAAAGCATTACGCCGTGCTGGGACTCGCCCGCTCGGGCCTGTCCGCGGTCGAGACCCTGATCGCGAGCGGCGCCGGGGTGATGGCCTGGGACAGCCGCGAGGAAGCGCGGGCGGCCGTGGCCGGAAAGGCGCGAGTCGCCGATCCGCTCGTCACCTCGATCTTCGGCTATGACGGGATCATCGTCTCGCCCGGGGTCCCGCTCAACCGCCACCCGATCGCCGACCGCGCCCGAACCGCGCGCGTCCCGCTGATCGGCGACATCGAATTGTTCGCTCAGGCCCGGCAGAGCCTGCCGCCGCACAAGGTCGTCGGGATCACCGGCACCAACGGCAAGTCGACCACCACGGCCCTCATCCACCACATATTGAAGAGCGCGGGTGTTCCGGCCGTCATGGGAGGCAATATCGGCCTTCCGATCCTCGGCCAGGAGCCCCTCACGCCAAATGGGAACGGGGTCGGAGTCTATGTGCTCGAGCTCTCCTCCTACCAGATCGACCTGACCCAAAGCTTGGATTGCGACATCGCAATCCTGCTCAACGTCACCCCCGATCATCTCGACCGCTATGATGGCGTCGACGATTATGCCGCGTCCAAGGCGCGCCTCTTCGCCATGCAATCGCCCGATCATGTCGCCATCGTCACCGGCGAGGACGATCATAGCCGCGCCATCGCCGGCCAGCTCGTCGGCCGCCGCATCCTGGCGAAGGCGGACGAGGTGAAGGACCAGTCGCACTGGCCCTCGCTCCAGGGTCCGCACAATGCCCAGAACGCCGCCGCCGCCGTCGCCGCCGCTCGCGAGCTCGGCGTTGCGGACGACGCGATCGCCAAAGCGCTGGTCACCTTCCCCGGTCTTCCGCACCGGATGGAGCGTGTCGCCGAGCGGAACGGAGTGCTCTTCGTCAACGACAGCAAGGCGACCAACCCGACCTCGACCGCGCCCGCGCTCGCCGCTTACCCGGCGGTCCACTGGATCCTCGGCGGCCTTCCCAAGTCGGACGATCTCGACGCCTGCGAGCCGTTCCTCGACCACGTGTTGGGCGCCTACACGATCGGCGAAGCCGGGCCGATGTTCGCGCAGTTGCTGAAGCCGAAAGTGCCGGTCACCGAATGCGAGATGCTGATCGAGGCGGTCGGAGTCGCCGCCGGGGCGGCCAAACCTGGCGAGGTCGTCCTGCTCTCGCCCGCCTGCGCATCGTTCGACCAGTTCAGGGATTATGAGGCCAGGGGCGACGCTTTCCGCGCTGCTGTGGAGGCTCTCGGATGATTGGTGCGAATGTCATTGACCAGATCAAGGCGAAAGGCGCCAACCGACTCGGGCGCTCCGACCGGAGCGCGGTCGGGCGCTGGTTCTGGGAGATAGACCGCGTCCTGCTCTTCTTCGTCGCGGTCCTGATCGCGATCGGGCTGGTCGCCGTCGCCGCGGCCTCGCCCGCCGCCGGCCAGCGCCTGTCGGGCGCCGGGATCAGCTACGCGCCGCTCCATTATTTCTACCGGCAGCTGATGTGGATCGTCCTCGCTTTGCCGGTGATGATCGCAGTCTCGATGATGCCGCGCTCGATGGCTCGACGGCTTTCGCTCGTCGGCGCGCTCATTTTCACCCTTCTCCTCTTCGCGGTCCCGGTCATCGGAGTCGAGGTGAACGGGGCCCGGCGCTGGATCGGGGTCGGGATCGCCCAGTTCCAGCCGTCCGAATTCCTGAAGCCGCTTTTCATCGTCAGCATCGCCTGGCTGCTCTCGCTCAAGAACCAGGATTCGAGCCTTCCGGTCGTGCCTTTGTCGGCCATCGTCACCGGGCTGATCGCCCTGCTCCTGATGCAGCAGCCCAATTTCGGCGAGACGATCATCTTCGGCTCGGCCTGGGTGCTCCTGCTCACTCTGTCGGGGGCCTCGCTTCGAATGCTCGGCGTGCTCGCTCTCGCCGCACTGCTCGGAATCGTCGCGGCCTACTTCTTCTACGATGTCGCCACCGCGCGTATCGACGCCTTCCTCTTCGCCGGCGGCGATACCTACCAGACCGACAGCGCCCTCAAGACCCTGACCGCCGGCGGGCTGTTCGGCGCCGGGCCGGGCGCGGGCACTCGGAAGTTCCTGCTTCCCGAGCCGCATACCGATTACATCTTCTCGGTGATCGGCGAGGAGTTCGGGATGATCGCCTGCCTCGCAATCGCGATCATCTACCTGGTTATCGTCGCCCGGGTGCTGATCCGGCTGCTCCACGAGGAGGATGCCTTCGTCGTCCTCGCCGCCGCCGGGCTCGTCACCCAGTTCGGGCTCCAGGCCCTGATCAACATGGCGGTCAACGTTCAGATCGCGCCGTCCAAGGGCATGACCTTGCCCTTCATCTCCTACGGCGGCTCGTCGATGATCGCCTTGTCGATCGGAATGGGGCTTCTTCTCGCCTTCACCCGCCGCAATCCCTACCTTCACCGCTCGCCCTACGTCGTGAAGTGGAGCGGGCGGTGAGCCTGTCGCGCCACTACGTCCTCGCGGCCGGCGGCACCGGGGGTCACATGATCCCGGCCCATGCCTTGGCCGAGGAGCTGATGCGGCGCGGCCACCGAGTCGCCTTGGTTACCGACGATCGCGGTGCCCGGATCCCCGGCCTGTTCGACGGGGTGCAGGTCCATATCCTCCCGGCGGGCCGGCTGAGCGGCGGCCCGGTCGGCTGGATTCGGGCGCTCGGCAATATCTTCACCGGCCGGGCCATGGCCTCGCGGCTTTACGAGACGTTCAAGCCCTCGTCAGTCATCGGCTTCGGCGGCTATCCTGCCCTTCCGGCCCTGCTGGCGGCCCAGCGCGACGGAATCCCGACCCTGATCCACGAGCAGAACAGTGTGCTCGGTCGGGTCAACCGGATGCTGGCCGGACGGGTCGATGCCATCGCCGTCGCCTATCAGAGCGTCGAGCGGCTCGCGAAGAAGCATTCGGGCAAGACTCATTTGATCGGCAACCCGGTGCGCGACGAGGTCCTCGCGCTCCGCGACCAGCCCTACCCGATGCTCGACGAGGACGGCATCTTCCGCGTCCTCGTGACCGGCGGGAGCCAGGGCGCCACCATATTGTCGAGCATCGTGCCCGACGGCCTCGCAATGCTGCCGGAACATTTCCGCCGCCGCCTCCAGGTCACCCAGCAATGCCGCACCGAGGATATTGAGGAGGTCCGAGCCCGCTATGCCGGCCTCGGAATCCCGGCCGATCTCGCCACCTACATCAATGACATGCCGGACAAACTGGCCTGGTCGCACCTGGTCATCGCCCGCGCCGGCGCCTCGACCATCGCCGAGCTGACCGCGGCCGGACGCCCCGCAATCCTGATTCCGCTGCCCAGCGCGACCGACGATCATCAGACCGTCAACGCCCGCGAGATGGCCAAGGCCGGTGGCGCCCGGATGATCGCCCAGCGCAACTTCACGCCGGTCGAGCTCGCCAAGCAGATGCAGAAGCTCGGCCTCGCGCCCGACGCGCTCGCCAACGCCGCTGCCCGGGCCCGGGCGCTCGGCCGTCCCGACGCCGCCCGCGATCTCGCCGATTTGGTCGAGCGAACCGGCCGCGATCTCGGCGCCGACCCGATGCCGGTCGAGGAGTTCGTGCTCACGCCGATTCCCGGCGGAGCCTTCGCATGAGAGGCGTCGGCACCGATATCGGAACGATCCACTTCGTCGGCATCGGCGGCATCGGCATGTCGGGAATCGCGGAGGTGATGCACATTCTCGGCTACGAGGTTCAGGGCTCGGACGTTACCGAATCCTATGTCGTCGAGGGGCTTCGCAAGGCGGGCATCCCGATCACCATAGGCCATCATGCCGACAATCTCGAGGGCGCAGCGGTCGTCGTCGTCTCGACGGCCATCCCCAAGGACAATCCCGAGCTCGTCTGCGCCTATGAGAAAAGGATCCCGGTCGTCCGCCGCGCGGAGATGCTCGCGGAGCTGATGCGCCTGAAGGCGACCGTCGCGGTCGCCGGAACCCACGGCAAGACCACGACGACCTCGATGATCGCGGCTTTGCTCGATGCCGGCGGGATCGACCCGACCGTGATCAACGGGGGGATCATCAACGCCTACGGCTCGAACGCCCGGCTCGGCAGCTCGGACTGGATGGTGGTCGAGGCCGACGAGAGCGACGGAAGCTTCCTTCGGCTCGACGGCACGATCGCGGTCGTCACCAATATCGATCCCGAGCATCTCGATTTTTACGGCAGCTTTGATCGCGTGAAGGACGCCTTCGTCGAGTTCGTCGAGAACGTGCCCTTCTACGGCGCCGCCTTGCTCTGCGTCGACCATCCCGAGGTTCAGACGATCATCCCGCGGCTTCGCGACCGCCGGGTCGTCACCTACGGCTTCGCGGCGCTGGCCGACATCCGCGGCGAGAATGTCTTACCGGTGCCCGGCGGCAACCGCTTCGATGTCTCGATCCGCGATCGGCACGGCGTCCAGCGTGCGATCCAGGGCATCGAAATGCCCATGCCCGGGCGCCACAACGTCCAGAATGCGCTCGCCGCGATCGGGGTCGCCGCGGAGCTCGGAATTCCCGACGATGTGATCGCCCGCGGCTTCGAGAAGTTCGGCGGGGTCAAGCGCCGCTTCACCCGCGTCGGCGAGGTCGAAGGCGCGATCATCATCGACGATTACGGCCACCATCCGGTCGAGATAAAGGCGGTTCTCGCCGCCGCTCGCGAGGGCGCGACGGGCCGGGTCATTGCCGTCGTCCAGCCGCACCGATTCACCCGGCTGCGCGATCTGATGGACGACTTCCAGGGCGCCTTCAACGACGCCGACATCGTCTATGTCGCGCCGGTCTATCCGGCCGGCGAGGAGCCGATCGAGGGAGTCGATTCGGCCGCTCTGGTCGAGGGCCTGAAGCAGCGCGGCCACCGCGCCGTCGGCACGGTCGAGGATAAAGCCGACCTCTGCCGCCAGCTCCGCGACGTCGCCGCCCGCGGCGATATGGTCATCTGCCTCGGCGCCGGCGACATCACCAAATGGGCGGCCGGTCTGGCCGACGGCATCAGGCGTTCGAGGCTCGAGAAATGAGCGTGGCCGCCCTCGACCTTCCCGGCCTCCAAGGCACGGCCGAGCGGCACGGCTCATTGGCCGACTTCATCTGGTTCCGCACCGGCGGCCCGGCCGACTGGCTGGTCAAGCCCAGGGACGTCGACGATCTTGCCGCCTTCCTAGGCGAGCTCGATCCGTCGGTGCCGGTCATGCCGGTAGGGGTCGGTTCGAACCTCATCGTTCGCGACGGCGGAGTGCCCGGCGTGGTCGTCCGGCTGCCCAAGAGCCTGGCCAGGGTCGGCATCGAGGAAGGCAATCGGGTCCGGTCCGGCGGCGGCGCGATGGGAATCACGGTCGCCTCGAAGGCGCGCGATTCGGGCATTGCCGGTCTCGAATTCATGCGCGGCATACCGGGTACCGCGGGCGGCGCGGTCAGGATGAATGCGGGCGCCTATGGCCGCGAGGTCTGCGACATATTGGTCGAGGCGACCTTGGTGCTTCGCGACGGCACGGTCGAGACGTGGCCGGCCGAGCGGCTCGGCTACACCTACAGGCACAGCGAGGTCCCCGAAGGCGCTGTCGTCGTTGAGGCCCTGTTCCAGGGCGCGCCGGGCGATCCGGCCGCGATAGGCGCCGAGATGGACCGAATCGCCGAGGAGCGCGAGGCCAGCCAGCCTTTGCGCAGCCGCACCGGCGGCTCGACCTTCAAGAACCCGCCCGGCACCAAGGCCTGGAAGCTGATCGATGCCGCCGGATGCCGGGGCCTGCGCATCGGCGACGCCCAGGTGTCGGAAAAGCACTGCAACTTCCTCCTCAACCTCGGCGGCGCGACCGCCGCCGACATCGAGGCCCTCGGCGAGGAAGTGCGGCGGCGGGTGAAGGAGCATTCGGGCGTGATTCTGGAATGGGAAATCCAGCGTGTTGGAGTTGCGAAGTGAGCGTTCCTTTTACCGTCATGCCAGCGCATGCTGGCATCCAAGCGGACTCGTTGATCCGCTCTGACTCAGCTTGGACCCCAGCATTGGCTGGGGTGACGGAGGAGGGCTGGCATGCCTGACCGCCTCCACATCGCCGTCCTGATGGGCGGCTGGTCCGCCGAGCGCGAGGTGTCCCTGACCAGCGGCGCCGGCGTCGCCGACGCGCTCGAAGCCCTGGGGCACAGGGTCACCCGGATCGATATGGACCGCGAAATTGCCTCGCGCCTCGCCGAGGCGAAGCCGGACGTCGTTTTCAACGCCCTCCACGGAACCCCCGGCGAGGACGGCACCGTCCAGGGCATGATGGACCTGATGGGCCTCACCTATACCCATAGCGGTCTCACCGCCTCGGTGATCGCGATCGACAAGGAGCTGACCAAGCGGCAGCTCGTCCCACGGGGAATCCGGATGCCGGGCGGCCGGATCGTCGAGAGCGAGAGCCTGTATTTGGCCGATCCCATGGCGCGGCCCTATGTGCTGAAGCCGGTCAATGAAGGGTCGTCGGTGGGCGTCGCCATCGTCACCCGCGAGGGCAATTACGGCGATCCGATCGCCCGCGGCGCCGCCGGTCCATGGCAGGAGTTCGAGCATCTGCTCGCCGAGCCCTTCATCCGCGGCCGTGAGCTCACTGTCGCCGTGCTTGGCGACGAGGCGCTCGCCGTCACCGAGCTTCAGCCCAAATCGGGCTTCTACGATTATGAGGCCAAATATACGGACGGGCTCACCACCCATGTCTGCCCGGCCGACATTCCCGACGGGGTGCGCGACGAGGCGCTCGCCATGGCGCTGAAGGCCCACCGGCTGCTCGGCTGCCGGGGCTGCTCGCGCGCCGATTTCCGCTGGGACGACGAGAAGGGGGTCGAGGGCCTCTATCTGCTCGAGATCAAC
>Ga0193706_1000559_pt1 | contig 20873 bp, 16 predicted proteins | sample U3c1metaG_FD_160130 | JGI IMG/M metagenome (GOLD analysis project Ga0193706, IMG submission 160130) | Soil microbial communities from a riparian zone of the East river system, Colorado, United States - U3c1 | ecosystem: Environmental > Terrestrial > Soil > Riparian zone | place: USA: East River... | reverse complement strand
CTGGCGAGCTTGCAGAAGGAGACCAAGGTCTGCCTCCGCGCGGGCAACTTCGAGTCCCGTCGTGGGGAAGTGCAGGAGCGAATCCGCGGCACGAAAGCTCTCCAGAGCCCCGCGCAAGTCGTTCACCCGCTGCCTCGCGCGCCCTTCTGCCATGCGTGCACGCGCGACCGCTCTGTCCGCGTCCATTACCTGGCCAAAAACATCGCTGGCACAAAAAAGTAGCGCCGTCATCGAGAGGATGACCGCGAGCCCTCGGTGACGGTGGCGGCATTCGAAAAACTTAGATGCCATCGTCATCCCCCGTGACGCGCTTTGGAGAGGCATCCCCCGATCGAGGCGAGAGGCGAGGGCGTAGTGTGCGCGGAAGAGGGCCGACTACCTGACGCGTCGACTCGGTTGAAGAGGGAGCGGGCGGAAGGGCCGAACCTGCATCGTTGGGGACTGTCAGCTGACCCGCGACTTCTTGCACCTTCGCCGGGAGAATCGCCGTCTCGATGGAGAGCGGTGCGCCAGTTCCGACCGCATCGACGACCTTCGTCACCGCCGAGCGTGAGGGCACATCGTTCCCGGCTCGTAGGAGACTCAACGTGCCGAGAATGGATCCCATACCGAGGACGAGCACCAAGGCGCCCCAGATGCGCACCGCCGGCAGCCTCGCCCGAGCAGGCTCGATCGTAGCGATACCGACATGTGGCGGAACGGCGAAGCCGCTCGCAGCGGCGTCGTTGGCCGCGAGCGTCGTGGCGTACGCGTCAACGCTCGGCACCACCTCACGCCGGGTGATGGGTGTGTGCGGCGGCTCTGCGCCGTTGGCGGCGCCCCCGGGAATCACTATCGTGCCGGTGGACTCGAGTGTGGCGCTCTTGAGAACGGCCGCCAACTTGTCCCGATGCGCTGCGGCATCCAAAGCGATCTGGATCGTTCGCTTGCGTGCGCTGATACGCTCGCCGAGGTGCGTCGCCACGAAGGCTTGGACGTCCTTGGCGCTAGCGCAGGCTCCGGCCTCGGTCATCGCGATCTGGAAGGCATCGTGCAACTCCGCCGCGGTCGCGAAACGCTCGGCCGCTCGGGGGGCGAGCGCTCTCGCGACGACCTTGCACACCGCAGGATGAACACCGGGCATTGCCGACAGCGGCTCCGGCAATTGCCCAGTTCTGAGCAGCTCCATCGTGCTTACCGGGCTCGACGCATCATAGGGCGACTTTCCCGTGACGATGCGATAGAAGACAGCGCCGATTGCCCAAATGTCCGCCCGCACGTCGACGGCAAGCCCGAGCGCCTGCTCGGGGGACATGTATTCCACCTTGCCCTTGACGACGCCCGTTCGCGTCTCCTGGGTCAGTCGGTCACGTGCCTTCGCGATACCAAAGTCGATGACTTTGCTCGTGCCATGCACGTTCACGAGGATGTTCTGCGGTGAGACATCCCGATGGACCACGCCGAGGTGCTTTCCTTGGTCATCACGGAGCTCGTGTGCCGCGTGGAGTCCTGAGCACGCATCGGACAACACGCGCAATAGGATCGCTTGCGGGAGCGGAAGCGACTTTCTGGAGACGGTCCTCGCGAGCTTGTGAAGTGAATCGCCATCGACCCACTCGATGACCAGATAGAGCACGTCGTTCTCCTCACCGAGATCGAGAACCTGGGCCACGTTGGTGTGGTCGATGCGCGACGCAAGTCTTGCCTCGTCGAGAAACAGCGCCCGAAAATCGGGTTCCGACGCGAAGGTTGGTAGGATCGTCTTGACCGCGACGAGCTTCTGGAAACCATGCTTACCGCGTTGACGGGCAAGCCACACGGCTCCCATGCCACCTTCGGCGATGGGACAGAGTAACTCGTATCGATCGAGTTGATACCCCGGGGCGAGCGGCGACGGCTTTGGCGGTAGGTAGCTACTCAACGCCATCCCGGTCCTCCGGCACCAGCCGCGCCTCCGGGTGGACAGAACTCGCGCGTCTCATGGTAACGGCATGCCAAACGCGATGTCCCGCCGCTGCGTCGCGGTTTTCCCCTCATCATCCGCGCCCCCTAATTCCAGGTGGGCGACGTCAGCCCAGGACACATGCAGTTGAGGGCGCCAGCTTGGCCAGAGTCAATGACATGACCTGCTGCGGCACCCGCGAAGGCCCAACAGGCGCACGAGGTCGCCGCTTCGCTGCTGCATACAACGGAGGTGGCGCCGCAGGTCGCGGCGCGGCACTCCAACGAATTGCCAGTGTAGGCAACACATGCCTTGATGGCCTGTGCGGTGTTGTACGTTGCGAGAGGCGTGCAATCGGAAAAAGTCTGACCAACGCCGTTCGCGTGAACGTACATGCACGATCCGCAATCGGAGTCTGCATCGCGGCACTGCGAGTCTGCGTCCCCATCGGCAGCTGCATCCCCGCGATCGGCAGCTGCATCCCCGCGATCGGCAGCTGCGTCCCCATGATCGGCATCGACATTCCCATGATCGACATCTGCGTCCCCATCGGTATGTGCGTCCCCATGATCGGCATCTGAATCCCCATGATCGGTATCCGCATCCCCATCGGCAGCTGCGTCCCCAAGGCCTTGGTCCCAATCCCCCGTATCCGAATCGAGCACACCAAGTTCTCCTGCATCCGCGCCCGATTCAGCCGGTTCTTGTTCGGACGAGACGTCGAGCGCCCCTGCATCGGAAACGCTTGCATCGCCACTCGAGTCACCTCGCGACTCGCCCTCGCAGCTCAAGCAATCGACCGGTTCGAGCCCATTGAGACCGCTCACGATCTCGCAAGCGGGGCTTCCGACCGCCGCTATTGCGAGCAGGACGACCTGAGCCTGCACCGACAAGGAACCTCGCGTCAGCGGGCCAGAATGCATGTAGGCAACGCACGCGTCCGATGCTCCGGCGAGCCGTTTTTGCCATTCCTCCCTGCATTCCCCCATTTTTCCCATGTGCGCGCGTCCAAGGTGGCGCGTTGCCCGCACAAGGATGGACTGCGCTACGTTCTACGGACCGTCGCGGCTTGAGCTTAAGGGACGAAAGGCTCGATTCGCTCGATTGGGGCTCGCTGGATTGAGGGGCTAATCAGCGCCCCCACCGCGCCCTTGGCCGGCGTGAAGCCGCCGTCCACCAGCCAGACGGCTCCTGTTACGAAGCTCGCGGCGTCCGATGCGAGAACGCGTACACATTCGCGACCTCCTCTGAGATGTCACGTCGCTGCCCGCAGGTTGTATCGGCAACGCCGATGGATCTTCACGCGCGCGCCATTCGCCTCATCTAGGGTCTCGGACCAGCAAAAGGCGTTCGATTCTTCAAGCCCCTCATCGTTCGTTGCGTGCAACGAAGGAGGCGTTGACATGACCACCGGCAATCGACGTGATTTCCTGCGCGGTGTGACCGCCACGGCTGGCGCCGCGCTGACCTTGACGTTCCCTCCTTCCATTCGCCGAGCGCTTGCCATCCCCCCCCACCGCCGAACAGGGACACTGCGCGACGTCGAGCACATCGTCATTCTCATGCAGGAAAATCGCTCGTTCGATCACTACTTCGGGACGTTGCGGGGCGTGCGCGGCTTCGGCGACCGCTTTCCCATACCCGTCCCCGGCGCGACGGGCATTGCCGACAAGAACGTCTGGTATCAGCCGAACGGCATTGCCGGCGAAACGCCCCAGGTGGTAGCGCCCTTTCGCTTGAATACGGAGCAGACCTTCGAGGTGATGAGAGTCACCGGAACGCCCCACACCTGGCCCAATGCCCAATATGCCTGGGCCGACGGCAAGTTGAACGAGTGGCCTCGCTACAAGAACAATCACTCGCTAGGTTATTTCACGATCGCCGACATCCCCTTTCAATTTGCCATGGCCGAGGCATTTACGATTTGCGACGCGTACCATTGCTCATTTCATGGAGGCACCAACCCCAATCGCCTCTTTCTTTGGACGGGAACCAACGATCCCATGCAGCGTGGCCGCGGCCCGGCTATCACCAACGACTACGACAACCTCGACTACGATCCGACCGGTGGCTACACGTGGGTCACCTACAGCGAGCGACTGCAAGAGGCAGGAATTTCCTGGCAAGTTTACGAGAACATGAATGACAACTTCACCGACAACCCGCTGGCCGGCTTCCGAAGCTACCGCGACGCGGTGGCGGGTCTGGCCGGTTCGCTCGCAGCGTTGAAGGAGCGGGGTCTCAGCACGCGAGATCTCGACGTGCTCAAACAAGACGTGATGACCGACAGACTGCCCTCCGTGTCGTGGATCGTCGCCACCGCCGAGGGCTCCGAACATCCCGGGCCCTCGAGTCCCGCGCAGGGGGCCGACTACACCGCCAAGGTGCTGGACGCGTTGACCAGCAATCCTGCCGTCTGGAGCAAGACGGTCCTGTTCGTCAATTTCGACGAAAACGACGGCTTCTTCGATCACGTACCGCCGCCGGCAGCCCCCACCTATACGAATTTCCCGTCTCAGGTCGCCGGCGGATCCACGGTCGATACCACCGGCGAGTACCATGAGTTTCTGCCACCAGAGGCCGACCCCGCGGCGCTCGCCCTTCAGCACAAGCCTTATGGCCTCGGGCCGCGCGTTCCCTTGTACGTGGTTTCGCCGTGGAGCAAAGGTGGATGGGTAAGCTCCGAGGTTTTCGACCACACGTCGGTCATTCGCTTTATCGAACGGCGCTTCGGTGTCGTCGAACCCAACATCTCCGCGTGGCGTCGCGCGGTCTGTGGCGATCTGACCTCGGCCTTCGACTTCGCCGATCCCGACAACGGCGGCTTTCTGACAGAGTTGCCCGAAACGACGGCGCTGGCCGACCGTGCTCGAGCGCTTCCGAGTACCACGACGCCTCCGACACCGGCGTTGCCCGAGCTGCCGGTGCAGGACTACGGCACCAAGCCCTCACGGGCGCTGCCCTACGTGCTCCACACGCACGCGGAGGTGCGGCGCGAAGTGATCGAACTCTCGTTCGAGAACCCCGGCAGGAGTGCGGCCGTCTTCCACGTCTATGACCGCAAGCATCTCGACCGCGCCCCGCGACGTTATACGGTGGAGGCGAAGAAGCGACTTTCCGGGGCTTGGGACGTGCGCGACGACGGCGGAGCCTACGATTTGTGGGTACTCGGCCCGAATGGCTACCACCGTCATTTCACGGGCAACGCGAGCTTGTCGAACCGTCGGCCCACTGTCCATCCCGAGATCGAAGTCGTCTACGATAACCGGCGCGGCGACGTCGGCGTGCGGCTCCGCAATGACGGTTCGACTCCGTGCACGTTCAGGCTACGGGCCAACGCCTACTTCTTTGCCGAAGACACGACCATCCTCGTCGTGCCAAGGGCGGAGAAGGAGCACGAGTGGTCCCTTCGCCGTAGCGCCCATTGGTATGACTTCACCGTGACCGTGGAGGAGCTCACCGGGTTTGCGCGCCGCTTCGCCGGAAGGGTGGAAACCGGGCGGGACTCGTTCACCGACCCGGCCATGGGTGGTCCCGCAAGGGGCGAACGCTCGTAGCATCCACACTCTCTCGCGAGACGTCTCACGCGAGAGCGCGTGCGTACTGCCCGGGAGTCACCCCGACGATGCGCTTGAAGTGACGATTGAGCTGGCTCTGATCGTAGATCCCCACCTCGGCTGCCACTTGCGATGCGGGCAGTCTGGCGCGGAGCAAATCGAGCGCCCGCGCGATGCGGAGGTGGACGAGATACGCGTGGGGCGGCAGGCCGACCACGTCGCGAAACGCCCGGCAGAGATGGAACTTGTCGATCCCCGCGTCGTTCGCGATCTCGTCGAGCGAGAGCGATTCCGCGTAGTGGCTCCGAAGCAGGTCCTTGGCGCGGCGAAGCGGCGCTGACCAGAAACGCCGGACCTCCTTCGGTATCGGACCGGACGTCAGACCGATGAGCGACGCGAGCGCCTCGGTCAGCGCGGTCTCGAGCGCGAGGCGATCGGCGCTCGGGTCGTCGAGGAGCGCGTGAAGAACGAGGAAGGGTTGCGCAGCAGGATCGTCGCCCTCCAACGAGAGCTTCGCCGGAGGAGCGAAAGGCCCGCGACCAAGCGCGTGACGGGCGTGCTCGACGAGCGCCTCCTCGAAGAGAACCACCTTGAATTGCGCGGGCCCGTCGCGACGCGTCTCTCGGTGAACCTCGCCAGGGAGCTTCAGCTGGAGTGAGCCGGGCCGGCTCCACCATGTCTGGCCTCGCGCCCACCACTCGGACCTCCCCGCCGAGCTCGAGACGCTCGCATGACGACCCTTCACCGCCGTGAGGAGCCGCCCGTCGTGGCGGTAGCGCGCGACCGTGACGCCCTGAAGAAGCGGCGGCGTGGCGATCTCGATCACCAGGGGGTCTTCGTGGTCCGGGAGGAAGCTCACCGTCCGAGCTTAGCGCCGACGGAACGAAACACGACGCCAAGAACGCCCAAGTCGGCCGCAGGGCCGATCGCCATAGTGCCACAGGACAGCGAACGAACCGACGGAGGATCCGCCGGGGAAAGGAAGTCGTCATGATGGACATCGAAGGCAAGGTGGTCGCGATCACGGGCGCCAGCAGTGGAATCGGGGAGGCGACTGCGCTTCTTCTCGCGGAGCGCGGAGCGAAGGTCGTGCTCGGCGCGCGAGGGTCGGATCGGCTGACAGCTCTCGCCAAGCGCATCGAGAATGCCGGCGGCGCGGTCGCCTTCTCGCCCACGGACGTGCGGCGACGGAGCGATCTCGGGGCGCTCGTCGAGCTGGCCATCGACCGACACGGCAAGCTCGACGTTCTCTTCGGCAACGCCGGGATCATGCCCGTCTCTCTTCTCTCGGATCTTCGCGTCGAGGATTGGGAGGAGATGATCGACATCAACGTCAAGGGGGTCCTCAACGGCATCGCCACGGCGCTGCCCATCTTCCGAGAGCAAGGCTTCGGTCACTTCGTCCACACGGCGTCGATCGCAGGGCTCAAGACGACCCCGACGATGGCGGTCTACTCCGGCACCAAGTTCGCGGTGCGCGCGATCTCGGACGGCCTACGACAGGAGGTGGGTTCGGAAGGGCTACGCGTGACGGTCATCTCGCCCGGCTTCACCCGCACGAACTTTGCCGAAGGCGTGACCAACACGGAAGTGAGAGCGCGGCTCGTCGAGTCGCGGGACAAGCTGGCCATATCGCCGGATGCGATCGCCCGCGCCGTCTTGTTCGCCATCGAGCAGCCGGCCGATGTCGATGTCAGCGAGATCGTCATCCGCCCCACTGCGCAGGCCTGAACATTCTTTGCCCATTTCAACAAGGAGAAAAACGATGAACAAGCAACTCGAAGGTAAAGTCGCGGTGATCACGGGTGGTGGGCAAGGCGTCGGCTTCGGTATCGCCCAGGAGTTCGTGGAGAATGGTGCGAGCGTCGTCCTGACGGGTCGCCGCCGGGCGATGCTCGATGAGGCTGTCACTCGGCTCGGGCCGAAGAGCTCGGGCATCGTGGCAGACGTCTCCAAGCTTTCGGAGATGGAAGCAATGTTCAAGGAGGTCATGGCGCGGCACGGAAGGCTCGATGCGGTGGTCGCAAATGCCATCACGAACGCCAACGGTCCGCTCGGAACGATCACCGAGGAGCAGTGGGATCGAACGTTCGACACCAACGCGAAAGGTGTCCTCTTCTCGATTCAGCCGGCGTTGCCGCTGCTGTCGCGGGGCGGAACGATCGTCATCATTGGATCGACGGCGTCCGTCAGTCCTCCACCCTCCATGAGCCTCTATGCCGGCGCGAAGGCTGCCGTCCGCTGCATGGTTCGATGCTGGATTCAGGACATCAAGGGATCGGGCATTCGGATCAACGTCCTTAGTGCGGGCGCTGTCGACACACCATCGCTCCGCAGCGCGCTCGAGGCCGCATCCGGAGCCGCGAACGTCGACGCTGCGGTGAAGACGATGGGCGAGGGAAATCCGCTCGGACGACTCGCCGACCCGAGGGAGATCGGCAAGGCGGTGGTCTTTCTGGCCAGCGATGCTTCGAGCTTCATCACGGGCGTGGAGCTGTTTGCCGACGGCGGCATGGTACAGGTGTCCGGTGCCTAGTCTTGCGCGTGGACGGGAAGCCCTCGTCGCCGCAATAGGCTCGAGTCCGTATCCATTTAGGCGCATCGATCACATCCGCCGAGATCGATGCGCCAATGGAGAGACTCTCCGCTGATCCGGGCGGAGGGCGCGCATGAGCAAGCAAGTCACAATCTCTCGTGCACGAATCCATGAGCCTTGGGCTCGGTGCCTTCGGCACGTCGGCTGAGGCCTTGTTGGTGCCCTCAAGACGTTGGGCATGGGGGGTGCGGCATCGCTATACTGCGCCGCATGTCGCGCGAGTCGGGCGGTCGAAGAACAGACGTGCGCTTGTTCGGCCCATTCCGCCTGGACGTCGGAGAGCAGCGCCTGTGGAAGGGCAATGACGAGCTGAAGCTCCGTCGCAAGCCGTTTGCGATCCTACGATTCCTGACGGAGAACCCGCTACGCCTCGCGACTCAGGAGGAGGTCGTCGATGCGGTGTGGGGGAAGATCGCGATGAGCGAGAGTCTTCTCCGTACGCACATGAGTGAGGTCCGGCGCTTGCTCGGCGAAGGCGCCATCGAGACCGTCGTCGGGCGCGGTTATCGCTTTCTCCTCGAGGTCGAGGCGGAGAAGCTGCCGACCAGCATGCCGAGGAATGTCGAGGCGCCTGCGACCACGGCCAGTCTGGTGGGTCGCAGCGAGGAGATGGACTTCTTGCGGCACGTCTTCGAAACCGTTCTCGATCAGAAGCGGCGAGTGCTCTTCGTCACGGGCGACCCGGGAATCGGAAAGACCACGCTCATCGATGCCTTCCTCGCCCAGATCGCCGCGCCTCAGGGCGCCATGATCGCCACGGGCTCGTGCGTCGAGCAGTTCGGCACGGGCGAGGCGTACCTCCCCGTCCTTGCGGCTCTCGGGGCGGCCTGTCGTGCGCCCGACGGCGAGCGCATCGTCGATCTCCTGGGGCGGCATGCGCCGACGTGGCTTGCGCAAATGCCGGGGCTCCTCGCCGACGAGAATCTGCAGGCGCTGCACCTCCGGATCCAAGGTGCGACGCAGGGGCGCATGCTTCGCGAGCTCGCCGAAGCGTTCGATGTCCTCGCCGCCGAGAGGCCCCTGGTGTTGGTGCTCGAGGACATGCAATGGTCCGACCGCTCGACGACGGACCTCGTCGCCATACTCGGAGCACGCCGCGAACCGGCACGCGTTCTCGTGATCGTGACCTGCCGTCAGGCTGAGCTTACGAAAGGCGACGGGCTGGCGAAAGTCATCGCGGAGCTCCGGGCGCGCAAGCAAGCGCTCACGCTGCACCTCGAGACTCTTTCGCAAACCGCCGTCACCGACTATCTCGCGCAGCGCTTCTCGAATCCTCGCTTCCCGGAGGGGCTCGCGGGCACCATCCATGGGATGACGGGCGGAAATCCGCTCTTCACCGTCGCTGTCGTCGACGACCTCGAGAGTCGCGGGATGATCCAGCACATCGATGGCGCATGGGAGCTCACCGCGAAAGTTACCGAGGTCGCGAGCCGCCGGCCGGATACGGTGCGCCAGCTCATCGACATCCAGATCGATCGCCTGAGCTCGAACGAGCAGCGAATCCTCGAGGCGGCCGGTGTGTTTCCAGCGCAGTTCGCCACGGGCTGTGTGGCTCAGGTACTAGAGCTGCCAGCGGACGAGGTGGACAGCCTTTGCGAGGGGCTCGCCAGCGAGCAGCGCTTCTTGCGATTCGTCAGCTCGGAGCCCTGGCCGGACGGGACGATCCAGTCGCTTTACGGCTTCGCCCACGCGCTGTATCGCGACGCAGCGCTGGCGCGCATCCCTTCGGCAACGAGGCGCGCCTGGCACCGAAGGGTGGCCGAGGGTATGGAGGCCGGCTATGGAGAACGCTCCGAGGTGGTCGCCGGGGAGCTCGCCATCCACTTCGACGAGGCGCAGGTCATTCGAAAGGCCGTCCGCTACTACTGCCTGGCGGGAGAGCGGGCGATGCGTCGGTTCGGTCGCGCGGACGCACTCACCCAGTTCAATCGCGCCCGGGCCTTGCTTGCGAAACTACCTGCCTCGGATGAGTCGGATCACGCAGAGCTCGCGGTGCTGAAGCACGTGGGGCCCGCGATCATCGCGCTCCAAGGCACGCAGGACCCGCTTCTTGAGCAAACCTTCGCGCGGACCGCGGAGCTGGCGCGCAAACTCGGCGATGACCGGGGCCTGCTCGCTGCTCTTCTCGGCCGGCAGCGCTGTCACTTCGTTCGGGGCGAGCTTCCCAGGGTGGAGGACTACGAGGCTGAGGTAGCCGAGGTCCTCGCGCGGCTCGCCGATCCGGTAGCTTTCGCGGAGGCGACCGTGGTTGCCTGGTCCGCGCGGCTGTTCCGGGGGCAACTCGCCGCAGCCCGGCGACCGCTCACCCAAGCGTGCACCGCGCTGGACGCCGCAGAGAGCGACGCGGTGCGCATCGTCAACGCGCCCGTGGTGGGCCTGTGGAGTGGTCACGTAGTCGTGCTCACGTGGCTCGGTGGTGCGCCCGACGAAGCGATGGCCTTTGCCGGCAGGATGCTCGCGCGAGTGGGAGTGCTTCGCGATCCGTTCCATCTGGCTACGGCGCTCACGATCACGGCCCTCGCACACATGTGGCGCCGAGAGCCCGAGAAGACCTTGGAGACCGCGCGCCGTGCGCTCCAGGTGGCTCGTGAGGTCGGCTCTCCCGTTTGGCAGGGCCGGGCGATGTCGCTCCACCATTGGGCGGCGACGGTCCTCGAGCCACAGACGGCGAAGGCCCACTTCGAAGAGCTCTCGTCCTCGCTTTCCGGCCTCCTGGGAGCGGGTCCCTACGGGCGCACGGCGTTCACCCCGTGTGTCGCCCAGGTGTACGCGGCAGCCGGGCATGCAGACCGAGCGCTGCGGGAGCTCGATGACGCTCTAGCTTTCGTCGAGGTGAGCGACGAACGGGTGTGGTCCTCGGAGCTGCACCGCTTGCGTGGCGAGCTTCTCGCGGCCAACGATCCCGCCGAAGCCCAGCGAGCCTTCACGAGGGCGCTCGAGATCTCGCGAGAGCAGGGTGCAAGATCCTTCGAGCTGCGCGCCGCATTGAGCCTCGCCAAGCTCGATCGCGGGGCGAAGAAGCGCGCGAGGCTCGAGGACCTTCGGCGCGTCTATGCGTCCTTCGCCGAGGGCTTCGAGACGGCTGATCTCGTCGAGGCGAGGGCCCTCCTCGCCGACTCCCGCTAGCCGCTTACGAACGTCTTCAGCCATCGCCGCGACGAGATCGCAATGGCGGCCGGAAGCCGCGTTGGCGAACATTTGACGGACGTTCGACAGAGGTCAACTCGCCCCCTGCTTAATGTCTGAGCCGTCGAGGAACGACGCGCCGTGAGGGACACGGGCGAGGCCCCAGGAGAAAGGAACCAGAACATGGCGCAAGAGCTCGTCGTCGTCGCCACGGGATCCACGGGCAAACAAGGCGGCGCTGTCGCACGGGGCCTCCTCGAGCGAGGCCACAAAGTCCGCGCCGTCACGCGCGACCCCAACTCGAGCCGGGCGAAGTCGCTCGCGAAGGCCGGGGCGACGCTCGTTGCGGCGTCGCTCGAAGACACTGCGGCCATCACGAAGGCGCTCGAAGGAGCGACCTCTCTCTTCGCGATGACGACGCCGTTCGGAGGAGGTACGGAAGCCGAGACACGACAAGGTGTCGCCGCCGCCGACGCGGCCAAAGCAGCAGGCGTGCATCTGGTCTTCACTTCTGTCAACTCCGCCAACCGACAGACGGGCGTTCCGCACTTCGACAGCAAGTACGAGGTCGAAAAGCACATCGCCAAGGTCGGCGTCCGCGCAACGATTCTCGCGCCCGCCTTTTTCATGGAGAACCTCTCCTTCGGGAGAGAGCAGCTCGCCAAAGGGATCTACGCGGTGGCGCTCCCGCCGACGAGGACGCTCGCGCAAATCGCCGTCGCGGACATCGGGGCGGTCGCCGTTCGCGTCCTCGAGGACGCCGGTCGCTTCACGGGCAAGCGCTTCGACCTCGCGAGCGACGAGCTTACGGGCAATGACGTCGTCGCCATTCTCTCGCGCGTCACCGGCCGCCCCTTCGCCTATTACCAGGTCCCGCTCGACGTCATCCGCCAGCGCATGGGCGAGGATGGCGCCAGGATGTACGAATGGGTTGACCGCGTCGGCTATACGGTGGATCGCGCCGCGCTCCGCCGTGAGTTTCCCGACGTCGCCTTCCACGACTTCGAGTCTTGGGCGAAGATGCAGGATCTATGATGCATCCGGCGGGGAAAAAAATTCTACAGCTCGGACAGGGGACGCTTTCCCACTCCAATTCAATGAGGAACTGGCTATGCAAAGATCGGCCACAGACCGCACATCGCCGGACTCTGTCGTCATACACCCGCTCGATGCAGAAGATGCTGCGGTCACCACCGCCTTGCGCGCTATGGTCAGCTCCACCAAAGGCGTGCCACGCGGAATCGAAGCACGCGGACCATTCGATGCTCTCATGGAGAGCGTTTTGCCGCACGACGACGTGAAATTCGAAGCAGACGCGCTCGGCGGCATCTCGGGAATTTGGGTACATCCTGCGAACTGGCGGTCGGACGAGGCGATCCTCCATCTGCACGGTGGCTGGTTCAACTTTGGATCCGCCAAGGCCTACCGCCATCTTGTCGGGCATATTGCCGCGAGAGCGGGAGCGAGGGCGTTTATCCCGGACTATCGGCTTGCCCCCGAACATCCCTTCCCGGCCGCCACGGACGATGTGTTGGCATGTTATCGGGGGCTTGCCGGGAGCGGAGTTCGCCGGATTGCCCTTACGGGAGACTCCGCTGGAGGTAATCTCGCGCTGGTACTCGCGTCGCGCGTCACCGGCGAAGCCGTCTCCAGGAGCGGGACTCTTGTCGGAATTGCCGTGCTGTCGCCGGTGACCGACTTGACTCTTTCCGGCGCGACCTATGACACGCGCGCGGATGCCGATCCTTTTTTCACGCGCCCGCAGGTCGCGGAACTCGTGCATTCCTATCTAGGAAGCGAAGACGCGAAACATCCACTGGCTTCGCCACTCCACAGTCAACTTGCCGGGATGCCACCCGTTCGCATTCATGTCGGTGATGACGAAGTGCTGCTCGACGACTCGCTCCGCTATGCTGCGCGTGCAGTTACCGCAAACGTCGATGCCCGGCTCGATGTGTGGATGGGGATGCCACACGGGTTTCCTGCGAGCATCGGGAGGTTAAAGGCGGCAGCACAAGCGCTGGATGCCGTCGGTGCTTTCCTTACCGAGAGGCTGCAGGCGCACGCGAACCCGTAGAGAAAAGTATTGGAGGTTGACATGAAAATCGGTGTGAGTGGCGCCAGCGGCCATTTGGGCAGAGCCGTCGTTTCGGAACTGCTGCAGCGTCCCGGCGGGCACGAGGTAGTGGCTATCACGCGCACGCCCGAAACCGTCTCTCTACCGGCTCAGCGACGATTCGGGGACTACAACCAGCCCGAAAGCCTGGCGGAGGCCTATACGGGTCTCGATCGTCTGCTCATCATCCCGACCCTGGAACCCGGAAAACGCGCGGCGCAGAACGTCGCTGCCATCGACGCGGCCGTGAGGGCGAGCGTCAAGCATATCGTCTTCATGTCGACCGCGGGCGCGCGGCAGGAGGAGGAGCCGGCGCTCAGCGCCTCCTACTGGCGGGGCGAGCAGCATCTTATCGCCACGGCGCCGGCGTGGACCATCCTGCGTATGAACTACTATACCGAAGGTCTCGTGCAGCAGGCGCAGGCGTCGCTGGACCAGGGCGTGCTGACCGGGCTGGCGGAGAACCGGGTTGCTTTCGTTGCGCGCAGTGACGTGGCGGCCGCCGCAGCCGGAATCCTGATCGGCGACGGCCACGCAGGCGCGATCTACAACGCTACCGGCCCCGAGCGCCTGTCGGGTGCGGAACGCGCGGCCCTCATCGCCGAAATCGCTGGCCGGCCGCTCGCGTTCCTTACCATCACGGAAGAGCAACTGCGCGCCGGACTGACGCAGGCGCGTCTGCCGGTGGAGGTCGTCAACATCGTCGTCAGCATCCAGGCGAGCTTCGCGGCGGGTGCGTTCGACATTGTGACCGGCGACGTCGAGCGCCTTGGCGGCCGGCCCCCCAAGCCTCTCCGCGACGCGCTTGCTGGGGCGCTGAAATAATGCGCATGTCGTCTCGGTTGTGCGCATGAGCGGAGTCACGTGGTCAGGGGGCGCGACACCCGGCGGGCGCTTCTGCAATGTCTTCGAGTTTCGTGACGAGCGTATTGCGCGACTTCACGTCTATCTGGACCCCGGCTATCTTGGCGAAGACGAGTCCTGTTTCCGATGGGGCCGAACTGGACGGCAATGGTGAAGGGCGCATATCAAGTCTTCGGAAAGAAGACGCATTGCATTCGGCCGAGGGCCATACACAACTGAGCTACGAGTACGCAGCGCGTGGAAAGCGCCAAGACGCGGCTCGCGACGGTGCCGAGCGGAACCCCGCGGGTCGCTCCGCGCTGCCCGCGGCGGCCCACGACGATCATTTCGGCGCCATAGTCCGTCGCGACGTTCAAGATCTTCTCCCACGGCGCCCCGCGCCGGATCAAAGGTTCGACGTGGATCCCACGGCGCGTCGCGCCCGACGCGGCAATCTCTTGGGCGAGCTGTCCCAGCAACCTGGAGGTGGGATCGACGGGCGCGTTCGCGCCCGGCTCGTCTTCGTAGGCGTGTACCAAAGCGACGTTTGCTCGCGAGTCTTGCGCCAAGCCGAGAGCGCGCTCGAGCGCCTCTTGCGCGCCGTCGCTGAAGTCGGTCCCCACCACGATCCATCGCTCGCACGCCATGCTTTGTATAAGTACGGCGCTGGCCCCCTGCGTGCCGCAAAACCTTCGGCCAATGTCCGCTAATTCCCGGCCTAGCTCCCCTACGACCATTTGACGCCGTTTTGACGGTTATCCGCAAGACGTTGGGCACCAGTCAACGACTCGGGCAACTAGGGTTTGAGCACGAGGAGCGAGCGGAGCTGAACACGGCTGACAATGCTGACCATCGACGTGCACCACCACATCTTGCCCGACTTTTTCTGGCGGGAGACGAACGAGCAACACGGCCCTGTCGGCGGGATCGCTCCGCCGCCATGGTCCCGGGACAGTGCGCTCGCGTTCATGGACGATGCGGGCATCGACGTCGCGGTGACGTCAATCAGCACGCCCGGCGTCCATACGGGCAATGACAGGCGTGCTCGGTCCCTGGCTCGTCGCTGCAACGAGCTTGCCGCCGAGCTCGTGCAAGCGCGTCCGGATCGGTTCGGTGCATTCGCCTGCCTGCCCTTGCCCGACGTCGAGGGGTCCTTCGGCGAGCTTTCGTTTGCCCTCGACGTGCTGAAGCTCGACGGCGTCGTTCTCTTCTCGAACGCGCGCGGCGTCTATCTCGGCGACGAGAAGTTCGACGCCATCTTCGAGGAGCTGGAGCGCCGACGGGCCGTCGTCTTCGTTCATCCCACGGCTTCTCCCGATCGCGCTGCGCATGCCCTCGGCCTTCCGGACTCGCTCCTCGACTTCGTGGCCGATACGTCCCGCGCGATCGCGCACCTTCACTACAGCAACACGTTCGCGCGGACGCCGAACGTCAAGTACATCTTCTCCCACGCCGGAGGTACCATCCCCTACCTCGCGTCGCGCTTCGCCATCGTCGACGAGATGGGCGTGATTGATGGCGGGAGCGAGCGCGGGACGGCCACCGATACTTTCCGCCGGCTCTACTGGGACACCGCGCTGTCCTGGCGGGACCCCGTGCTGCAGCTTCTTCGGTCCGTCGTCGGAATGGACCGGATTCTCTACGGCTCCGACTACCCGTACCTGCGGCGCGATCTTGCGATTGGCAGTCGTGAGCACTTGGTTCGAACCAATGCGCTGAATGACGCCGAGCGGGTCGCCGTTCTTGGGGAGAGCGCAATGAAGCTACTGCCTCGCATCGACCAACAACGGATAGGAAGAAAACCGCCACAGCGATGATTCCGCGTTTCAGGGAGAAATCAATGTCTGAACTCAAGGGCGTTACCCAAGTCAACGGCGTCACGGAGTACAAATATTTCGCGGGCGGCGAATGGCGTTCCGCCGAAGGCAAGAGGCTGTTCGACGTACACCAGCCATACGACCGCGCGCTCTATGCTCGTGTCGCCGACGGCCGCCGCGCTGAAGCCAAGCTTGCCGTCGATGCCGCCGCCAAGGCCTTCCCGGCCTGGTCGCAGACTACGCCTGCCGAACGCGCCAGGCTATTCTTCAAGGCCGCCGAGATCGTGAAGCGCCGCCGCGCCGAGATTGCCCAGATTCTCGCGCTGGAAACCGGCAGCACGATCTCCTTCGCCACCTTCCAGCAAGACCTCGTCGCCGCCACCATCGAGCAGGCTGCGGGCTGGATGTACCTCCCCAAGGGCGAAGTTCTGGAAAGCAACACTCCGGGTGCCCACTCGATCGGCGTGCGCCGGCCACTCGGTGTGGTGGCGAGCTTCACGCCCTGGAACGGCGCCAACATCCTTTCCTGGCGTGCCGTCATCTCACCGGTCGCCGCGGGTAACACGGTCGTCGTGAAACCTTCGGAGTTCGCTCCCATCTCGGCCGGCCTGGTCTTGGCACAGATCGCCGAGGAAGCCGGCTTCCCCAAAGGCGTCATCAACGTCGTGACACATGCTCCCGGTGCGGCCGCCGAGATTGCGGATGTGTTCTTCGAAAGCCCCGAGGTGCGCGTCATCAATCTGATCGGTGGCGTGAAGACTGCCCGGATGCTCGCGAAGCGCGCGGGCGAGACGCTGAAGCGGACCACCATGGAACTGGGTGGCTACAACCCCATGATCATTCTGGACGACGTCGATGTGGACTATGCGGTCCGCACGGCGACGTTCGGCTCGTTCTTCCACCAGGGCCAGATCTGCCTCAACACGCGCCGCATCATCGTGCAGCGCAAGATCGCCGGCGAATTCTTGGAAAAGTTCGTGGCGCACACCAAGACGTTGCGCTCCGGTGATCCGCAGGATCCTCGAACCATCATCGGGCCCTTGATCACGCCGGCCGCGGTGAAGCTCGTGGATGATCGCGTGAAGGAGGCCGTCGCCAAGGGAGCAACGCTTCATACGGGCGGCGTCTTCGAGGGCCAGATCTACCAGCCGACCATCCTGAGCAATGTGTCGCTCGACGCCACTGTCGCGAACGAGGAGACCTTCGGCCCGGTGGTGGTGGTGGAAGTCGTGGACACCGCCGAGAAGGCGGTCGAAGCGGCGAATCGCACGATGTACGGCCTCACCTCGTCGATCCTCGCCGGCAACACGTACAAGGCTTTCGAGCTCGCGCCGAAGATGCTGGCCGGCATCGTCAACATCAACTCGCCCACCGTCAACGACGAGATTCACGCACCGATGGGCGGAGTGCGCGACAGCGGCTGGGGCCGCACCGGTCCGGACAGCCTGAAGGAGTTCCAGGACGTCATCTGGATCAACTCCCACAGTGGTCAGCGGCAGTACCCGTTCTGAAGTCTAGTAGTCCACCGCATCACCATCATCGCGCGCGGGAGCCCAGAGATGACGAATCACACTGGCGAGGCCAACGGGGCGTATGACTATGTCGTTGTCGGCGGCGGAGCCGCGGGTTCGGTCGTCGCCGGCGAGCTGTCGAAGACCGGGGCGGACGTGCTGCTGGTCGAATCGGGCGGCGTTGACTCAGCTCCGACGATCAGCAACCCGAGCATCTGGTTCTACAACGTCGGCGGCCCGCTCGACTGGACCGTACCGATTACCCCGGTTCCCCAGCTCAACAACCGCAAGTTCAACATGGCGCTCGGCCATGTGCTCGGCGGCGGCAGCTCCATCAATGCGATGGTGTGGTCCCGTGGCATGGATCGCGACTACGACAGCTGGGAGCGCAATGGTGCTACCGGCTGGGGCTTCAAGAACGTGCTTGAGACATTCAAGTCCCAGGAAGATTGGGAGGGGGGCGCCAATGAGTGGCGCGGAGCGGCCGGCCCGATCCACGTTCGCAGACCGGGCACGCCGCATCCGACCGCCCCGGCCTTCCTCGATGCGGCGCGGCAAATGGGCTTCGCCATGCTCGACGACGTGAACGGCCCGCTGCGGGCCGGAGCCGGCTACATCAACATGAACGTCGCCGCCGACGGTACGCGCGTCAGCGCGGCCCGGGCGTTTCTGCGGCCGAATCTCAATCGCCCGAACCTCACACTGCTGCTCAATACCAACGCTACGAAGGTTGTGTTCGAGGGCGACCGCGCCGTGGGCGTGGAGATCGTGACGGGGGAAACGGTGCGGCGCGTCGGCGCCACACGGGAAGTGATCTTGGCTGCGGGAGCTATCCACAGTGCTCGGCTGCTGATGCTGTCGGGCGTAGGCGATCCCGAGGATCTCCGAAGGCTAGGGATCGCGCCGGTCGCCAATCTGCGGGGCGTCGGGAGGAACCTTCAGGACCACGTTCTCGTTTCCGGCGTGGTCTACGGGTACAAGGGCAAGATGCCCGACCGCCCGGCGGACAGCAACGCCGTGGAAGCGGAAGTGTTCCTGCCTAGCGGTCTCTCCGACCATCCTGCCGATCTCTGTCTGGTGCTCGAGCAACTACCCATCGCCACCCCGGAGGCGGCTGCGCGCTACGGGACTCCCCCGCAAGAAGGGTTCACGATCGCGCCGGCGCTCGTTCAGCCGACCAGTCGTGGGCGCGTGCGCCTCGCGAGCGCCGATTGGCGCGATGCTCCAATCATCGAGTGCAACCATCTGGGGACCGACCATGACCTAAGCGCCATCGTGCGTGCGATCGAGGCAGCGCGCGAGCTGGGTCATCAATCAGCGCTCGACGCTGTCCGCGAAGCCGAGGCGATTCCGGGGCCGAAGGCCGCCAGCAAGCAGGATCTGGTGGATTTCGCCCGGACCGCGGCGGCCAGCTTTGGGCACCCCGTCGGTACCGCGAGGATGGGGGCCGACGCGGATGCCGTCGTGGACTCGAACCTGTGCGTGCGCAAGGTTCGCGCGCTGCGCGTCGCCGACGCGTCCGTCATGCCGTCAATCACGGCCGGTGCGACGAATGCGCCGACCATCATGATCGGCGGTCGCGCCGCGATGCTGATCAAGGGTTCCGGTTAGGAGTGACGACGTGAGAAAGGACTTTTCCAATGAACAACGAGCAGATCATTCGCAGGGCGTACGAATTGGCTGAGAAGGTGGACGTCAAGGGTTGGGTGGGGTGCTTCACGGCCGACGGGACGTTTACCGACATGTCGATCGGCGTCACGTACCGCGGGCCCGCCGGTCCCACCGGCGTCGGCAAGACGGTCGAGGTCTACGCGAAGGCGTTCCCGGACATGCATCGCGAGCTGTACCGGTTCTTCAGCATCGGCGACGCCGTCGTCGTGGAGCTCGCCCTCCAGGGCACGCACAAGGGACCCCTTCCGACGCCGATGGGGATCCTTCCGCCAACGGGCAAGCGGATGGACGCGCCCTGCTGTGACGTCTTCCGGCTCGTGAACGGCAAGATCCAGTCGTTCAACTGCTACCCTTCGGGAACGGTGATCTTCGCGCAGCTCGGCGTGCTCTCGAACATCGAAGCAGCACTCGCTCGCTCGTAGCCCGCGAGCTCCGTCGGATCGACCCAAGGGTTCGTCGGCGCGGACATCAGCCGATCTCCAGGCGGGCGACCCTCTCACCCGAGAGAGTGAAGGCGTAGTGGAGTGTGATCGGGCTCCCAGGGAACTTCCCGCGAAGCGAAACCAGCACGACCGCACTCGACCCGTTCCGCGACGACTCGATCGGTTCGACCTTGTAGTCGTATTTCTCGATCGTCTCCTTCATCCACGCGCGAATCGCGACCACGCCAACGTGGTCTCGGCCCTCGTCGCGCACCGTCGCATCTTCCGCGAAGGCAGCGCTCATCGCGCCAACGTCGTGCGCGTTCGTCGCGGCGAAGTAGTCGGCGAGCGCTCTCGGCAGCTTTTCCGTCATGGCGAATCATCCTTTCGTCGCTCAGCGAGCCTCACTCCCTCCAACTTACGTCCCGCGACGATGAAGATAAGCGGCTGTAATATGCATGCGGTATGAAGTACACCTAATAAATGCGAGACGACCTGCCTGGACTTCGAGCGCTCCTCTCGGTCGCGCAGAAGAAGAGCTTCACCGCGGCCGCGGCCGCGCTACGCGTGTCGCCGTCCGCGGTCAGCCAGACCGTTCGCGTGCTGGAGGACCGCGTGGGTGTCCGCTTGCTCGCGCGGACTACCCGCAACGTCGCGCTCACGGAGGCCGGCGCTCAGTTCGTCGCCCGCTTGGAACCAGCGCTCGGACAGATCGACGAGGCGCTCGAGTCGCTAGGCGAGCTCCGCGGGCGCCCGTCCGGTCTCCTGCGGCTCACGCTGCTGCGCACGGGTTACGCCGACGTCTTCAGGCCGATCCTCACGCGGTTCCTGGCCGCGTACCCAGACATCCGCGTGGACATCTCCATCGACGAGGCGCTCACGAACGTCGTAGCCGAGGGGTTCGACGCGGGACTTCGTCTGGGCCACACGCTCGACCGCGAGATGATCGCGGTGCGAGTCAGCGTCGATCAGCGGGTCGTCGTGGTCGGCTCGCCCGCCTACTTCACGAGCAAGGGGAAGCCGACCCATCCGCGGGATCTGCATGCCCATGACTGCATCAACCTGCGCAAGATCACGAGGGGTACGGTCGACCGCTGGAGGTTCGTCGAGGATGGCAAGGACGTCGAGATCGCCGTCGACGGGCGGGTCGTGACGAACGACGGCGCTCTGCTCGTCGACGCGGCCCTCGACGGGCTCGGGCTGGCGTACGTGTTCGAGAGCATGGTGCGACACCACGTGGCCGAAAAACGGCTGGTGCGCGTGCTCGACAAGTACTGCCCGGGATCCCCGGCT
>Ga0193706_1000558_pt1 | contig 20923 bp, 15 predicted proteins | sample U3c1metaG_FD_160130 | JGI IMG/M metagenome (GOLD analysis project Ga0193706, IMG submission 160130) | Soil microbial communities from a riparian zone of the East river system, Colorado, United States - U3c1 | ecosystem: Environmental > Terrestrial > Soil > Riparian zone | place: USA: East River... | reverse complement strand
CGGTGCAGCAGGGTAGCTATGTATGGACGGGATAACCGCTGAAAGCATCTAAGCGGGAAGCCTCCCTCAAGATAAGATTTCATAGAGCGGTCGAAGACCACGACCTTGATAGGCCGGATGTGGAAGCGGAGTAATCCGTGGAGCTAACCGGTCCTAATTGCTCTATTCGCGCTTGATGAATCCCACCATCAACGACAGCTTTGGCTGTCAGATGGCAGCAGATACTTTTGTGCACGATTTCTAGAGATCCCCATTTTGTCTTATGCGCCGGCCCCATAGCTTGGTGGCCATAGCGTCCGTGACCCACCCGATCCCATACCGAACTCGGCCGTGAAACCGGACAGCGCCGATGGTACTATTGCTTAAGCAGTGGAAGAGTAGGTCGTCGCCAGGCTTTGAAGCCGGCGCATGAGGCAAAAGCACGGATCCCGAAAGAACCCATTCACATTGTCAGAGAGAGCCGCTCCCCGACACGCATGAAGCGTGCCGCCGAGCGGCTCAGCTGATGTTGGCGCGGGGTGGAGCAGCCCGCCGCCGTTTCGCTTGCCGAAACGGGAAACAAAAGGAGCTTCCGGGCTGCCTCGCGCAGCCTGAAGAGTGTTGGCGCGGGGTGGAGCAGCCCGGTAGCTCGTCAGGCTCATAACCTGAAGGTCGTAGGTTCAAATCCTACCCCCGCAACCAACAAAAGACCCCGCCTTGTGTGGGGTTTTTTGTTGGTTTTGGCGGTCCCCCGGATTGGAACCTCGTTCAGCCGGAGCCGCCGTACCCAAGGTGCGGCAAATCCTGCCCCCCAATCATTAATGGCCTCGTACTTTGTGGCTGACTGCGTTCTGAGTCGCCAACAGGCGGCGTGAGTGAGCGCTGAGAACTGCGGGTTCAAACTTCGACGCGCTTAGCCTCATCGCGACCGACGTAGCGCTCGAAGCGGACGGGAAGCCCGCCAAGGACCTGCGACCATGGCCTGTTAACTACGCCCGCGAGGAAACTGATCTCCTTGCCGTCGGCATCCGCGCGGATGGTTCCCGCTCCCCAAGGCATACGATGTCTGATCGTCCCCGTTTCCAATGCCGCCTCCTTTACCCGCAACTGACTGGCGAAACGATCTTCACGCTGGTGGTTACCGATCCTTGCTTTGTCCGAAGCGTTAGCGGGACAGTCTCGTGTCCCTGCAGCATGCCTCGTTTGATATCGGGGAACTTGGCCTCGACCTCGGTGCCGTTCTTGGGAGGTGCCTCTGCAGCTTTGCCCTCCACGGCAGCGAGCGAAACCCCCTCTAGATCCTTGAGGTTGGTACCACGTATCGTAAAGACGGGCGCCGAGACGCAAACTGACAGTTCGGGTGATGAGATGGTCGCAATCGTCGGCGTCGTGCGTGGCGCCTCAGCCGGTTTAGGAGGGGGATCACAAGTCTGGCCCTCAGTCGGCGGCGCGACTTTGAGATGCTTCGTCGCCGGTCCATACGGAGTTAACACCGTCACGAGCGCCCTATCGCCCTCCACGGCTGGGAGTTTGAGCGCGTTGAGGCTGACGAGCACGCCGCTCATATCGGGCAACACGCTGACCGCCGCCCCCTCGAATTTGCGGCCACCTACGACGACTGTGCTGGCGCGCCAGATATTGTCCCCGAAAATTTGCAACTCTGTGCTCGTCGAGCAGGCTGACACGGTCTGCGGGGAGAGGGAGGAAATCGAAGGAAAACGGATCGAAGACGTTCCCGACAGCCGTGCCGTCAGGGCGCCGAAGTCCGCCGAATTGGGACCAAGTTCTACCTTGATGCGGCGTGGCTTCGCCCCTTTTTCCGAGATGGTACGTCCGCTTCCGTCGCGCCAGTCCGGAGCCCAGGCGGTCTCGACATCGAGGTAGAGGTAGGGCCACCAACCTGGCACCGACAAATCGACGGAAAGGTCGTAGGGCTTAATCTGCTGCTCCAAAACGAGTCGCTGCCTGCGAGGGTCGAGTGTCATTTGCGGACCGAGCAGCCACCCAAAGCTGGGAAGGGAGGGCTTGTCGACCGTCAACTCCGCCGGCTCAGCGAAGGATGCGACGAGCGGAACCCTCTCGCGAGCGTCAGCTTTGCCGACGGCGCTGCGCGTATATGCAATGTTGCCGTCCGCGCCGAGACCTTGAGAGGGGATCTGCCCGGCAATGGCAGCAGCCAGAGCGATCGCTTCCGCCGCTCGTGCCGTCGTCGAGATTTGCTGCACCTGCTCGCGCGGGCCGACCTCGTAGACGGCCACCCTGGCCGGATTCATGATCAGCGTATCCATGAAGCGGGTTGGCACGTGGGTTCGAACGAAGTCGGAGGAGACGACTGTGCACGATTCTCCATCGGCCCGCGTTTTTCGCTTTCCGAGCGCGATGAGATCGTCCAGCAGCCCGCGCGCGTGGGAATTGATAGGGGCTAGGCGCTGAAGTGTGTTGCTCAGCGGGGGTTGTGGCTCGCCAGCATCACTCAAGATCCTGCGGGCGTGAAGTTCCACACCCGAAAGTGCTTCGGTAAGGAAAAGCACGTGCAACGCCTGATCGATGGCCCGCGATGATCCGCCAAAGGTGGCCCGTGCCACTTGGAGATTTTCCTTTAGCCGGCACCGTTCGTCGAGGAATACATCCGGCGAAGCTGTGCGGATTGCGGACCGGGCGGAGGCAATGTCGCGAATAATAGCCTTGGGATCGCTAATCAGAGCATCGGCAATTTCAAGCAATGTGGCTTCGTGGTCGCCACCCGCGAAGAGATCCAAAGGTCGTGGAACTGCGAATAGCAGACGTTTGCAGCCCTCTTGGCTGCCGCGTGCGAGGAGGTATGGCGCATCCACTGTGAGGGCCAAGCCTTGGCAACTAATATCACCGGAAGGAGAAAACTCGTATGTGACGGTATCAAACAGGTCGCCGGTGCCGAACAAGGCCACGAAGGCGCTGTTTTCGGTGAAGGTCACCTTGTCGGTGGATGATCTCTCCGCTTTGTTAAGGCTGGAATTCACGTAGCCGAGCCACTCGCTGTAGACGCGCTCCACGTCGCTATAGCTCTTGGTGAAATCAGGAGGTGCCACCTCCATTCGCAGGACGGCTAGCGTATCGCGATACTTCTTGGCAGGTGGGAGGACTGTCGCAGAGAAATAGAGCCGCACCAGTGCAGCACCGTTCCTGTCGTGCAATTCGTCGAGAGCCGCAGCGTTCTTCGCGCTGTGGAGGAGACTGCGATAGGCGGCGCGGTCTTGGAAAAGATCGAGCGGGTTCACCGCAGCGGTTGACGCGCTCGCAGCCTTGGCACCGTCCAGGCGGGAGGTCAGGCTGGTCTGCAGGGCGGCGATCGCTCTAGTCAGTTGTTCCGCCGAGGCGGCGCCCACGTTGCTCGAGAGGTCGCCCACCGACGTGGACGGAGTGGAACCGGGCGTCGTATCGGTCGCTGACCCCTGTGCCGCAAGCTCCTTAAAACGGGCGAGCTCCGCCTGCGCCCCCAGCAATGCGATCTCGTGCTGAATATCGCTGACCTCTTCGTCCCGCCTGTAGTTCTTGCCTGCCGCAGGATCGACGCGGACGCCGAGCGCCGCGGAAAGCGAGGCGATCACCTCTAGCTCGCGGACAATCTCGGGTGAAAAAATTTGGGTCTTACTGAACCCGAGGAGCTCGTCGAGATATGCAATTTCCTCGCGGCGCTCATTGATCAATGCCTCGCGCTTGTACAATTTGGGATCGGTGAAGCGTATCGAACCTGGCTGCTGCGGCGCGTCGTAGTTCAGGTTCGACGTTTTCAGGGCATAAGGATTTCCGCATCCCGCCAACAAGCCGGCAAATAGGCCCATCACAGCACATCTGTGATACAGACTGTTCTTCATTGGCCGCCTCCCCACAGCGGCCGAGCGCCTTCACTGTACCGCGGTCACAACAGCGCTTCGACCCGACTCAAGTAGGCTCCTTTCTGTAGAAAACGTCAACTACCACTGGTAGGGTCGGATACAAAGAGACAGTCATCTCTCTTGAGTCCTTGAGTTGCTCGGCGATCATCCAGAGAGTATTTGCATCTTCCTTGCCACATCGAGTTGGGTTTGATCCTGGGCCAATGCTTGGAAACGCAAGGCGCAAGCTAGGCGGTTTTTGAACCCTTGGAACACCCGCCTTCCGCCACCGCCGCTCCAAGTTGAGATTCCCGCCCGGAAGTGCTTCACTCGCCTCCACCCAACAGGGAGGCGACAAATGGCCACCGATCCCGAAAAACCCGTCACACCCAATCCAGGCGGCCCCATCGCCCCGGTCGTCGACCGCGCGAAGCGGCTGCTGCTCGAGCCGAAGGCGGAATGGCCGCGCATCGACGCCGAGGCCGCCACCCCCAAATCCCTCTTCACCAACTATGTGATGATCCTGGCGGCCATCCCCGCGATCGCATTCGCGCTCAGCATGATCCTGTTCATGCCCCGGCTCCCCGGCGTGTTCGGATTCTCGATGATGTCGGTCCTCGCCGGGGTCGTCGTCCAATATCTGCTCACCCTCGCCGGCGTCTACGTCATGAGCCTGATCATCGACGCTTTGGCGCCGACCTTCGGCGGGACCAGGGACAGCCTCAAGGCCCTGAAGCTCGCGGCCCATTATCCGACCGCAGTCTGGGTGGCCTGCGCGGCGCTGATCGTCCCGGTCATCGGCGCTATCATCGCGCTCGTCGGCTTGGTCTACAGCCTCTACCTTCTCTATCTCGGACTGCCGGTCCTGATGAAGAATCCGCAGGACAAGACGGCGCCCTATTTCGTCGTGATCCTGCTGGTCGCGATCGTCGTCTTCTGGCTGATCAACATGATCGTCCAGCGCGTCGTTTATGGAGGGATGTTCTACTGACCTGCCGGACGACGCGCCTGAGCTAGAAGCCGAACAGCTCCCGCGTCACATCGCCGGCAAGCGTGCCGTCGAGCACAGCCTGCTTCGCCCAGCCGATCTCGTCCGCCATGTAGCGGTCCGAGCCGAGATGCGGCACCTGCGCCCGGATCGCCGAATGGACCCGAGCGAGCGTCGGCGAGGTGGCCAGCGGCGCGTGGAAATCGACGCCCTGCGCGGCCGCGAGCAGCTCGATCCCGACGGCGCCGGAGGCATTCGCCGCGATGCGACGGGCCTTCATTCCGGCATGGGTCGCCATCGAGACATGGTCTTCCTGGTTGGCCGAGGTCGGGATCGTGTCCACGCTCGCCGGCCAGGCCAGGCTCTTATTCTCGGAGACCAAAGCGGCCGCGCTCACCTGGGCGATCATGAAGCCCGAATTGACCCCGCTATCCTCGACCAGGAAGGGAGGAAGACCGCTCATCTTCGGGTCGACCAAAACGGCCGTCCGCCGCTCCGAGATCGACCCGATCTCGCACAACGCAATGGCCAGCATGTCCGCCGCGAAGGCGACCGGCTCGGCGTGGAAATTCCCGCCCGACAAGGCCTCGCCGTCGAGGAGAACCGGATTGTCGGTGACCGCATTGGCCTCGATCTCGAGGGTGCGCGCAACCTGGCGCAGAAGATCGAGGCAGGCGCCCATCACCTGCGGCTGGCAGCGGAAGCTGTAAGGGTCCTGCACCCGCCCGCAGTCGGCATGGGAGGCCATGATGCCGCTCCCGTCGAGCAGGCCCCGAAGCACTGCGGCCACCGCAATCTGTCCGGGCTGGCCCCGCGCCTCGTGGATCCGAGCGTCGAAGGCCACGGCCGTTCCCTTCAGCGCCTCGACCGACAGCGCGCCCGCCACAAGGCCGGCGGCCAGCACCCGCTCGGCGGTGAACAAGGTGTCGAGCGCGATCGCGGTCGAAGCCTGGGTGCCGTTGATCAGCGCGAGCCCTTCCTTGGGCCCTAGCACCAGCGGCTCCAGGCCGAGCCGGCTGAGCGCTTCCGCCGCCGGAACCCGCTCGCCGTCGATCAGGATCACGCCCTCGCCGATCAAGGCAGACCCGAGATGTGCGAGCGGGGCCAGGTCGCCCGAAGCCCCAACCGATCCCTGCGAAGGAATGAGCGGAAGCGCGTCCGCCTCGAGCAGGGCGAGCAGCCGCTCGACGACCACCCTTCGCACCCCCGAATGTCCACGCCCGAGCCCGATCACCTTGAGCGCGATCATCAGCCGGACGATCCGCCGATCGAGCGCTTCCCCGAGCCCGCAGCTGTGCGAAAGGATCAGGTTGCGCTGGAGCTCGAGCAGTCGGTCCTCGGGGATGCGCGTCTGGGCGAGCAGCCCGAACCCGGTATTGATCCCGTAAACCGTGCGCCCGCTCGCTACGATCCGGTTGACGGTTTCGGCGGCGGAGTCGATCGCGGTCCAGGCGGCATCGTCGAGCGAAATGGCCGCTCCGCCCCAAATGGTGCGCAGGTCGGCGAGCGTGACCGAGCCCGGACGAAGCCTGATCATCTTCTCGTCATCCCGGCGGAGGCCGGGATCTCATCCCGGAAACATACGGCGCGTCTCGCCGAGACCCCGGCCTTCGCCGGGGTGACGTGTTGGCGGCACCTCACGATTTCACCATCGGCAAATCCAACCCCTGCTCACGCGCGCAGTCGATCGCCTCTTCATAGCCGGCATCGGCATGACGCATCACGCCGGTACCGGGATCGTTCCATAGCACCCGCTCCAGCCGTCGCGCCGCTTCGGGCGTGCCGTCCGCGACGATCACCATCCCCGCATGCTGCGAATAGCCCATTCCGACTCCGCCGCCATGGTGGAGCGACACCCAGGTCGCGCCCGAGGCGGTGTTGAGCAGAGCGTTGAGCAGAGGCCAGTCGGAGACTGCGTCAGACCCGTCCTTCATCGCCTCGGTCTCGCGATTCGGGCTTGCGACCGATCCGCTGTCGAGATGGTCCCGGCCGATCACGACCGGGGCCTTCAGCTCGCCATTGGCCACCATCTCGTTGAAGGCGAGGCCGAGCCGATGTCTCTGGCCCAGCCCCACCCAGCAGATTCGCGCCGGGAGGCCCTGGAAGGCGATCCGCTCGCGCGCCATGTCGAGCCAGCGGTGGAGATGCGGATCGTCGGGGATCAGGTCCTTCACCCGCCGGTCGGTCCGGTAGATATCCTCGGGATCGCCCGACAAGGCCGCCCAGCGGAACGGGCCGATGCCGCGGCAGAAGAGCGGCCGCACATAGGCCGGCACGAAGCCGGGGAAATCGAAGGCGTGGGTCACGCCCTCGTCGCGCGCGACCTGGCGGATATTGTTGCCATAGTCGAAGGTCGGGACGCCCATGTCCCTGAAGGCGAGCATCGCCTCGACATGGACCGCCATCGAGGCGCGTGCCGCATGCTCGACCGCCTTGGGATCTCGCTCGCGCATCTCGATCCACCTCTCGACGCTCCAGCCGATCGGCAGATAGCCGTTGATCGGATCGTGGGCCGAGGTCTGGTCGGTGAGCGCATCGGGCCGGATGTGCTTCTTCACCATCTCGGGGAGGATCTCGGCGGCATTGCCGAGCAGGCCGACCGAGATTGGCTCCTCCGCGGTCCGGATCATCTCGAGCGCCTCATCGAGGCTCGCGGCGCGGCGGTCGAGATAGCGGGTCTCCAGCCTCTTCTCGATCCGGCTCTCCTGGCATTCGATGGCGAGGCAATGCGCGCCGGCCATAACCGCCGCCAGGGGCTGGGCGCCGCCCATTCCGCCGAGGCCGGCGGTCAATATCCATCTGCCCTTGAGGTCGCCGCCATAATGTTGGCGGCCCATCTCGGCGAAGGTCTCGTACGTGCCCTGAACGATCCCCTGGGTGCCGATGTAGATCCAGCTTCCGGCCGTCATCTGGCCGTACATCATGAGACCCTTGCGATCGAGCGCGTTGAAATGGTCCCAGTCCGCCCATTTGGGCACCAGGTTCGAATTGGCGATCAGCACCCGCGGCGCGTCGGCATGGGTGCGGAACACGCCGACCGGCTTGCCCGACTGGACCAGCAAAGTCTCATCGCCTTCGAGCCGCTCGAGAGTCTCGACGATCTTGTCGAAGCTCTCCCAGTCGCGGGCGGCCCGGCCGATCCCGCCATAGACGACCAGATCCTGCGGAGCCTCGGCGACGTCGGGATCGAGATTGTTCATCAGCATCCGCACCGCGGCCTCGGTGGCCCAGCTCTTCGCCTTGATCTCCGGCCCGGTCCGCGCCCGGATCGTTCGGCTGTTATCTCGTCTCGAAAGCATGCGGCGCTTCTACGGGCTGGGACGGAGTAAGTGAACTCCCGTCACCCCAGCGAAGGCTGGGGTCCAGGCAGGCTCAGTATGGATTCCAGCCTTCGCTGGAATGACGAAAAGAGCTACGCATCCTCGCCGGCCACGATCCGCCGCTCAGGCCCGGGAAGCCCGACCCAGTAGCACAGCTCGGCCGGACGGCTTACCCGCCAGACCGCCAGGTCCGCCGCCTTGCCCGCGCTGACGCTGCCGATCTCATCTTCGAGGCCAAGCGCCCGCGCGGCATTGATGGTCATGCCCTTCAGCGCCTCCTCGGGCGTCAGCCGGAACAGGATGCACGCCATGTTGAGCACGAGCGTCGGCGACAGCAAAGGCGAGGTGCCGGGATTGCAGTCGGTCGCGATCGCCATCGGCACCTGGTACCTTCGCAGCAGATCGACCGGGGGCTTTCGAGTCTCGGCAAGGGCATAGAAGGCGCCGGGCAGAAGCACCGCGACCATGCCGGCTTCCGCCATTGCCTCGACGCCCGATTCATCGGCATGTTCGAGATGGTCGGCGGAGAGCGCGCCATAATGGGCGGCCAGCTCGGCGCCGTAGGAATTGCTGAGCTGCTCGGCGTGGAGCTTGACCCGCAAGCCATGCTCGGCCGCGGCCTTGAACAAGGTCCGGACCTCGTCGAGGGTGAAGCCGATCCCCTCGCAAAAGGCGTCGACTGCGGTTGCAAGCCCCTGCTCGGCCGCCGCCGGGATCATGTTCTCGGTGGCGATCCGGACGAACTCGCCGCGCCGCTCCCCGAACTCGGGCGGCAGAGCGTGGAGCGCCAGAAGGGTCGGCACGACCCGCACCTGCTCCTGCTCGCCGAGGGCCTTGGCCGCCCTCAGCATTCGAAGCTCGGTTTCGATGTCGAGGCCGTATCCCGACTTGATCTCGACCGTCGTCACGCCGCCGGCCATCAGCGCCTTGAGACGGGGCCGCGAGGCCTCGACCAGCTCGTTCAGAGAGGCGGCCCGGGTCGCCTTGACCGAGGAAAGGATACCTCCGCCGGCCTGAGCGATCTGCTCATAGGTGGCGCCGTTCAGCCTTTGCTCGAACTCGCCCGATCTATTGCCGCCGAACACCAGGTGGGTATGGCAATCGACCAGTCCGGGCGTGACCCAGGCGCCGCCGAGCGGCTCGACCGTGGCGGCCTTGTAGCCGGCAAGCTCGATCCGGCGGCCGACGCGGACGATCCGCCCGTCCTGGATGCCGATCGCGCCGTCCTCGATCGCTCCGAACGGGGCGGCCACCGCCGGATCCATCGTCGCGATGTTGCAGTCGGTCAGGAGGCGGTCCCACATGGGCTCGCTTACTAGAGCATGATCAGGAAAAGTGCGTACGGTTTTCCGGCCAGAGCATGCGGCAACAAAGGGGGATCTGAGCGCCACCCGCTTCGGGCGAAGCGGATGGTGCTCGGGTGGGCCCCCGGTGTAAGGCAAAGCCATGAGCTGGAAGTCGATCGCGGACCTGTTCGGAGACCAAGGCGAGGTGGCGCTGCTGGGCGCGCCGATGGAGGCGGGCTCGGTCACCCCCGGACGCTGCGATCTCGCGCCGGAGACATTGCGCCGGACGCTTCGCCGCTTCAGCACCTACGACGTAGAGACCGGGCGAGAGCTCGATTTGGCGGTCACGGACGCGGGCGATCTTCCCGTCCAGGGCATGATGCCGGCGGAGGGGTTCGCGCCGATCCGCAAGGCGGTGCAAGCCTGCTCCGAGGCCCATCAGCTCACCATGCTGATCGGCGGCAACAATGCGGTCACCCGGCCTGCCGTCCACGGCCTCGGCCTTTCGCTCGATCAGGTCGGGCTCATCACCCTCGACGCCCATTTCGACATGCGCGACACCGACAAGGGGCTGATGAACGGCAATCCGGTCCGAGCTTTGCTCGAGGACGGACTTCCCGGCCGCAACATCTGCCAGATCGGCCTCGCGCCCTTCGCCAATACCGCAAAGATGCATCAGGACGCCCGCGAGGCGCATATCGGCTCCTGGTCGATCGCGGCCTGCCGCAATGCCGGAATCTCCTCGGTCCTCGGACTGGCGCTGACGCGGCTCGACCATGTCGAGGCATTGGTCGTCGATTTCGACATAGACGTGATCGACCGCGCCCAATGCCCCGGCGCGCCGGGTGCCCGCCCGGGGGGTATGCCGGTCGACATGTTCTTCACCGCCGCTCGTCGGCTGGCCTCGGACCGGCGGGTCAGGCTCGTCGATCTGACCGAATTCGATCCCAGCCTCGACCTCAGCGACACCACCGCTTTGACCGCCGGCCGCTGGGTCTGCGAAATCCTGGCGGGCTATTCCTGCCGCTGATCAGCTCAGCTCCTTGAGCGGGACGGCGGGATCCGCGAGCTTCGCCGGATCGGGCGAATAGCCCTCCTGAACCAGCCTTCGTCCCTGCGCATAGTCCCGCACCGCGTTGACGCAGTCGAGGGCGATCACGCGGCCCTCGCGAAGATAGACGAGCGAAAAGCTTCGATCCTCCGGGCGGCCGCGCAGGACGGTGCGGTCGTGGCCGAGCGACAATCCGACCGTCTGAAGCCTGAGATCGTACTGGTTGGACCAGAACCACGGCACGGCGTCGTGCGGCTCGGCCAGGCCGGCAATCGCCCTCGCCGCGGTCGATGCCGAATCGTGGGCGTTCTGCACCGACTCGAGCCGAACCCGCGCGCCGCCGGCGAAGCGGCTCTCCTGCGCCGCGCAGTCGCCGATCGCATAGATGTCCGGAAGGCTGGTGCGGCAATGGGCGTCGACATGGATGCCGTTGCCGCCCTCGGCGCCGGCCGCGAGCAACGGGCCGGCCGCCGGGTCGATGCCGATGCCGGCGATCACCAGGTCGGTTTCGATCTCGCCCACGTCGTTCAGGACGACGCGGCGGGCCCGGCAGCTCTCCCCTTCGATCCGGTCGACCGAGCGGCCGAGCAGAAGCTCGACGCCGTGGGCGCGATGCTCGGCCTCGTAGAATTGGGAGATTTCCGGCGCGGCGACGCGGGCGAGCACCCGGTCGAGCGCCTCCACCACGGACACCTTCTTGCCCAGCTTGGTGAGCACGGCCGCGGCCTCGAGCCCGATATAGCCGCCGCCGATCACACTGACGTGCCGCGCGTCCTCCAGCTCGGCCCGGATCAGATCGACCTCCGCCCGGCAGCGAAGCACATGCACGCCGGCCAGATCCCCCCCGGCGCAGGCCAGCCGCCGCGGCGTGCCGCCGGCGGCCCAGACCAGGGCGCCGTAGCCGAAGCTTCGGCCTCCCTCCGAGGTGACCGTCTTGGCCTCCGCATCGACCATCGCGATCCGCGTGCCGGGCACCAGACTGACGTCGCGCTCGGCCCAGAAGCTCTCCGGGCGGATCAGCATCCGCTCGAACGCTTTCTCGCCGGCCAGATAGTCCTTGGACAGCGGCGGCCGCTCGTAGGGCGGCTCGGGCTCCGCGCCGATCAGGCCGATCGTGCCGGCGAAGCCGAGCTGGCGAAGCTGGATCGCCACTTGGGCGCCGCCATGCCCGGCTCCAATGATCGCAACGTCGAAATGCGCGTCCATCCGCTACCTCATGACCTTGATCGTCTCAGGCTGCGCCTGAGGCGTGAATCAAGGTCTCACATATGTCGGAGCCTGATTCACGTTATCGGCGGAAGCGCGTAGCGCTTCCACCTCAAACGATCAGGCTCTGTGTATGAGATGCCGCGTGGGCCAGACGGTGCCCTTGTTTCCCGGCGCGAGAAGCGGCACTTGCGGTGCCATGAGCGAGACCTCGCCCGAGCTGGCGGATGCCTTCAAGCAGGCGATGCGGCGCGTCGCCTCCACGGTCAACGTCATCACCATCTGCGTCCGCGGCGAGCCGCGCGGGATCACCGCCACCGCCATGTCGGCGCTCGCGCTCGATCCGCCGAGCCTGCTCATCTGCATCAACAAGACTGCCTCGCTCCACGCCTCGATGGAGGATATGTCGCACTTCGCGGTCAACGTGCTTCACCGTGACCAGGAGGACATCGCCCGGATGTTCGCCGACCGAAGCCAGGAGGCATTGCGCTTCGCGACCGGCTGGCAGGTCGATTGCTCGAGGCCGCCGCGCCTGGCCGACGCCCAGGCCAGCTTCCTGTGCCGGCGCACCGACCATCACCGCTTCGGGACTCACAGTATCTTCATCGGCGTGGTCGAGGAGGTGACGACGCGCGATGCGACCGACCCCCTGCTCTATCTCGACGGAAGCTACCGCTCGGCGGACTGACCCGCCCGCCGTTCGCCGCGCTCAGCCGTGGATGAACGTCTCCAGCGCCTCATAGGCTTCGTCGTCGGTGGTCTGGACCGGCGGATGCTTGCAGAAATAGGCCGAGGCGGGATGGAGCGGGCCGGCAAGGCCGCGGTCCCTGGCCAGCTTTGCGCAGCGGATCATGTCGATCGCGACTCCGGCGCTGTTCGGGCTGTCCTCGACCGAGAGCCGAAGCTCCAGGTTCATCGGAACGCCCCCGAACATCTGCCCCTCCATCCTGAGGAAGCAGACCTTGTTGTCGTTCTGCCAGGCGACATAGTCGGAGGGGCCGATATGGATGTTCTCGCTGTCGAGCCGATGCTCGGCGACCGACTGGACGGCCTCGGTCTTCGACACCTTCTTCGACGCCAGCCGCGACCGGTTGGTCATGTTGAGGAAGTCGGTATTGCCGCCGGTATTGAGCTGATAGGTGCGGTCGAGCTTGACGCCCCTCTTGTGGAACAGGTCGGTCAGAACGCGGTGGACGATCGTCGCGCCCAACTGGGCCTTGATGTCGTCGCCGATGATCGGAACCCCGGCGTCCTCGAACCGCTTCGCCCATTCGGGGTTGCTGGCGATGAAGACCGGCATGTTGTTGACGAAGGCGACCTTCGCCTCGAGCGCGCATTCGGCGTAGAATTCGGTAGCCTCCTGGCTGCCCACGGGCAGGTAGTTGAGCAGGACGTCGGCCTCGGTCTCGCGCAGGCGGCGGACGACATCCGCTTTCTCCGGCTGGGGCGCGTCGGAGACCAGGAAGGTACGATCGTCCGGCCATTCGCCCATATGCTCGGAATAGCCGTCCAGGATCCGGCCCATCTCGACCGTCGCGCCGCTCGCCGGCACGTGATCGCAGAAGATGGTCGTGCAATTGGGCTTGGCGAAGATCGCCTCGCCTATGTCCTTGCCGACCTTGCGCCGGTCGATGTCCCAGGCCGCGACCAGCTTGATGTCCTTGGGGCGATAGCCGCCAAGATCCCAGTGCATGAGCCCGATCTGCTCGTTCTGGCCGCCATTTTGATAATGGGCGAGGCCCTGGACGAGCGAGCTGGCACAATTGCCGACTCCGATCAGGGCGACGTTGATTCGGGAAGGGTCGTGGAGGCTCATTTAATCGCTCCGGAATTGGGGGTTGCGCGGGAGCAAAGCTCGACCGTCGCGGCAGGCGCGCGTGAAAGGGACATAGGCGGCCCTATTGGCGCGCCGATGCCTCAACGTGCAAGCGCTAAATGGCCGAAGCTAACGCATTATAATGCGTGGCGTTGGCACGCCGCGTCCAATTTGGAGGCTCCGGCCGCCCGCCGCGACGTCCCATTCCTCAGTTCTTGCGGAAAAGCGCCTCGGGATCGCGCATCGCCTTGATCTCAATGGCGTTGCCGGAAGGGTCGAGGAAGAACATGGTCGCCTGCTCGCCCGCCTCGCCCGCGAAGCGGATTCCCGGCTCGATCACGAAGTCGGCGCCGCCTTCCCGCAGCCGGTCTGCCAGTTCCTGCCATTTCTCCATGCCGAGCACTGCACCGAAATGGGGCACCGGCACGTCATGGCCGTCGACCGGGTTGGTGTGGGCGCGGGGCTTCATCCTGGGATCGAGATGGGCGACGATCTGATGGCCGAAGAAGTCGAAGTCGATCCATTTGTCCGCGCTCCGGCCTTCGGGACAGCCGAGCACTCCGCCATAGAAACCGCGGGCGGCTTCCAGATCGTGGACCGGGAATGCGAGATGGAAGGGAGGAAGCGCGGCCATACCTCTTTCTAGCTTCGGCGGGCGCATTGTAAAATCGCCGCGTTCGGACAATGTGCGCGCCGTGAGATCCGCTCTGTTCCCCTTCCTCGTCGGGCTGGCCGCCGCCTGCGGCTTCGAGCCGCTAGGCTGGTGGCCGGTCACGCTGGTCGCCGTCGCGGCTCTGATGTGGTTCGTCGACGAGGCGCCGACCTTGAGGGGCGCGCTGCTTCGCGGCTGGGCGTTCGGAGTCGGCTATTTCACCCTCGGGCTCAACTGGATCGCGACCGCCTTCACCTATCAATCGGCGATGCCGGCCTGGCTCGGGTGGATCGCGGTGGTTCTGCTCTCGCTCTACCTGGCGGTCTATCCGGCAGCCGCGGCGGGCCTCGCCTGGCGCTGGGGCGCGCGCCGCAGCGGCTCCGGCTATCGTGGGCCGAGCCTCGGGTTCATCCTGCTCTTCGCCTCGGCCTGGATCGTCACCGAATGGCTTCGCGCCAGCCTGTTCACCGGCTTCGCATGGAACCCTCTGGGCGTGGTCCTTCTGACGACCCCGGTGTCGCGCACGGCCACGCTGATCGGCACTTACGGGCTGTCGGGAGTCGCGGTGCTGATCGGCGGCGGGCTGCTTCTTCTGCGCCATCGCAGCTGGAGATCCGGCGGCGCACTGGTCGCCGCGCCCCTGGCCGCCGGCCTGATCCTCCTCGCCATCGGTCCGGCGGCGCCGCCGCCAACCGGGATCCCGCTCCGGATCGTCCAGCCGAACATAGGCCAGCAGGAGAAGTGGCAGGAAGGGTTCGAGCGCGAGGGCAAATTGAGGCTCGGGCGCCTCTCCGCCGGCGACACGCGCCACCCCCGCCTCCTGCTCTGGCCCGAGGCCGCGGTGACTCGCCCGCTCCAGAACGGCCTGGTCGATCTGGACTATCGGACCGAGGTCGCCGAGCTTCGCGCCGAAGTCGGCTCGATGCTCGCGCCGGGCGACCTTCTCCTGACCGGAGGCGTGACGTGGCGGTCGGTGAACGGGCTCGACGTCACCAGCGCGACCAACAGCGTCTTCGCCATGGATCCGGCCGGGCGGCTGATCGGCCGCTACGACAAGGCCCACCTCGTTCCCTATGGCGAATATCTGCCGATGCGGCCCTTCCTCTCGTCGCTCGGACTGTCGCGGCTGGCGCCGGGCGATATCGACTTCGATCCGGGCCCCGGGCCTCGGAGCTTCGACCTCCCGCTGGTCGGAAGGGTCGGCTTTCAGCTTTGTTACGAGATCATCTTCTCGGGCGAGGTGGTCGATCGCCGCCACCGTCCGGCCTTCCTGTTCAACCCTTCCAACGATGCCTGGTTCGGGCGCTGGGGTCCGCCCCAGCATCTCGCTCAGGCGCGGCTTCGGGCGCTTGAGGAAGGGCTGCCCGTGCTTCGCTCGACGCCCACCGGAATCTCCGCGGCCGTCGATGCCGAAGGGAGACTTCTCGCAAGCCTTAAATGGCGAACCGCGGGCGTGATCGACACCGGCCTTCCCGGTCCTCTCCCGCCGACCCTGTTCGCCCGCTTCGGCAACATCCTGCCTCTGATTTTCGCCCTGATCCTGGCCGCTCTGGCGATTGCAGTCCGGCGCAAAGCCCGCTAGGGAACCGCGCATATAAGGATATCTTTATATCCGCATCTCCCGTCAGAAAGGCCCGCCTTCACGATGCGCAGCAATTACATCTTCACGTCCGAATCGGTTTCCGAGGGCCATCCCGACAAGGTCGCCGACCAGATCTCCGACGCGATCGTCGACCTGTTCATCGGCAAGGACCCGGAGGCGCGGGTCGCCTGCGAGACCTTGGTGACGACCCAGCGCATCGTCATCGGCGGCGAGATCCGCTGCAAGGGCGCCTTCGACGAAGAGAAGTTCGCCGATACGCACGGCTGGGCCCCCGGCGTCCGCGATGAGATCGAGCAGGCCGTCCGCCACGTCGTCCAGAAGATCGGCTACGAGCAGGAGGGCTTCCACTGGCAGACCGCCAGCTTCGAGAACCATCTCCACGGCCAGTCCGCGCACATCGCCCAGGGCGTCGACGAGAGCGGCAACAAGGACGAGGGCGCCGGGGACCAGGGCATCATGTTCGGCTATGCGACCGACGAGACTCCCGACCTTCTTCCCGCCACGCTCTATTATTCGCACCGAATCCTCGAGCGGCTCGCCAGGGACCGCCACGACGGCACGGTTCCCTTCCTCGAGCCCGACGCCAAGAGCCAGGTGACCCTTCGCTACGAACAGGGCGAGCCGGTCGCCGCCACCGCCCTCGTCGTCTCGACCCAGCACGCGCCGTCCTATTGCGACGACCAGCGCGAGGGATCGGACCCGGCCAAATATGCCGAGCTTCGCGACTATGTCGTCGGCGTGTTCAACGAGGTGCTGCCCGACGGCTTCATCACCGACGAGACCAGGATCTACGTCAACCCGACCGGCCGCTTCGAGATTGGCGGCCCTGACGGCGACGCCGGCCTGACCGGCCGCAAGATCATCGTCGACACTTATGGCGGCGCGGCCCCCCACGGCGGCGGCGCGTTCAGCGGCAAGGACCCGACCAAGGTCGACCGTTCGGCCGCCTATGTCGCTCGCTATCTCGCCAAGAACATCGTCGCGGCCGGCCTCGCCCGGCGCTGCACCATCCAGCTCAGCTACGCGATCGGGATCGCCGAGCCGCTGTCGCTCTATGTCGACCTTCACGGCACCGAGAGCGAGGGCGTGACCGCCGAGAAGCTCGAGGAGGTGCTGCCCAAGCTGGTGCGCCTGACCCCCAAGGGCATCCGGACCCATCTCGGCCTCAACAAGCCGATCTATCTCGCCACCGCCGCCTACGGCCATTTCGGCCGCAAGCCGGACGGCGACATGTTCAGCTGGGAGAAGACCGACCTCGTCGACCAGCTGAAGGCTGCGCTTTAGAGCGACGACTAGCTCCCCGCTAAGATCCCCCTCTCCCCGGCGGGGAGAGGGAGGGGTGAGGGGGAGCGAGCGTTAGCGAGCGTGAGGCCGGTGGTAATTCTCGGCCGCCGAACCCCCTCACCCTAGCCCTCTCCCACTGGGGAGAGGGAATTGGGCCGTGGAGAGGGGTTGAGCAGCGCGCTTGACGCGGCGGCGGGCTGATCTAGCCTTCCATCCATGATGAAGCGCTTTCCTGCCGTCGCCCTGCCGGCTCTGATCGCATTTGCCACCTGCGCCGCGGCGCCCGCGCGATCGCCGCTTCGTACCGATCCGCCGGCGCCGCTGTTCGTGCAGGCCGGCGACACCTGCGCCTTCGAAGCCTGGGTGACGGACGAGGATCCGAAGGGTCTGAACGTCCGCGCCGGGCCCTCGGCGGAAGCGCCCATCGTCGGAACCCTGCCGCCGCCGGTCTTCGATCCGGAGCTCGGCTTCGCGGAAGGCGCCGGGATCAAGGTGCTGGAGTCCCGCGACGGCTGGTTCCGGATCGGGAATCCTGCCTGGAGCAGAAATCTGGGCGGCAACCCCGACGGGCCGAAGGGCTGGATATTCGGACGCTATGTCCATTTCGCGATCCAGACCGACAAGGCCTTCGCCGAGCCCGATCCGAGCTCGCCCGTCGTCGCGACCGCATGGCGGGACAAGGAGGGCCAGCACCAGATCGGCTATCGCCATCCCCACGAATGCCGCGGCGAATGGGTGAGATTGCTCGTCAAGGATCATGACGGCGCCGAGCGGCTGGGCTGGTTGCGCGGCACCTGCGCGATTCAGGAGACGAGCTGCGACGGAGTCGTGGGCGACCTGATGCGGTTTGAGGACCTGCCCGGATATTAGGCTCTTTCGGCATTCAAGGCCCAGGCCATACATTCCCTCTCCCATTGTGGGAGAGGGTAGGGTGAGGAGGCGCCTGGAATCGGCTCTTCGCCCGTCCTGAGCGACGCCGCAGGCGGCGTCGAAGGGCCGGGCGCTCTTCGAGCGCGAACCCCTCACTCAGCTTCGCCTAAGCTCGCCGAAACGGCTCGCCAAGGCTTCGCAACCCTCTCCCACAGGGGGAGAGGGGATCATTGCGCGCCGAATGTCGATATTCGTCCGGACTCCTGGACCGGTTGCCGGGAGTTCCCGCCCGGTCTAGCCGCATCCCGTGACCCCGTCCGGCTTCAACCTTTACGACCTGTTCGCCTCGGCGGCGCACGCGGCCGGCGAGACGCCGATGATCGTTGAGGACGGGCGGATCGCGCTTCGCTACGACGCGCTCGAAGCGACCACCGCCGGCTGGGCCAACGCGCTGGCCAGGCTCGGCGCCCGGCCCGGTGACCGGACCCTCGTCCAGGCGGAGAAATCCGTAGCCGCCGCCATCCTCTATCTTGCCGGCCTCCGCGCCGGACTGGTCCATGTCCCGCTCAACCCGGCCTATACGCCGGCCGAACTCTCCTGTTTCGTCGAGGATGCCGAGCCGGTGCTGATCGTCTGCGACGCGGAGCGCGCGGCCGCGCTCGCCCCGGTCGCGGGCAAGGCACGGCTGGTCACGCTCGAAGCGCTGGATGAAGAAGCGAGCGCGGGCGGCGCTTTCGAAACAATTGCACTCGGCCCCGACGATCTCGCCGCGATCCTCTACACGTCGGGGACGACGGGGCGCTCGAAGGGCGCGATGCTGAGCCACGAGAATCTGGCTTCCAACGCGATCGTGCTGAGGGAGGCCTGGCGCTGGCAGCCGGGCGACGTGCTGATCCACGCTCTGCCGATCTACCATGTCCATGGACTGTTCGTGGCGCTCCACGGCGCGCTGCTCAACGGCTCGATCATGCTCTGGCATCGAAGCTTCTCGGCCGAGGCGGTGCTCGCCGATCTGCCGAGCGCGACGATGCTGATGGGCGTCCCGACTTTCTACGTCCGGCTCGCCGCTCATTCCGGCCTGACCCGCGAGGTGGTCGCCGGAATGCGCCTGTTCGTCAGCGGCTCAGCACCTTTGCTCGAATCCACCTTCGCCGATTTCGAGGCGAGGACCGGCCACCGAATCCTCGAACGCTACGGCATGACCGAAGCCGGGATGATCTGCTCCAATCCCTATGAGGGCGAGCGAATCCCCGGCACGGTCGGCTTTCCGTTGCTGGGCGTCGAGGCGCGCGTCGCCGACCCAGAGGGACGCGAGCTTCCGCGCGGCGAGGCAGGGATGCTCGAGATCAAGGGCCCGAACCTGTTCAAAGGCTATTGGCGCCAGCCCGAGAAGACGGCCGAGGAGATTCGGCCCGACGGCTTCTTCATCACCGGCGACATCGCCGTGATGGATGCGGAAGGCCGCGTCTCGATCGTCGGGCGCGGCAAGGATCTGATCATCGCCGGCGGCCTCAACATCTATCCGCGCGAGATCGAGCTGGCGATCGATGCGGTGCCGGGCGTGGCGGAAAGCGCCGTGATCGGAGTGCCGCATCCCGATCTCGGCGAGGCGGCGGTGGCAATCGTCGTCCGCGCCGACCCGTCGCTGAATGCGGAAGCGATCCTCTCCGCGGTCGCCTCCCAGCTCGCCCGATTCAAGATCCCGCGCCGGATCCTGTTCGCCGAGTCTTTGCCCCGAAACGCGATGGGGAAAGTCCAGAAGGCGGCCCTTCGCGACGCGCATCGGGGAACATTTGACGGCTGAGGCGCCGGGAAAGCAGGCGAGGAAGGTTCAAAGGTTCGGCTTACGGGGGGTGCGAAACTCAGTTCTCGGCAGGAAAGTGTCCCGCCGTCCGCGACCACGCTGAGTTTTCACGATGTCAAAGAGCCAGTCGGAGAGGCTGTCAGAATATTTCCTACATTGAAAGCAGTTTCGGAACAGAAGAAGAACATTTGTCGTGAGGTGTTGCGGGCCGGTATCCATCAGGCCTTGCCTGCGGCGTCGCGCGATGCTCTCCTTCCCACGACCCGGAGGTGCCGATGGCGACTGCCCCACTCGACGAACAGCCGAGGCTCAGGCGCTGGAAGCATGCGCGCATCGACGCGATCGTCGGCGCGGCCGCCATCTCCTCCGCAATCTTCATCTTCCTCGTTGCGGGACCGGCGCTGGCGCCCGCGGGGCAGGCACGGCATGCCGGCCATCTGCCTCTGTTGTTTGCCCATATCGGCGGCGGCACGACCATGCTGCTCGCCGGAGCGGTCGCGCTTCGGATCGGGCTTACGCGCAACTGGTTCCGCTGGCATCGCCCGGCCGGCTTCACCTACATCGCCGGCGGAACCGTCGCTTCGATCGTCGCCCTGGTCCGCTCCTTCGATACCAGCCACACGCCCGGCCTCTCGACCGGCACCCTGTCGATGGTCTGGCTCGCCTTCACGGCAATGGCCTGGCGGGCGATACGCAACCGCCAGATCGAGCAGCACAGGGAGTGGATGATCCGGTCCTATGTCGTCACCTGGACCTTCGTCTTCTGCCGATTCTACACGCGCGCCATCCCCGACGGTCTCCAGGGCCCGGAGAATGACATGATCTGGCTCACCTGGATCGGCCCTGTCCTGCTCTGCGAGATCCTGCTCCAGTGGCGGCGCGGCGCATCGCGGCCCCAAGGCGCCTAACCGGGCACTAAATTCCAGCGCCGCTTGGCGGCCGCCGGCCATGGGGCTAGGCCGCGCCGCGTGAACGATCCGACCACGATCCGCCGCCTTTACGGCCGCCGCTCGGGGCACAAGCTTCGTGCCGGCCAGGCGGCTTTGCTCGAGCAATTGTTGCCGGCGATCGAGGTGCCGGAGGGGCCGATCGATTCCGTTCGGCTTTTCGGCGAGCCGAGGCCGCTTCATTTCGAGATCGGCTTCGGAAGCGGCGAGCATCTCGCCTATCGCGCCGATCTGCTGCCCGATCACGGCTTCATCGGCTGCGA
>Ga0193706_1000557_pt1 | contig 20941 bp, 20 predicted proteins | sample U3c1metaG_FD_160130 | JGI IMG/M metagenome (GOLD analysis project Ga0193706, IMG submission 160130) | Soil microbial communities from a riparian zone of the East river system, Colorado, United States - U3c1 | ecosystem: Environmental > Terrestrial > Soil > Riparian zone | place: USA: East River... | reverse complement strand
GATCAACTCGACTTCATCGTCCCCCGAACGCGGATAGTCGACGTCGGCGAATGCTACGATGGCGACCTCGCGCATCAGAGGTGCTCCTTGTACGCGTCGAAAGGGGCATCGGCCTCCCCCGTGGGTAAAAACCAGCGGATGCTCTCGAGCGTGGGACGTCGCTCTTCGGGAGGCATCCATTCCGCTTTCACGCGCAGCCCCATGCGCGCTTCTTCCGCCGGCATTTGGATGAGATGCAAAATGGGCAGGTCGGCCCCGTCGAGCAGCACGCTGGCATACACGTACGGAAGCTTCATCGTTTGCCCCTCGAAGGGCACATTGACGATGCAATACGTCGTGACCGTGCCCGTATCGGCAATGGTCATCTCTTCGCACATCGGAGCGGCGCAGGTGGGGCACACGCTCCGCAGCGGGACGTACACTTTGCGGCACGAGGAGCAGCGCCCGCCGAGGAGCCGCCCTTCCGTGAGCGCGGCGAGAAATCGTGACAGCGCCCGCCCGGCAGATACCGTGTACTCGAGACGCACGGGCGATTTGACGCGCTGGATGGGCTCGCTCATTGCGCACTCCGGCCGCCCGTTTCGGGCTCAAAACAGGCGATATCGCGAATGTTGCCGCTGCGCTCGGTAGCAAAACGCGCGGTGACGCGCATACCGGTGGACATCTTGGCCATGTCGCCCGCATCGACCGCGTGCAGCATGGCAGTATCCGCGCCGTCGAGCTTGACGAGCGCCCATGCGAAGGGCCGATCGAGCGGCTGGTGGGCCCGCGGCTCGGCGGCCCATGACCATGTGGTGACGACGCCGCTCGTGCCCACTTCGACGAGCTCCGTCACCGGATCGCTCGTCTCGGGGTCGTATTCGGTGGGCGGCACCACGACTTTGCCGGACGCCGTCCGCCCGCCGAGAATCTTTCCCTCGCGAAGCGCGGCAAAGAACCGGCCCACGACAGGGCCCACGCTGCGGCGGTATGTGTATTCGAGCACATACGGCGCGGAAAGGACCTTACTCTGCTCGCCCGACTTCATCTCTACACGAGCTCCTGGAGCGATCGACGTGATTTCATCCCGTCACCACCAGAAATAGAACATGTTTCATTTCGTTTGTCTAGCTATACTGCGGCAGTTTTGAGCAAGCGAGGTGCCATGGGTATGCCGAACCAAGTGGGGGTCATCGACCTCATGCTCCAGATTCCCACCGCCGACGGCAAAAAGCGCTACGACTTTTTGAAGCCGCTCTTGCTCGACCAAGAGAGCCGCGACAGTTTCGATTTTCCGGCGCAGTACATGTTCAAGGACATACCCGAGACCGGGTCCTCCTCCGACTTCGTCGCGCTCACGCTGCGAGAGATGGACAAGTACGGCGTCGAGCGGGCCATGATCGGGCTCAGCCGGGGCCACTCCTCCGTCGAAGCCGAGCGCGGTCTCCGCGAGCACCCCGACCGATTTTTCTCGAGCTTCGAAGTGAATCCCAACCTCGGCATGGAAGGCGTGCGCGATCTCGTGCGCGCCCACGAGAAGTACGGGGTAAAGGCCGCCACCGCGTTTCCCTGCGGGCTCTGCCCGCAAGTTCCCATCAACGACAAGAAATTTTATCCGCTCTACGCCAAATGCGTCGAGCTCGACATCCCCATCTGCATCTGCGCGGGCGTCCCCGGACCGCGCGTTCCGATGATGGCGCAGGACGTGTCACTTCTCGACGAGGTCTGCTGGTTCTTCCCCGACCTCAAGGTCGTCACGCGGCACGGTTGCGAGCCGTGGACCGACCTCGCCGTCAAGCTGATGCTCAAGTGGCCGAACCTCTATTACTCGACGAGCGCTTTCGCGCCGCGGCATTACCCCAAAGCCATCATCGACTATGCGAATACGCGCGGCGGCGACAAGATCATGTACGCCGGGTATTTCCCCATGGGCTTGTCGCTCGAACGCATCTTCAAAGAGATGCCGCAAGTACCGTTCAAGGACGAAGTATGGCCGAAGTTCTTGCGCGGCAACGCGTTACGCGTCTTCAAGCTCTGACTGCGTCATTCTTCGCGCAGGGCCAGCGCCGCGCGCGGGCAGCGCCGCACTGCGGTCTTCACTTTTTCGACGAGCTCCACCGGCGGGCGCTCGACTTTGACGACGAGCTTGTCGTTTTCGTCGACGAAGAAAACCTCGGGCGCCGCGCGCATGCATTCTCCATTGGCTTCGCAGAGGTCGCGGTCGACGACGATTCGCAACGATGTCATCACGATTTCTCCTCGATGATCAGGTCATCATGCGGCCGAGGGGCGTACCCCACACCCACTTCATGATCTTCTGAAGAACTTTCACTTTTTCGGCGTTGTACGGATACCACATTTGCTCTTCCTTCAGGCCGAAGCGGTCGAGCACGATGGGCTGCGCGAAGCAGTAGCTCTTGAGGCCGGCGTCGCCGTTGACCTGTCCGACGCCGCTCGCTTTGCGCCCGCCGAAGGGAGCTTCGGTGACGCCGTAAGTGATGGCCGAATCGTTCACGCACACCGAGCCCGCTTCGATGCGTTTCGCGAGGCGGAGGGCTTTGTCTTTGTCCTTCGTCCACACGTTGGCGGCGAGGCCATAGACGCAGTCGTTGGCGAGCCGCAGAGCCTCGTTCTCGTCGCGCACGCGAATGATGGGGAGAATGGGGCCGAACGTCTCCTCGCGCATGACGGCCATGTCGTGGGTGACGTCGACCAGCACCGTCGGTTCGTAGAAGAGCTTGCCGAATTCGAGCGCGCGCTTGCCGCCGGTCAAGAGCTTGGCGCCCTTGGCGATGGCGTCTTGCACGTGACGCTCGATGATCTCGAGCTGGTTTGGCCAAATGACGGGACCGAGGTCGAAATCGCCCGATGTGCCAAGCTTGAGCGTCTTCACCTTTTCGACGACACGACGGATGAACTCGTCGGCGATCGATTCCATCACGTAGACGCGCTCGGTCGAGGAGCAGAACTGGCCGCTATTCATCATCGAGCCGAAAACGGCCCCGGCCGCGGCGCGCGTGAGATCGGCGTCGGCGCAGACGATCATCGGATCTTTGCCGCCCAGCTCGAGCGTGCAGGGGGTGAGCGCGCGACCGCACGCTTCGCCGATTTTTCGCCCGGTGCGGACGCTGCCGGTAAATGAGATCTTGTCGACGCCCGCATCGACCAGGGCAGCGCCGGTTTCGCCGTCGCCCTCCACCACGTTGACGACGTTCTCGGGCAGCCCGACGTCACGGAAGAGCTCAGCCACGAGCTTGCCGGAGAACGGCGTCACTTCCGAGGGCTTCAAGACGACGGTGTTGCCGGCCATGAGTGCTTGCACAGTCGGATTGAGTGAGAGGATGAAGGGCCCGTTCCAGGGAGTGATGATGCCGATGACCCCGAGCGGACGGTAGGTCAGGACCATCTTCTTGTTGCGCAGGAGGTGGAGCGGCACTTTGCGATCGGAAAGGATCTTCTTGGCTTTCTTGCCGTAGTACGAGAGCGAATCACACGAGGGGAAGATCTCCATCATGATCGTCTCCATGCGCGAACGACCCGTTTCGCGCACGATCACGTCGATGAACTCTTCCTGCCGAGCAAGCAGCACCTTCAGCGCCTTCTCCATGTAGCGCCGGCGCCCGTCGAAGCCGGTCGCTTCCCAACCCGGCTGGGCGGCGCGCGCGCGCTGTACTGCGGCGCGCACCTCGTCCGCCGTGGCGACGGTGATCTCGCCGATCGGCGCTTCGGTCGCCGGGCTCGACAGTTTCATGCGTCGGGCGCCGCTTTTGCCATTTTGCACGGGTTCTACGATCGCCATCTCGACTCCTTTGGCCTCGCCTACGCGGCAGCCGGACTAAATAGAACGCGTTTCACTCGCCGGCGCAACTGGAGGCGCTCCTCTCCCCTGCCCTCGCCATCATCGGCGTAACCTATCAGCCGGCGGTGACGCGCCGGACTTTGGTGCTGGGAGCGCGACCACCGTTGGCGGGAAGGCGTCGCTCGACCGTCGTCGGTGCACCCGCGTGCAAGCCGCGGAGCATGATGTCCGCGGCCAGCCGGAGCTGGCGGGCAACGGACTTGGGATCTTGCACTCCGGTGGCCCAGCCGACGAGAGAGGTGAACCAGACCTGCAGCAGGAGAAGCGCGAACATATGCTTCTGCTCGTCGTTCAACGGGGTAAACCCGTCGGCGATTGCCTCTTCGTCGTCGATGGCGTGGACGATGTGCCCGACCAACATGGCGTGGTACTTGATGAAACTCGGCGAGAGCGGGCCGGACGTGGTGGCGCGAATGGTGGCGCGGCCGAGGTTCGGTTTTCGGACGAAGCCCGTCAGCGCATTGGCGAACAGCGACGTCAGCCTCTCCACCGTGTTGGCGCCTTTTAGCGGGCGGAGTTTGAGTCGCTGCTCGAATTTTTCGACCTCGAGCTCGAGCGCTGCCATGAGCAGCTCTTCTTTGCTGGCGAATCGCTTGTAAAGAGTGCCGAGAGCGACGCCGGCCTGGGCGGCGACTTCGCGCTGCCGCACCGCATCGAACCCCCCACGTTCGGCCAACTCGACGGCCACTTTGAGTATTCGACGTCCTCTGTCCTCACGGGGTCGCATCATCGCGAAGTGAAACATGTTTCGATTGCCCTTGCAAGCCGAGGTCCACGCCGCGGCTGGCCCGTTGCGGTCAATCATCAATCGGGATGCGCGCTTATGGCGGCAGCGCTCGGGCGATCGGTATCGAAGTGCGCACGCTTGCGGCCGCGCACCCCTTCAATAGTTCAAGCTCAGGTACAAGCCGCCGCCGATGATCCAGCCCGAGCTGGAAAATCCGGGCCATCCTGGATTGTTCGTTTGCAGCCCATCGCGACCCATCAGGGGTTTCCCGTTGTACATTGCGCTGTCGGGCACCTCGTCGATGACGAGTTGCGGGTCACCGGGGTCGCCCGAAGGGGAATTCGGCGTCGCTACCTTGCGAACCTCGCGCGTGACGACGCGGTGCAGTTGCCCTTGGACACCCGCGCGGAGCTTGCCGCCCCAAAGAGGAAAGGCGTAGTCGAAGCCGGCGCTCGTCCCGAAACGATCGCTATCGACATAGTTGGTGCGGCCCGTTTGATCGGGGACGGGGGATCGCTGATAAAGACCGTCGAGCAGCACGCGCATGGCGTTGTGCCGGTAGCGAACGCCGACCGTGGGCGAGATGGTGTCGTGCCAGGCGTAGACACCGGACGGTTGATCGCCATGGCGATCGAGGTAGTCGGACCACTTTGCATAAAGCGCGGTAACGGCGATGGTCACGCCGTCGGTCGGCGTCTTCACCACGTCGTACGCGCCCCCCAGCGCGATCTGCCAGGGCAGGTAGTCGTGAATGAAATTGATCTTTGCGCCTTGATAGAAACCCGAGGAGATGAGGAATGTAAAGTCGGTATTGACCTCGAATTTTTGCGGCGTGTGTGCCGTCGCCGACAGCTGCAGGCGGGGCAGCGGCTTGTAGACGACGCCGAGGTGCGGCGCGAGCGCGGCATTGACGCCGATGTTGGGGTCGATGCGGATATCCTGAAAGTGGTTGACGTCATTCAAAAACGTGGGGGTGGCGGCGCTGCTCCGCAGCGAAAGCGTGGCCGAGAGGCCCACCGAAAGCTCGGGAATGATTTTGACCCCCACGCCGAATGCAAGCGAAGTAGCGATCAAGCGATCCGAGTAAAGCTCGGAGTGCAGGCTGTTGGTAAAGTATTGCTCGCGCTCGTCGACGAAGAACGATTGAGCTCCCGTGTATTGGCCATAGGGGATCATGGTGTAGATCCCGACCGCCAAGTGGCCGTCGAACAGCTTGGTCACGTACCCGATGACCTGGTAGGCGCGCACTTTTTGCCCGCTGCCCGCAGCCTGGCGAGGTCGCGCCGGCAACGCGGGCGTGCCGAAGGCGTCGGCCGGTTTGCCATTTTGCAGCCAGCTCGTCGGCAAGCCGACGTTTTCGAACCCGCCCCCCCCCGGCTTTTGCGCATCGGGGAAATTGAGGGGAATGTCGGCGTTGCTATCGGGTCGCGCGAAGGGGTGAATGCCGATTTGATCGCTCAAAACAAAGACGCCGATATCGAATCCGCTCTCCGCGTCAGGCAAAAAGGCGGGATTGAAATAGGTACTGGCGGCGCCCCCCTCCAGCGCGCGCGCATTGAAGGCGCCGTTGCCCTGCACGCCGCCGACGAGCTCGAACAGAGGCGAAGCGGCCGCGGAGCGCGTCGTCGCCCCTACCGCAAAAGAGAGGCCGCCAGAGAGCAGCGCCGCGACGACCCGCGCTCGCCGGCTCACTTGCAGTCGGCCGAAACGGGCATGTCGTTGGCGTCGCCGGGCAGCGAATCTTTCAGGGTGCGCACCTGTTCACAGATTTGGGCGTCGGTGCCAACGGCCATCCTGCAGTTTCATGAAGTAGGTGAAATGCGAGTCGGGCCCGTCCCAGGGCGTGCCGCCCGAGGTGATGAGCGGACTCGATCCGGGCGCGGTGCCGAGCGTCGCTTGCAAAGTCGTGAAGGTCATGAGCACCTTGAAGACAGCGGAGCTCAGCGGCGTCACGTTGTCGATGGCATTCGTGTCGCGGGTGGCAAGATAGAGGGTGCCCTTGGCGAGCGGCGAGTTGATGTTGAGAGAAAAGCCGGGGTTGCTGTCGTTGTCCCAATCCTCCCAGCCGGGCGGCATACCCCCCGGACCCGCCGCGGCCGAACCCATGACCGGAAGCGGGTTGGCCGGATCGCGGTAGTGGGAAACCGTAGCCCCTCGGATGACGTACTCGACCGGCAAGGTGAGGTGACACTTGTCGGCTTGCTTGACGAAGGTTCCCGTGCGGCCGGCGCTCGACACGTTGGCGAGCATCGCCGGCCACATCTCCATATTGACGACGTTTGCCGACTGGCTGGACTTCTTGACGGATTCGTATCCGCAATGAAGCCCCTTGGTGACGGTGAACCCCTCTCCGTCGTGCCGTACCTCGTAATAATACCAAGTGTGCGTCGCCTGGCATTGCAAGGCCGGCAGACTGAGGAGGTTGCGCTGCGTCAGCAGCCATCGGCCGTTGAGATCGCACTCCGGATCGCGCGAACGAGGCGCGTCGGAGCCCGCATCGACCATTCCGGAACCGGCTGCGCCGCCCGTTCCCGCCGAGCCGCCCTGACCTCCGCCGTCCGTTGCAGTGCCGCCCGCGCCCGATCCCGCGGCGCCGGCTGTGCCGCTGCCCGCCGATCCGCCGGTCGCGCCACCCGTTCCGCCCGTCGCGCCACCCGTTCCGCCGGTCGCGCCGCCCGTTCCGCCGGTCGCCCCGCCCGTTCCGCCCGATGCGCCGCCCGCGCCCGCCGCGCCGCCTTGGCCGCTCCCGCCCGAGCCCGTGGAGCCACCGCTCCCGCCTCCATCGGATGCACCGCCCGTTCCCGTGGTTCCGCCCGTTCCAGCGCCGCCGCCGGTCGCGCCCGTTCCCGCGCCGCCGGTGCCCCCCGCTCCACCGGCCGTGGTCGAGTCCGGAACCGTGTCTTCCGCGCAGCTCGCGGCACTCATCAAGAGAAGCGCGACACCGAGCGCACCGAGAGAACGGAGCGCACGCGATGACGGCGCGACCCGCGGGCGAACATCGATGAAACTGGATCGCGCGGGACGCGCAGCGAGTTGCTCTTTCGGGTTCATCGTACTCGATTCGGCGCACATGCTTCGTTCCTGCTCTCTCGCCGTGAACGGCAATCTCGACAAATCTTGCGCGTCAGGTGAGGCGGATTCGTCACCTCGACCGGGGGTGCGACGCCAAAAAACGTGCTGCTGATTGACAGCAGCACGCGCCGGTTACGGAACCATGTTCTAGCGATTACGTCAAGCAGCCCGCGCGCAATGAAGACGTCGCGACATTCGATTTGGCGCGCGCGATCTCCGACCAAACGCCGATTTGCCCCCATAAAACCACGCTCGGGCGGCGCTCGCCCCCGGATCGCGGCGCGAGCGAAACGTGTTTCAGTTTCGCCGAGGTACGAGCGAAACACGTTTCACTTCCGTTTAACGGGGGGGATCTTTTGGCCTGCCGCGCGAATTCTCCGTGTCCGCAAAGGCAAAGTCACGGGCGGGGGCTGCCGCGGGCCGGTTGACCACGAAAGTGAAACATGTTTCAATGTCCGTCTATCTCTCGCCGGAGACTGTTCCATGACCCAGTCGCAAAAGGTCGCGCGCCCGCACCTCCTCTGGTGGGTGGCCATCGTGGGAGGCCTCACCGTGCTCGGGCTGCAAGGGTTCAGCGCCGCGTTTCATGCGTGGTGGAGCGCCCACGTGAACGCGCTGCCGGCGCAGTCCACCATGGCGTGGATCTTCTTGGCGTGTATTCCGATTCACCTCGGTGAGTCGCTCTATTGCTGGCGGCTCTCCAACCGCATCGGCACGCCGGACGCATCGGCAGCGTGGGCCTTGCAGACCTTCGTCATCGGCTTTCCTTCGACTTGGCTGCTCATGAAACGCGCTCGTCCGCGCGTGAACGCGCTCACCGGCACGGCGGCGTCATCGTAGACGCTGCCCCCCGGGGCGAGCCCTGGCCATAGTTCTCGCCGGCCGCGCCGCTAAGGCCGAAGATCGGCGATGGTGCGCAGCGCACGGATACCCGGCATGAAGAAGTACGCGCCGCCGCGAACGCGAATGAACGACTTCATGTCGGTGACGCGGCGCTGCGCTGGAATTCCCGGCATCTCGAAAGCGCCGCCGTCGAAGGGTGACGTGATGGGGTCGCTGCTGTCGTGATGCCCCCTGAACTTGGGGCTGTTGATCCAAGTCTGCTGCACGAACTCGAACTGGCGTTGAATGCTCGTGTTGAAGCAGAGAAAGTGAAGACCCCGCTCTCCAGCGACGGCGGACGCGAGCGCGTCGAGCTTGGGAAGAAAGACAGAGGGGTCGAGCGGCTCGTGAATCGGTTCGCCGTAGGAGCGGCCGCGGCGGATCAAGCGATGCGTCTTCGTGATCTGCACCGATTCGCGCTCGCCGGTGACGAGGGTGTCGCGCGGGTTGGCGCGACGGATGTGGGCGCCGAAGGGGCACGCGTGGCCGTCGGGATCGCGCACCGCGTACCCGAAAGAATCGAACTGCTCGAGCCCCGCGGTTTCCTCGCGCGGCGCGTGGACGAGTGGTGCGCCATTCGGCCAGCGACCCACCATCTTGGACGCGAGCAGGACGGGGCTTACGTCGAGCTTGTGCGCCTTGTCGCGCACGAACTGCCAGAAGCCGCACACGTCTTGCTCGATCTGTCGCATCACCAGGAAACTTCCGTTTTGGCCGAGCCCCGCGGGAGCGCCGTCCGCCTCTTTGCCGTACTCGTTGGCGTAGCCGAAAAGAAATTCACCCGGCGCCACGGTATTGGCGTCTCCGGCCGGACGGGTGATGCCGCGTCGCTGCTCTTGCGATGTCGCAGCCCCCGAGGCGATGCGCGGCTGCGCCACGCCGTCGCGAAAACCAAAATGCTCGCGGAACCAGAACTGCCGAAGACCGGAGCCCTCTTGCAGCGCACGGCTCTCGAGCTTGCGCGAAATGGAGACTCCCGTGTTCTGCCCCTCCAAAAAACGGGCCTCGAGCAGGGCCAGCTTTTCGCGCGTGGTGGCATAAAGCAGGAGCACCCCGTCCACGGCGTCGCTCGGTCCGCCCCACTGCCAGTTGTCGGGCGCGTGCTTGCCGATGTCGCCGAGCGCTCGTTGCCGCTGCGGGTCTTTAGACATTCCTTCGCGCAGTTCAGGCGCGAATTGATCGAGATCGCCGGAAGGCACGCCCAGTGCTTGGAGGCCGCTCCAGGTGAGCGCGATGTTGATGGCGGTATCGTGGTCGCGTTCCGAAGCCGCGGTGAGGGGAAGCCCGGCGAGCCAAGTTCGCGCCGCTTCGGCGTCGGAAACGCCGAAGAGCACGAAGCGCGCGAAAATCAGTTCCTTGTAGCCGCGCAGGATGATCCCCTGAACGTCGTCGAAGGCGATGGCGATCATTGGCGTTAGAGCAGGCCCAGCCACGCCGCGTCTTCGGGGGTCGGCTTGTCGCTCGCCAAGAGTTGCGAAAGGCGTAGGTCGTTGCGGATGTTGGCGACGGTTCGATGCGGATACGCGCTGTACCAGATGGGCGTCTCGATCTGCTTGTCGCGCGTCCATTTTTTGAATCCGCCTTCGTCTCGAGCGCCTTTGAAGACGAGCAGCCACGTTTCGGGAAAGCCGACCGTGTTGCTCCAGATCGAAGAAAGTCCCGTCGACGCTCGATCGACGAACTCGGCGAGGTAGCTCTCCCAGCTGCCGTCGTAGTCGCTGAGAAAGAGGAGGCGATCGCCGCCGTCGAGGGGAACCCACCGAGCGAAATGGATGCTGGCGATGCCGCCGAGCGAGCCGCGATGGCGCTCGATGATGCTCACTTTTTGTCGTACGGCCCAGAATACGATGCGCAGCACGAGCCGCCGCACGATGCCCGGCTTGACGACCACGCAATGGCTCAGCGCATTCTGCACCGCCACGTCTTCGACGATGCGCACCCGCGAAAAATCGCGCGGCCTGGGCTTCGCTTGCCGCGCCAAAGCCCTTGCATCGGCCGCTTCGTGGAGGACGAGCAAGGCGAACAAGAATACGATGGGGGCAAAACCGGCAGCGATGCTCCAATCCTCGGACGCACCGAGTGCCGATGCCGTGAGACCGGTCAGCAAGGCAAGCAAGATGAACGGAGCTGCCACGACGAGAATCCACGCGAGAATGCGGAGACGGAGCTCCCGCTCGGAAGCCAAGGGCACTGGCGGCGGCAGATCCGCCGCTGCAATGATGGGCGGGCGGGGGCGTAACGCGCGACCGAGCGAAGCCGCCGTTTCGGCGGTGCCGCGGTGGAGCCGCGCGTCGAGACGCGCGCGCAGCTCATCGCGCAACGCGGCCGTCGTCTCCACGGCAGAGACGGTCATCCCCTCGACGCCTTGGTAAAAGACCAAAGGCCGTACGTCGTGCGAAATGAAATAATCGCGCACCGCGGGGGCTTCCGCTTTGGACCCAGGATACCCCTCGCAGCTCGCATAGATGATGTCGAGCTCGCGCCGCGCGGCAAGGATGAGCTGTTCGACGCAGTCCGCCTTCGTCCCGTCGAACACCAAGGAAAGAACGAGCTCGGCCGGCAAATATTTCTTGGGGCCGAAGAGACGCTGCGTCTCTCCTTCCTCGACCACCGTAAAGCGCGCAAAGTGAAGCCCTTTGACGCGGTGAAACGCAATGGCATGCGCCAGCGAGGAAGGGCGGGCAGTGTTTTCCTGGACAACCGCGAGCGCGGCACGAAGGCGACCCGCGCCACCGGGGCCGTCGGCGGCGCGAACGAGGGTGACGATGGTGAGCGTAGATCCTCCCATGCGACGCACATTATATCGGGCAAGCTTGGCGATAAGGCTTGGAATCTGCCGGCGCCTATCGTGATCTGGTATGGCTTAGACTCACGCGACAAGCGTTCTTGCCTGAATTCGTGATGACCGTAGCAGCGAAAACACCACCTACGATGTCGGAGCAAGGTCAACTCTCGAGTGCATCGTCGATGCCGCCCGAAGCGGAGGACGACTCTCTCGACGCACTTGCCGCGAAAACTTTGGCGCGTGCGAAGGGAGTCGTGGGGCCCGGCCCCTCCGACGCCGCTGGCAAGCTCGGCCGCGCTCTGCTTCGCTCGTTCGCCTTGCCCTTCGGCATCGTGATCGGCGCGACCCTCGGTTTCGTCGTTGCGCCCCTCATGCTGGTCTTTTCCGGAAGCGCGACGGCGAAGGCAACGCGTTTTCTCTTCGCTCCTTTCGTGGGTCTCGCCCTCGGTGCCACCACAGGGTGGCGATTACTCACGCGAGGCCGGCTCCACCCCATTCCCCTGCTGGCCAAGGTTCTGCACCGGTTTGCTCCAGTGGTTGCCTTTCCGCCCGCGATCACGAATCGCGTCTTCGGTTTGGTCCTCGTCACGAACTACGACGACGTTCGCTTGGTGCTCGAACGCGACGACGTGTTCCGCGTCGATGGCTATGATGAGCGCATGCGCGTCAGCGCCGGCGCGTTTTTTCTGGGGATGGAGCGGGGGCCGATCTACGAGAAGGAGCAACGTCTCGCCGCGGCGGCGGTGGGGAGGGAGCTCGAACCGTTGCGCGAGCTCGTGGCCGGCCTTTCGCGCGCGCTCGTCCACAGCGCCAACGAAAGGTCGCGCACGATCGACGTAGTGAGCGAGCTCGCTCACGCGGTTCAGGCCGCGGTGCTCGAGCGATTTTACGGTATCCCCAACACACGCGATGAACGCCTCATCCCTTGGCTCGAGACGACGAGTCATTTCATCTCTAATGTTGGGATCGGCGGCCCCTATCGCACGGCTGCCATCGAGGCAGGGCGCGAGCTTTCGGCCCACGTGCGCCGTATCGTTCGTCGGCGCATCGAAGCGATCGCTCATGGCACGGCGCCGCGGCAAGACGTGCTTGGTCGCCTTCTCGAGACCATCCGTTCGACGGCGGGGGACCCCAAGCTGCCGACCAACGAAGACCTGGCGGTGCGCACGATGGCGGGACTCGTGACGAACTCCACGGTGCCGACGATAGGCCTCTTCATTTCGGCGCTCGATTTCTTGCTCGACCTCTCCGCCGACGAGCGCACGGCGATGAAGAAGGCTGCGCACCTCGACGACAACGCCACCGTGAAGCGCTTTCTCTTCGAAGCGGCGCGCTTTTGCGCCTATCCGCCCACGCTCTACCGGCACGCCGTCATGCCCTACGTCTTTCACGCCGGTTCCAAGCACGAGGCGACCGCAGCGCGCGGCGCGTGGGTGGTGACGCTGCCACTGCTCGCCAACTTCGACGCTCGCGTTTTTGCGAACCCGAGCACCTTCAATCCCATGCGCGAACACGCGCCCGAGCGTGCACCTTTACTCTTCGGCTGGTCGCAGCATGCGTGCTTGGGCGCGCACTTGGCCGAGCTTCTCGTGATCGAGATGGCAAAGCCACTCCTTGCCAAAGGGATTGGGCGCACCCCCGGTCCCGACGGCGCGCTGCACAAGGGTCAAGCCGGGGTTATCCCGGATGGCGATTTTGCGCGCAAGCTCGTGGTGCGGTTCGACTGACGAGTCCGGGAAAAGCCGCTTCGTCGCGACCGGGCTTCACCCCCACGGCGTACCGTCCTTTTTCGTGTACCTCGCCTTGGACGTGGTCGAGCGCCGTTCGAGGGTGGCCGGGTCGAGAGCGGGGGGGCGGAGCACGTCATTTTGCTTTCAGCGTGCGCGCGAAGAACGCGTCGATGCGCGACCAAGCTTCGGTCGAAGCACCGGTGTCGTAGCCGTCCTTGTTGCCTGGGTTCATGAAGCCGTGCGCCTTGCCCTCGAAGACGCGGATGTCGGCGTCCTTGTGCACGGCTTTGAGCTGGCGCTCGAACGTGTGCACGTCATCGGGGGGGATGCCGCGATCGGCCCCGGCGAAGTTGCCGAGGACGGCGGCACGGATCGCTTCGAGTTTGGCGGGCTCCGTAACCAGCCGGCCGTAGTTGACGACGGCTGCGCGAAGGCGTGGCTCGGCGGTGGCGAGTGCCAGCGAATACCCGCCTCCCATGCACCACCCAACGCTCCCGATGTGCTCGGCATCGACGTCGGCGCGGGCCGCGAGAAAGCTCACCCCCGCCTGCAAATCGCGCAAGGCGCGATCTTCGGGTAAGCCGCGCATCAGCTCATGGGCTTCGCCGGGGTCGGCCGTCGCTCGGCCGCGATACAAGTCGACCGCCAGCGCGACGTACCCTTGTCGGGCAAAGCGCGCCGTGTTCTCGCGGATCCAGTCGGTGAGACCCCACCATTCCTGGATGACGATGACGGCAGGATGCTTCCCATTGCCCTCCGGCAGAACGAGATAACCGCGTCCGCCACCCTCGAGTTCCACGGCGCTGCCGCCGGACGACGCAGCAGACGCGGCGGAGCCCACCGCGGCAGTCGACGTGGGGACCGCAGGATTGGAACCCCCTGCCCCCCCCGCCGTGGGAGCGGAGCGGCATGCGAGGACGGCGACCGACAGGTAGAGCGAGAGCGTAGCGACGAACCAAGAGAAGCGGCGCATGGGACACCTCTCGGCCCTCTTTAGCGAGGGCTCCCTTCGATGTCGAGCGTGAGGTCTCCCTGCCAAAACCGCGAACGACGTCGTGGCAAGGCGGACGCTTTCCGCTACGCTGCCGCAGCCAGTCGTACAAGGTTCTCGAAGGACACCACTGCCGAACATGCGCCGTCTCCCCCTCTTTTTCTGGGCTGCTCTTTTGGCCGTCACCTTGGGATCCACGGGCTGCAATTCCGTACCGCGCACACGCATCGAGCGTCGCGGCGCGCAGCTCTACGGACAGATGTGCGCTGTTTGCCATGGCCCGCGCGGCGCAGGCTACAAAGCCGATCAGGCGCCGGCCATCACCCATGCGTCGTTTCTCGCATCGGTGAGCGACGATTTTCTCCGTCAGGCCATCAACAATGGGCGCAGCGGCACGACCATGTCGGCATGGTCGATCCTGCGCGGTGGTCCGCTCTCGCGCGCCGACGTCGACTCCATCATCGCCTTCTTACGAACCTGGGACAAACGTCCGCATGCGACGCTCGACGAGCGACCGCTCACGGGCGACACGACGCGCGGAAGCGCAGTCTTCGCCCAAGAATGCGCCCGTTGCCACGGCCAAAACGGCGTCGGCGGCCCCTACGTCAACATCGGCAAAGTCGAACTCTTGCTTGCCGCCAGCAACGGGTTTTTGCGTCACGCCATCCGCGAAGGCAGGTTTGGCACGGCCATGCCCGGCTTTGCCGCCATGCTCGGCGACGGAACCGTCGAAGACCTCGTTGCGCTCGTGCGCAGCTGGCAATCCACCCCCGCCGCCGTGGTACAGCCTCCACCCAGTCGCCCCCCGCCCATCCCGCTCGGCCCGGTTCCGCTCAATCCTCGTGGCCCCGACCCGGTTGGCTTTCAACCGTTTCCGGCGACCACGCCCGCCGACACCATCAAAGGGCAGCTCGATCGGCACGCTCGCATGGCCCTGCTCGATGCACGAGCGCCGTCCGACTACACCTCCGAGCACATCATCGGTGCCGTCAGCGTCCCGTTCTACGATCCGGACCCCTACGTCGCCGACCTGCCCAAGGACTCGTGGCTCGTTTGCTACTGTTCCTGCCCGCACGCCGAGTCGCGCGGACTTGCCCAAAGCCTGATGAGCAAAGGGTTTACCAAGGTCACCGTGCTCGATGAAGGTCTCGGCGTTTGGAAGGCGCGAAAGTACGGAACGGAGAGCAGTGGGCAGAGGCCCTAGCCGCTCCGCGCTTCAGCGCAGGATCGAACCGTCGTCGCAGGCGTGCATCGTCGCTGGGTTGCATGCGTTCGAGCCGCAGAAGGCCGTCAGGTCTTCGCGCGTCAAGCAGTGCGCCGATTTCGGGTTTGGCTGAAAGTACATGACGGCGGTCTCGTCGGCGACGTGGTGGACGCCGAAGTGATGCCCGAGCTCGTGGGTAACGACGTATTCGAGATCGATACCGTCCATCCGCTCGGGCACGATCACGATCACTTCCGAATCCCAAGATTCATGACGGCCGCCTGGGTCACCCTCACGAAAGAGCTCAAACGCATTTTCTGCCGCGCGCCCACCAGCTCGCACCATCACTCGCCGGCCCGTGTCGCGCAAATCGACGCGCTGCCTGAAAATGAAATCGACGGTGGCCTTGCCGTCGGTCGCCGCCGTCCAAAGATCGGCGGCCGATTGAATCGTCTTCTCTTCCTCGGGAGTGAAGCGCTCATCCACGTAAATGGGCTCACCGAGACACCCGGTGGCACAAGCCGTCAGCGCGAGGACGGCTAGCTTCGTGGCCTGACGGCACCAGGTTTCTTTCGCGCGGCGAAAGGGAGAATGCTGAGTCTCTCTGGAATCGAAACTGGCGTTGGGGGACGTGGAATGGGAATCGTATTTTGGATACATTGCAGAGCGCGGCACCTGCGAGGCCGATAGGATCAAGGCCTCGCGATTAGGTAAACGGCTCGCGCGACGTTTGCCTAAAGCGCAGATTCTCGCGCTTTTGCGTGCGTTGTCGCACTCAGGCTACGACACGCGCATGTCGTCCAATTTGGCGCACGCGTCGCCAGCGTTGCCGCGCCATCCGCGCCGCTCGAATACGTTCGATGCGTGACCACGAACGGTCGCGAACGCGCCGTTCCTCGGCCGTGGAAAGTCGGCGCGAAAGGCTTCGCGAAAAAGGAATCGGTCAACGGCGGCGGTGTCGCACCCCGGATACGACGCACTCCGGCGAACGGCGAACGACCGCCTCGCTCGCTACGGCGCGCAGCAACCGCTCGAGGCGGGCTGAGCGATGCACTTGTCCTTCATGATCGCCCAAACCGCTTTGGCCATCGCCTGAGAGCCGGTGGGATTCGGGTGGATGTCGGTGAAGGCGAACCAATCGGGATGCCCGTCGAACACGGGAATCAGGTCGAGAAAGTGGCACGTCATGCGGCCACCGGTGCGGGTGCTCGCGCCGTCGCAGGTCGCCCTCACCCGTGGAAGCGCATAGTCGAGAATGGCATTGGGATGCGCGCCGCCGATGAGCGTGCCATCCGGCACGTGCGGATAGTAAAAATAGACGACGTCCTTCACGCCTTTGTCGGCGGCCGTGTCCATGAGCTCAACCGCCTTGGTAACCGCCTTGTCGACGATCTTCTGGCAGTCGGGGATCATCGGAGACATCAGGTTCTGTTTGCAGTCGGCCCCTTGCGGGAACTGCGCCGTGTCGGCAACGAGGATGTCGTTGCCGCCGCCATCCATGATCATGGCGATGATGTTGGGATCAGCCGCCACCGCTTGGTCGAATTGGGGAGGAATCAACCCGAGCCCCCCGGAAGCCATGGCCGTACCGCCGACGGCGTACATGCGATACGTTACGCCAGCTTCTTTGGTCAAATCTGCCGGAAAAGTGTGAGAAACCCAATTGATGTAAGAATCGCCGATGAGCACGACCTGATTCGGGCTCTTCATACACGGTGGGCGCGAAACGCTGCCGTCGCCGACCGCGTCCGGCGAACCGACCGAGTCGACAGCCACATCTGCGTCGTTTTGTGCGTCGACGCCCGAGGCGTCCACGAGATCGGAGCCCCCGGCGCCCGATCGTCCCGCCGAGCCGTCGCTCGTTCCCGCCGTACCGCCGGTCGTTCCCGCGCCGCCGCCGGTCGTCCCCGCGCCGCCGCCGGTCGTCCCCGCGCCGCCGCTCGTACCGCTGGCGCCGCCCTTTCCCGCGGCGCCGCCCGTGGCGCCTCCGGTGCCGCCCGCCCCGCCGGAACCGGAGGCGTCCACCGCGTTTCCCCCGGCGCCGCGGCTATCTGCCGCTGCGTCCATCGAATTGCCCCCCGCGCCGCCCGATGCGCCGGCAGGGGCGAGCGCGTCGTCGCTCGAGCAACCTTGCGCGCAAACTGCGGCGGTCGCGACCATGAGGACAGCGTGAAGCGAGGTCTTTGCTCGAACGAATGCAGCATCTCGATTGTGCACCAAGCGATCCTCCGGTTCAGAAACGACAACCGTACTTACAGTGCCCGGCGAAGCCTACAGTGGGCGGCGCAATGTTTGTCACTTCGGGCGCAAGTAAGGCCAAGTGCGGCAAGAAGGTAGTGGCCGCAGCGGCCAAAGACTTACCGAGGGCAGCCGCGAGTTGGATGAATGTCCGTTCATTCATCAAAAGCTCGTCGCCTCACATCGCTCGGCGGCCCATAGTTCAAGGCGAAGGGGGCGGGCGACGAGGAGAGTCGGATTTGCAAGAGCGGAGCAGAGCGGGGTCACCTTCTAGAAAAGGGAGCCTCTTTCCTCCCCCTTCGGGTCTACGACGTGCCCCCATGCATCCCAAGGTTCGAGGAACCATCGTTCGTGAGGAGATGCGCTCGGCGCGCGCGCTGGCGAGCGACACCGCGGTCGAGCAAGCGCTTTCGCAGCTGCCGCCTGAAATGGTCAATGAGCTCCGGGATGTGCTCGCCGTTTCGTGGTGCAGATTGGGGAGCCTGCGTGCCTTTCACGAAACGATGGCAGCTGTCCTCAAGGAAGACCCGACGGTCTGGCATCTGCGCGTGGTCGAGCACGCCACCCAGGAGATGTTCAGCACGACGTGGCGCTTCTTTCTGCGCCTGACCTCTTCGGAGTCGCTCGTTCGGCGCGCGTCGACCATGTACGCGCGCATCTTCGATACCGGAAAAATGGAGGCGTTCATCCTCGCGCCGGGCCACTCCGTCGCACGGCTCACCGGTTGGCCCGAACCGCCCGCGTTTCACCTCGATGGCGTGGCGACCGGAATCGTAACCGTGCTCCGCGTCGCCAAGATCGAAGCCGTGCGCGCGCGCTGGCAACGGACGTCAGACGGAGCGGACTTCGAAATCCGTGCCGCGCCGCGCAGCTGAGGATCGGCTAGCGCCCTTGCTCGGTGCGCCCGTCGGCGTGTTTGGCGAAACGCCCCGCGTCCCGCGCGTGAACGGGTGCATGGTTCGGCCAAGGCCATCCGCCAAACGAGGTCCGGCGGTAGTCGGCAATCGCCTGCTCGATCTCCCTCTGTGAGTTCATGACGAAGGGGCCGTACTGCACGACCGGCTCGCCCATCGGACGACCTTGCAGAAGGAGCAGCTCGGATTTTTCGGGCCCATTCGACAACGCCACCTCGACGTCGGGGCGTAGCGCGATCGCCGCTGAGCCTTCTATCGTGCGCCCCCCCACGATGAGCGACGATCCGCGAAAGAAGTAAAGCGTTCGATTGGACTTGGCCAACGCGGGTGGGAGCGTCCACCGAGCACCGGGCGCCATCGCGATCGTCCAAATGGCGACGTCCGCTTCAGCGCGCGCTGCCCACGAATGGGGCGGGGGCGGTAGGGGCGACACCTCACCCAATCGCCCGGCGACGATGGTGATCGCCGTCGAACGGCCCGCATCGTCTTCGGCGCGGAAGGACGGCATTCGACCCGCCCAGAGCATGGAGAAGTGCGGCTCTACGAATTTGTCGGCCTTCGGCAAGTTGAGCCAGATCTGAAAGAGCTCGAGCGGATTCGGCCCGGTCTCGTCGAGCAGTGGAAACATCTCGGAGTGGAGGATGCCTCGCCCGGCGGTGAGCCACTGCACGTCACCCTCACCAAAGCGGGCCGTCGCGCCGAGAGAATCAGAATGATCCACCAAGCCGCGGCGCACGATGGTCACCGTCTCGAATCCTCGATGCGGGTGTTGCGGAAAGCCGGGAATGTCGTGACCGTGGTACATCCGCCAACCGTCTTTGCCTTCGAAGTCTTGACCGATGTTTCTGCCGGACAAGGACGCCGCGGGACCGAGCTGCCCATTGCCGCGGGGGTACGCATCGTCGTGATGAACGCAAAAGAGAAAAGGATCATCGGTCGCCCACGGAAATCCGAGGGGTCTCGTACCGAGCACGGCCATTTCGCTCATGCCCCTTCGATAGCATCGCTAACGCCGCTGCGGTAATCCGCCCGCCCCGACCCGCCCACGTTGTCGCCGCGTTGCGCACACGCGTATCGAGCGCCACTACGTGGCTGCGCGCATGGCAGCAACGATCTCCGTTTGCATCCGGATCGAAATCTGTTGGCATCGGCGTAGACACTTCGAAGCTGCGCCCCAACCGCCGACGTCTCGCGCTCCGCATGCACCAAGAAGCTCTCTACCTGGGTACGACGAGCAGCGACTGAATGGTCCGTCACCGTTGGTCGATCTTGCTCTCTGCGACGTTGGCCGCGGCTGCGGTTTTCGGCGAGCATTGGGGTCGCGCCGAGCTGTTGGCGGTCCCCATCGAGCTGCAGGCCGAGCTGCTCGCGAAAGTCGCCGCCTACGACCGCAACATGTCCTCGCGCGCGGGCGCACGCGTGCAAGTGTTGTTGGTCACCAATGCAGCCGATGCGGAATCGGCGCGCTTCGCCACCCGCATGCAGTTGGCGCTGCAATCGATTTCCCAGATCGGCGGCCTGCCCCACGAGGAGCGCATCGCGCCTTTCACCAGTGCGGCCGATCTCGCACAGCAATGTCGCGCCCGGCACCTCGCCATCATCATCGTCGGGCCCGGCCTCGGCGATCGCATTATTGACATACGCGACGCGCTCGACGGCGTTGACGTTCTCACGGTCGCTTCCGTACCCGACTACGTGCAGCAAGGGGTCGTTCTCGGCTTCGACGTCGTGTCCGGCAAACCGAAACTGCTCGTTCATCTCCCGCGAGCCCGGCGACAAAACGTCGATCTGCGCGCCGAAGTACTCAAGCTGATGCGAGTTTTGGAGTGACGGCAAGGGACCGGACGCATCTCCTTGCGTGGGCGGCGGCGGCCGCGCTGTTCACCGCTTCCGCCCTCGTTCGCGCCGACGAGACCGCAGACCTATTTGGACGTCGCGAGCGACGGGCCTCGCCCATCCCGATCGCGCCCATGGTCGCGCAGCCGCGCGCTGACCCGAGCTATTTCCCGCGAGTGGACGGGGGAAGCGGAGGAGGTCCCTTGCCAGCTTCGTCGGCATCTTCGACCGCGAAGCTGATCGGCTGACGCAGGAGCATGAAGGCTTCGATCTCTCGTTTGGCGGGCGCGGGGATGTTCAAAAAACGAAGTCCCATGCCGACGGTCTTCGATCCGGTGGCCACCGACCACATCACCTCGGCTCGTAGCGACAAGACCTTGGACGGGAGCTTGAGCAGCGCCGTCACTTCGGTGCCGATGGCGAGAGCGGTCTCGGTTTCTACGTAAAGACCGCCGACGGAGATGTCGCGCGCGGCCCCGGCGTAGAAGTTGTCCTCCGACGACAGGTTCACGACGGCCGAGAGCGTGACACGGCTGTGTTGTCGTTTTTCGTGCATCCGATCGAACGGCTATCTTAGCACGCGTCTTTTTAGGTCGCGCGCGTCAGGGCCGATAGGCCGAGCACTCGATCTCGACTTTCGCACCGAGCGCGAGGCCCGCCGTGCCGAACGAGCTCCGTGCGGGCTTGTGCTTCGGAAAGTAGCTTGCATACACCGCGTTCATCG
>Ga0193706_1000556_pt1 | contig 20980 bp, 26 predicted proteins | sample U3c1metaG_FD_160130 | JGI IMG/M metagenome (GOLD analysis project Ga0193706, IMG submission 160130) | Soil microbial communities from a riparian zone of the East river system, Colorado, United States - U3c1 | ecosystem: Environmental > Terrestrial > Soil > Riparian zone | place: USA: East River... | reverse complement strand
TGGTGAAGGCGATCAGGTCGCCGCGGGGGCTCCATTCGGGGGTCGCATGGCGGCCACCGCCGAAGCTGATCCGGCGCTGGCCCGATCCGTCCGAGCCCATGACATAGAGCTGCTGGGTGCCGCTCCGGTCGCTTTCGAAGACGATCTTCGATCCGTCGGGCGAGAAGCTTCCGCCGATATCGATCCCGGGCGCGTTGGTAAGCCGGGTCGGAGTGCCGCCGTTGATCGAGATCCTGTAGATGTCGGTATTGCCGTTGACCGACATGGAATAAAGCAGGGTCCGTCCGTCGGGCGAGAAGCGCGGAGCGAAGGTCTGATTGGCGCTCTCGGTGACCAGCCGTTGCCGGCCCATGCCGATATCGTAGAGATAGATTCTCGGCCGGTTGCCCTCATAAGAGAGATAGACGATCTGCTTGTAATCGGGCGAGAATCGCGGGGTCAGAGCGATCGACTGGCCGTTGGTCAGGAAGCGGTGATTGGCCCCGTCCGAATCCATGATCGCGAGCCGCTTGGTGCGCCGGTCCTTGGGGCCGGATTCGGCGATGTAGGCGATCCGGCTGTCGAAGAATGGGCTCTCGCCGGATAGCCGGGAATAGATCAGGTCGGCGCATTTGTGCGCGGCGCGGCGCCAGTCGCGCGGAGGGACGACGAAGCCCTGGCGGGTGAGCTCGGACTTCGCCGCTACGTCGTAGAGATAGCAGCCGACGGTGAGGTTGCCGTCGCCATTTGCCTGGACGAAGCCCTGGACGAGGGCCTGGGCACCGCTTCCGCTCCACACCGGATAATCGGGCGCTCGTACCTGATCGTAGGCGACGGAAGCGATTCCGCCGGGGCCGATCGGGCGGAACAGGCCGCTTCCGCGAAGATCGCCGGCCACCACTTCGGCGACCTGGCGGCCGAGCGCGGCGGTCGATCCCGCCTGGGTCTCGGCGCTCTGGGGCGTCGGCATGACCGGGACGGCGATCGGCATGGGCGACGAGATTCCGCCGACGACGTCGACCTCGAGCGGCGGGGGCTCGTCGGTCGTGGTTTGCGCGGAGCCGGCGGCACTCCAGGAGAGCGCGGCCAGGGTCAGGATATAGAAAGCGATTTTTTTCATCTTCGTCCGATCACGGCAAGCGGTAGGTCATATTGAGATTGCTCCAGCCGCCTTTCGGCGTCCGGTAGAGATCCTCGGGCAGCTCGCGCAGCGGCGAACAGCCGACATAGGCGGCGATGGCGAGATCCCTGACCCGCGCCTCGTAGCGGCCATTCTCGGCATCCACGCCCGCCGTTCTCACGACCACCGGCTTCTGGGCGAGCGAGCCGTCGCGATTCAGCCGAAGATTGAGGGTCACCCTGATCTGGTTGGCACCCGGACCCGGATCGCGCTGGCGATCGGCGCAAGGCTGGATCTGGCGCTCGATGACGGCCTTGATGCTTGCAAGCGCCTCCGCACTCATCGTCGCGGCCGGGGCGACCTGCGAGCGGGAGGCCGAGGGCACGTCGTTGAGGCCCTTCATGAAATCGTCGCCGAAGCGGGAACCGCTGGTCTTCGTTCGTGTGCCGGCTGCGGAGGATTTCTGCTTCGGCTGAGGCTGAGCGGCGGGCTGGCTCGCCTTTTGCGCGGGCTGCGGGCTCGGCCGGTCTGGCAACGGCGGCGCGACTGCCGGAGCGGACGCTGGGGCGGCTTCCTCGGGCGCTCCAAGCTCGGGCGCGAGGCTTGGCGCGGGCGCCTCGCTGCTGATCACGGGTGCGGAGGAAACCAGGCCGGTCTCGTCCGCGAACGAGACTTCGATCGGATCGCCGGTGATTCGCGGAAGGTTGGCGGCGCCGATCCCGAGCGACAAAGCGGCGAACAGGGCGCCGTGGGCAACCAGAGCGACTCCGAGGCCCGTCGTTTCCGCCCGGTCCATCAATCGCCCTCGCCGCCGGCGACGCTGACCAGGGCGACGCGGCGAAGGCCGGCGCGGTCGATCTCGCCCATCACCTGCATGACCCGGCCGTAATCGAGCGCTCGGTCCGCGCGGAGGAAGAGGCGCGGGCCGCCTTTTTCGCGGGAAGATGCCCGGATCGCGGCGAGGCGGGCGCCGAGACCGGCGGCTTCGACCGGCTCATTGTCGACGAAGATCGCGCCGTCGCGGTCGAGCGAGACCTGGACGGGCTTCACCTCCTGGTCGAGGGCGCCGGCCTTGCTGTCGGGGAGGTCGACCGGAACGCCGGCGACGAGGAGAGGCGCGGTGACCATGAAGATGATGAGCAGGACGAGCATCACGTCGACCATCGGAGTGACGTTGATCTCGGCCATCGGAGTCCGCCGTCCGCGCCGCTCGCCGCCGAGGAAGGGGTTCATCGGCATTTATTCCTCCCCTCGATTTCGAGGGGAGGGGGACCAAGCGCAGCTTGGTGGAGGGGCCATAGCGCCGAGGGAGGCCCCTCCACCGCCTTTCAGGCGGTCCCCCTCCCCTGCAAATGCAGGGGAGGAACGGATAAGGGTCACTCTCACCCTTCACTCTCCAGCTCGCGGCTCAGGGTGCCGTGGAAGCCGTCGGCGAAGCGCTGGAGGCGGGCCTCCATCCGGTTGATGCCGTGGCTCATTCGATTGTAGGCGACGACCGCGGGAATGGCGGCGAACAGGCCGAGCGCGGTGGCGAACAAAGCCTCGGCGATTCCCGGCGCGACGACTGCGAGGCTGGTATTGTTCGCCCCGGCAATGTCGCTGAAGCTGCGCATGATTCCCCAGACCGTCCCGAACAGGCCGACGAAGGGCGCGACCGAGCCGACCGTCGCGAGGATGTTGAGGCGCGAGGCAAGCTTGTCCATCTCGGCCGCGACGGCGCTGTGCATCGCCACTGCCAGGCGCGAGCGGGTGCCGTCCTTGTCGATCCGGGCGCCCGACGTGGAACGGCGCCATTCGGCGATTCCGGCGGCGAAGATCCTGGCGCTGGGCAGCTCGTCGCGGCCGCGCGCCTCGTAGAACTGGTCGATATCCTGGGACTTCCAGAATTCGCGCTCGAAGCCGGCATTGCCCCGGCCGACGCGGTGGATCCGGATCGCGTGGCCGATGATGATCGTCCAGGTCCACAGGCTCGCAAGGAGGAGAAGGACCATCACGCCTTTGACGACGATGTCGGCCTGCATGAACAAAGCGACCGGCGACATGGTGGAGGTCAGATCGAGATCGGGCACTCTATTCCCCTTGAAGCCGTTCGAACCGATCGACCCAGTCGCGCGGCTGTCGCCTGGGCCGCCCCTCCGGCGTGAGGAAGGCGGCGGTAACCATGGCGTCGGTCAGGATTTCCCGCCCGCGCATGACCCGTTGATGAATGAGGACGCTCGCCGCCCGTATCTCCTGAAGGTCGGTGACGACGAGCAGATCGTCGCCGAGCCGGGCCGGCGAGCGATATTTGATCGCAACCTCGGCGACCGCATAGATGCCCTCGCCGCCTTCCAGCGCGGCGCGCTGGTCGACTCCGAGCAGCCGAAGCATGTCGGAACGGTCGCGCTCCATGAAGCGGAGATAATTGGCGTAATAGACGATTCCGGCGACGTCGGTGTCCTCGAAATAGACGCGCAGGGCGAAATGGTGCGTCCGTCCGACGAAGGCGCCCTCATAGGGCCTGGTAAAATCCTCCCCGCTCACGCGACCGCTGTTAACCAGCCGGGATTCGCGACGGAAGGATTAAAGGGGGAGCCGGTCGTTTTTTGCGATTGACTCCGATGTAACGCCTAGGTTACATGTCACCTCAAGGTTACGCCGCGGGGTTCGAATTGCATGGCTGAAGGGCTGATCAACCGGCTGCGCGAATTGCGGGTCGAGCACGATCTCACCCAGGCCATGCTTGCCGAACGGATCGGTGTGAGCCGCAAGACGATCAACACGGTGGAGAATGGTGTCTTCATCCCCTCGACCCTGCTCGCGCTCAAGCTTGCGCGGGCTCTGGGCTGCACGGTGGAGGCGATATTCTCCCTCGAGACTCAGGAGTGAATGAAGTGATCAATCCGGTGGAGCGGGCGGAACGGGCCTCGCGGGGCAGGGCGGCGATCATGGCCATCGCGGCCGTGGTGTTCATCATCAACGCGGTCATCGAATTTGGCCACCCGGCCTATTCGCTGCCCGGAGTACGCGGCGCCATCTGGCCGCTCATCGTCCTCGCCTGGCTGGCGATCGTCGCGAATGGCGGCGGCTTCAGGATGCGGCGGCAATTGTGCGACGTGATGAACGATGAATTGTCGCTTCATAATCGGGCTCGGGCGACGGCGATCGGCTTCTACGCGACCAACATCGCCGCGGTTGCGGTCTATTATGCGAGCTGGCAGGTTCCGATGATGATCGGCGACGCGCTTCAGCTCGTCACCGGAATCGGAGTCTCGACCGCGCTTCTGGTCTACGCCTGGCTCGAGTGGAACTAGCGGCAGGCAAGCTCGCCCAGACGAGGGTTAGCGGCCCCGGCCGCGGCGATAAGCGGCCGTCTGCGCCTCGACCAGCGCGATCAGGTCGCCCATCGCCAGGTTCATGTCGGCGAGGTGCATGCCCCAGCCAGGCAGGATTACTCCGCCGAGCATGACGTCTCCCGGGATCCGGTCGGTCCGGGCGTCGTTCGGGTCGGCGTTCACCGATACGGCAAAATAGCCGAGCGGGCCGTCATGGACGCAGGCGCCCGACGCCAGGCCCTCGGTGTGGAGGAACGTCGCCGGAGGCGCGCCGGTCGAGGACCATGCGATCGGATTCTGGGCGGTCGTGATGGACGGGCCGGCATACCAGTAGGAATCGAGGGGCGCGGGGCCCGCGGCCAGGCCGGCGGGATTGGTGCATCCGACAGTCATTCCCGGTTTTGCCGCGCGGCCGAACAGCGAGCCAGGAGGCGGCGGCGAGTCGGCCCGGAACGAGACGAAGGTGACGACGCAGCCAGTCTCGCCGGCCCTGGTGCAGAGCGGAGTCCTGGCGAAGGTACCCCCGACCGTCTTTCCCTCGGGAACCTCGATATTGTACCCGATCAGCATCGCCGAGAGCATTCGGGCGGCGGCGGGGCTGTTCTCTATCTCGTGGGCGAGAAGCAGGGAGAGCATGATCGAGCCCTGGCTGTGACCGATCAGCACGAAGGGCCGGCCCTTATTGTCGTGCTCGAGATAATGGCGCCAGGCGTTGAGGACGTCGGCATAAGCGAGGCCAAAATTGCGCTCGACATTGGTGCCGGTCAGCGCCTTCTGGAGGGCGGTCAGCGTCGCCTGGCGGTAGATCGGCGCATAGGTCTTGCAGACGCCGGCGAAGCGGGCGAGCTGGACGGCCGCGACCGCCTTCTCCTCTATGCCGGGGACGAGATCGCTGTTGTCGCCGGGATCGCGCGAAACGGTAGGATAGACGTAGAAGCAGTCGACGGGCGGGTCCGCGGCCACCTTGGCGGCGCCGACCGGTCCGTAACCTTTGGGGTTCAGAGCGGCGGTCGCGAGCGGCTTCGAGCAGGCATCGTCGGCGCCGGGGCGGCAGAGCCAGTTGGCCGGGTTCGAATAATCGACGGGGGGCGGCGGCGCCTCGGCGGCCGACTCAGCGGGCTGCGCGGCGGCGGGCGCAGCGAGCAGCAGGGCCGCGGCCAGAATGAAGCTTTTCATTATCTTCCCCCTCATTTCGAATCGAACAGCCCGTCCTGGGCCCCCTTAGGCGGCGTGATTCCAAGATGTGTCCAGCCGCGGCCGTTGAGGCAACGGCCGCGCGCGGTCCGGGCGACGAGGCCGAGCTGGATCAGGAAGGGCTCGATCACCTCCTCGATCGTGTCGCGCGGCTCGCTGAGGCCGGCGGCGAGAGTCTCCACGCCGACCGGCCCGCCTTTGTAGATATCGGCGATCATGTTGAGGTAGCGCCGGTCCATCGCGTCGAGGCCGAGGCCGTCCACCTCCATTCGGGTGAGAGCGCCGTCGGCTACCTCGGCGTCCACCTCCGCCGAGCCGCCAGCCTGGGCGAAATCGCGCACGCGGCGAAGCAGGCGCCCGGCGATCCGCGGGGTCCCGCGCGAGCGGCGGGCAATCTCGCTCGCTCCGTCGTCGGTCAGCTTCAGCCCGAGCAGCCCGGCGGCACGGCGGACCACCCGTTCAAGCTCCTCGACCGTGTAGAAGACAAGGCGGACCGGGATCCCGAAGCGGTCGCGGAGGGGCGTCGTGATCAGGCCCTGCCGGGTGGTCGCCCCGACGAGGGTGAATTTGGGCAGGTCGATCCGGACCGAGCGGGCCGACGGGCCCTCGCCGATCATCAGATCGAGCGCGCGATCCTCCATTGCGGGATAGAGGATCTCCTCGACCGCGGGACTGAGCCGGTGGATCTCGTCGATGAAGAGGACGTCGCCATCCTCGAGATTGGTCAGAAGAGCGGCGAGGTCGCCGGCCTTGGCGATGACCGGGCCCGAGGTGGCGCGGAAACCGACGCCCAGCTCGCGGGCGATGATCTGGGCGAGGGTGGTCTTGCCGAGCCCGGGCGGGCCGAAGAAGAGGACATGGTCGAGCGCGTCGCCCCTGCCCTTCGCCGCCTGGATGAACACCCGCAGATTCTCGCGCGCCGCGCGCTGGCCGACGAACTCGTCGAGCGTTTTGGGGCGCAGAGCGGCATCGACATCCTCGGCGCGCCGGTCCCCGGTGATGATGCGGTCGGCGTCGGTCACGGCAGCACTAGATGCCATCGAGATGGGTTCTGCAACTGGAACAGCAGCGCTCGGGCCACCAGAGCTCCCGGAAGAGCAATTGTCCGATCCCGGTCTCCCGATCGAGCAGGTAGAATTTGGTCGGCCGCTTGCCGCAGCCGGGACATCGGCTGAGTTCCCCGATCGCAAGCTGCGCGGCGAACGACAATGCGAGGAGAATGAAGAGGGCGGTCATCCGGCCGGTCATGACGAGGAGGATTGCGAAGCCGAAGGCCCCGAACCCAAAGAGGCGGCCGGCGGCGGCCAGCTCGAACGGACTGAACGAGGAACGCACGGAAGCCGGGCTCAACAGCGACGCCAGGGCACTGAGGATTTTCACCGCGCCGCTTTCTTCAGAGCGGTGCGCACCAGGGCGTCGAGGCCGGCGCCCGCCCCCAGCTCCGCTTCCGCCTTGCCGACCGCCGACGAGGCCTCCGAGGGGCGGAAGCCGAGATTGAGGAGGGCGGAGACGGCGTCCGCGGCTGGGCTGCCCGGCGGGATCGGCACGGCGCTCCCGCCCGCGCCGAGCACCATGCCGCCAACCTTGTCCTTCAGCTCGTTGACGATTCGCTGGGCAAGCTTGGGCCCCACCCCCTGCGATCGCGAAACCATCGCCTGGTCGCCGCTTGCGACGGCGCGGTGCAATTCGTCCGCCGAGAGGGCGGAGAGGATGGCGAGCGCAACCCGCGCGCCGACGCCCTGGACCGAGGTCAGCAGTCGGAACCAGTCGCGCTCCTCGGCGGTGGCGAAGCCGATCAGCCGGATATCGTCCTCGGAGACCTGCATCTGGGTGTGGAGAAGGATCTCGTCGCCCAACGCGCCGAGCGAGGACAGCGTCCGGGTCGACGCGAAGACGAGATAGAAGACTCCGCCGACGTCGATCACCGCATGGTCGGCGGCGAAGCTCTGGAGAAGGCCGCGCAGTCCCGCGATCATGCCGCGCTTCTTCCGAGCGCTCGGGCGGATGCGAGATGATGGGCATGGGTGATCGCGACGGCGAGCGCGTCGGCGGCGTCGGCGCCGGCGATCTTCACTCCGGGAAGCAGTCGCTGGACCATGGCATGGACCTGGACCTTGTCGGCGCCGCCGGTGCCGACCACCGCCTTCTTGACCAGCCGCGCCGCATATTCGCCGACCGCCATCCCGCCCCGAGCGGCCGACAGCAGGACGACTCCGCGCGCCTGGCCGAGCTTCAGGGTCGACTGCGGATTTTCGTTGATGAAGACCTCCTCGACCGCGGCGGCCTCGGGGCGATGCTCGGCGAACACCTCGGCGAGCCGGTCGGACAGAGTGACCAGCCTCCTTGGGAGCGCGGCGCCGGCGTCGGTGCGGATCTGGCCGTTGGCGACATGGCTCAGCCGATTGCCCTCCGCAGCAATCACGCCCCAGCCGGTGCAGGCGAGACCCGGATCGAGGCCGATAATGATCATGACGGAAGCCCCTCCCCTTCAGGAGAGGGGTTTGGGGTGGGGCCGAGCGACGGCTCCGGCCAACAGTCGGGCAACGTATCCAAGCGCTCGAGAATATTGGTCAGCACGCTATCCATATTGTCGCGTACGTCATCGTTGGTGAAGCGAATAGTCGTAAAGCCTAGCGCGGCGAGATGAGCATCGCGCCCGGCGTCCCTGGCCGCTTCGTGGGTATCGCCGTCGATTTCGACGATCAGGCCCTCCTGCGCCTAGCCCAATTTCTCCATCACTTCGTCCGACACCTCGTAATTGCCCCAGACGGTCTGCACGTCGTCATCTTCCTCGAGGGCATCGATCAGCCTGATCAGCGAGCCGGCTTCCTCCTCGCCGACATCGACCGGCGTCTGCGGGCGCCAGGCAAGCTTGGTGCTTTCGGACTCGCCGAGGCTGGCTTCGAGCGCCTTGGCGACCTCGTGCAGATCCTCCTGGGCGGTCCAGATCTCATGGCCTTCCTCGTCCGATTCGACGTCCTCGGCGCCGGCCTCGATCGCCGCCTCGAAGACATGGTCGGCGCTTCCCGCCGAGGCGGGATAGGTGATCAGGCCGAGGCGCGAGAAGCCGTGGCTGACCGATCCAGACGCCCCGAGATTGCCGCCATTCTTCGAGAAGATGGTGCGGACGTTGGTCGCGGTCCGGTTGCGATTGTCGGTCAGCGCCTCGACGATCAGCGAGACTCCGCCCGGGCCGAAGCCCTCGTAGCGGATCTCCTCGTAATTCTCGGCGTCGCCGCCCGAGGCCTTGTTGATCGCGCGCTGGATATTGTCCTTGGGCACCGACTGCGCCTTGGCCGCGAGCACGGCCGCGCGAAGCCGCGGGTTCATGTCCGGATCGGGCGTGCCCATCCGGGCCGCCACGGTGATCTCGCGGGAAAGCTTGGAGAACATCGCCGAGCGCTTTTTGTCCTGAGCGCCCTTGCGATACATGATGTTCTTGAATTTGCTGTGGCCTGCCATTGGCTCTTCTTCGATTGCTGGAATGGGGCGGCGATAGCCGAGAGGGCTAGGAGCGCGCAACGCGCCTGTAGGCTGTCGAGGCGAGAGCCAGAGCAATCAGTTCGATCACCGTGCCAAGCGCCCCGTCGAGCAATGCGGCGGGCCAGTACCAGTCGGTCCCAGCGACCAAATAGTGCCAGTTGACCATCAACTGAAGCTGCCTCAGCGGAACGAGGATCAGAAACCCCCAAAGCAGGAAAGAAGGCAGCCAGGTGCTAAAGCCGCTGAGCCAGGGGAGCGGGCGCCAGGCCAGCGACCGCTCGACCGCGATCGCCACGAGCCAGGGCGCAAACGGGGCTCGGACGGCAGTATCCAAAGCGGCGGCCGCGAGCCCGCTGAGATGATCGTTTCGACCGCCAACGACGAAATCGGCCGACAGCGCAAGAAACGAACTCGCAATGAAGGCCAGCCCGTAGAGCCACAGGCTTGAGTCCGGCTGCCAAGGCGACCGGAAGCTGTGATTGAGGATCCGCAATATCGCCACCACGAACGCAATCACCGCCAAGGTCATCAGCATGAATGCGATCAGATAGGGCAGATGGTCCGGATTCTGAGTCGTGGGCAAGACCGACAAAATGGCGATCTTGTCCGCGGCGAGCAGCGCCGCCAACAACAGCGCCGGCAGCAGCAGCCGCGGCGTGCGAAGGCTGTCGAACGCCTCCTTCACGAAGGCGATATCGTCGGCTTCCGCTTCGTGCCTCATCGCCAACTCGCTTTCCGCAAGGAGAGTCGAGGAGGCGCCGCGATCATGAGAAAGGGGCCGGTGTGGCCCTCACCTTATTTATCAGGAAAGCCCGAGCGCCGCGCGGTAGGTCTCGAGCAGGGCGTCGGCCTCCTGGCGGTCGTGAGTCTCCATTTTCCGGAGGCGCACGATCATGCGCATCGTCTTGGTGTCGTAGCCGCGGGACTTGGCCTCGCCGTAAACGTCCTTCACGTCGTCGGCGATCGCCTTCTTCTCCTCCTCGAGCCGCTCGATCCGCTCAATGAGCAGCCTCAATTCGTCCGCAGCAATCGCACCTTCAGCCATGTCTCTCCGCCTGATTCCGGGTTGAAGCCGAGCCTGTAGGAGGTGCCGCCCGAACGCTCAAGCGGGTTGCACTGTTATCGGCAGCGGGTATGCCGCTAGGCATGCGAGAGACGACGCAAAGCAGGTTCGTGCCGCGCACGCGCAAGGTACGGATCCTCGCGACCCTCGGGCCGGCGAGCAGCAGCCGCGACATGATATTGAAGCTGGCCGAGGCCGGCGCCGACGCCTTCCGGATCAATATGAGCCATGGCGCGCACAAGGATCATTTGAAGCTGATCGAGACGGTTCGAAGCCTCGAGAAGGAATTGGAGCGGCCCACCACCATCCTCGTCGACCTGCAGGGACCAAAGCTCAGGGTCGGCAGGTTCTCCGGCGGCGAGGCGATGCTCGAGAAAGGTCAGACCTTCATCCTGGACCGCAAGAAGGAGCCCGGCACCGCCGAGCGGGTCGAGCTGCCCCATCGCGAGATCTTCAGCGCGGTTGAGGAGGGAACGAGACTTCTCGTCGACGACGGCAAGCTCGTGCTGCGCGTGGTCTCGGTCGAGTCGGACAGGATCGAGGCCCAGGTCGAGGTGGGCGGGAAGATCTCCAACAATAAGGGGCTCAACATCCCCGATGTGGTGCTGCCGGTGGCGGCATTGACCGACAAGGACCGGGCCGATCTCGCTTTCGCGCTCGATCACAATGTCGACTGGATCGCACTGAGCTTCGTACAGCGCCCCGAGGACGTTGCTGAGGCGAAGCGGCTGATCGCGGGCCGGGCAGCCTTGCTCGCCAAGATCGAGAAGCCGGCCGCGGTCGAACGGCTCGATTCGATCCTCGAGCTTGCCGATGCCGTGATGGTCGCCCGCGGCGACCTCGGTGTCGAGCTTCCGCCCGATGCGGTGCCGCCGCTCCAGAAACAGATCGTCGAAGCCGCGCGCCGCATGGGGCGGCCGGTCGTGGTCGCGACCCAGATGCTCGAATCGATGATCTCGTCTCCAAGCCCGACCCGGGCCGAGGTCTCGGACGTCGCCACCGCGGTCTATGACGGCGCCGACGCGATCATGCTCTCGGCGGAAAGCGCATCGGGCGACTATCCGTGCGAATCGGTGGCGATGATGAACCGAATCGCGACCAGCGTCGAAGCCGATCCGAGCCATGCCAGGCGAGTCCATTTCACCGAGACATTGCCCGATCCGACCACCGCCGACGCGATCGCCCAGTCGGCCAACACCATGGTCGATACCGTGGGAGCCGCGGCGATCGTCAGCTATACCGCATCCGGATCGACCGCCCGGCGAGTGGCGCGCGAGCGCCCGTCAGTGCCACTGCTCGTTCTCACCCCGTCGCTGAAGACGGCCCGCAAGCTGGGGCTGCTGTGGGGCGCCCATGCGGTGCGGACGCGCGACATAACCAGCTTCGAGGAGATGGTCGCCAAGGCCAAGCGAATGGCGCTTCGCCACGGCGCGGCCGCGGGAGGCCAGAGGATCGTCATCATCGCCGGAGTCCCGTTCGGGACGCCTGGGTCGACCAACGTCATCCATATCGTGCGGCTGGTCGGCGACGAGCTTCAGCGCCACGCGAAGAGCGAGCCCTCAACCGTCCATTAGACGAGGAACCAGGTCGAGCAGCTCGCGGGCGAGGAAGCCGAGGCGGCCGACCTCGCGGGTCAGAACCCGCCCTGCCTCGCCATGAAGCCAGACGCCCCACAGGGTCGCCGTAAGCGGGTCGGCACCGCGGGCACAAAGGCCCCCGACAATCCCGGCCAGCACATCGCCGGAACCGGAGGTGGCGAGGCCGACGCCGCCGCCTTCGAAACGGAAAGCGCGTCCGTCGGGCGCGGCGATATGGCTGTACGGGCCTTTGACCAAGGCGACGGCGCCGTAATGCGCCGAGGCGCGACGCGCCGATCCAAGCGGATCCTCGGCCACCTCCCGTGCCTCGCATCCGAGAAGGTCCGCCATCTCCCGTGCGTGCGGCAGAATGACCGCGCCTCCGGCCCAGGCCCGCACCTGCTCCGCGCGCGGGGCGAGGCAGCCTAGCACCGCCGCGTCGAGCACCAACGGAAGGTCGAGCCCGCTGGCCAGAAGCGCATCGAGCAGGGTCTCGAGCGGCGCACCGTGCTGAAGCCCGCAGCCGATCGCGATCGCCTGCGCCCGGGAGGCCCATCGGACGAGGGATGGGATGGATTGGGGATCGAGGCAGCCTTCCTCCGTCTCCGAGCAGCCGATCACGCGCGCCTCGGGGACGGCGACGGCGAGGGGCACGGCGATGCTCGCCGCAGTGGCGATCTGGAGCTTTCCCGCCCCAGCGCGAAGGCCGGCCACGCCGGCGAGCAAGGCGGCCCCGGCAAGCTCGCGGCTTCCGGCGATGACGAGCAGGCGCCCCCTGTCCTCCTTGTCGCTGTCCTCGGATATGTGGGGGAGCGGAAATTGGGCGAGCAGATCCCGGTCCAGCGCGGCGGGTTCGCTCACCGGGCGGCGACCATGGCGTCGGGCTCGGAGGTGACCGGCGCATCCTCCTCGATCAGGGGCGCCGCAAAATTGTAGCGGGCGAGCCTTGGAACGCAGAGCCTGGCGTCGTCGGGCTCGAAATCATATTCGCAGACCCCGCAATTGACGACGTCGCCCTCCTTGTCGACCGCGAGGATCCGGGCCTCGTCCATCTCCTCCAATATGTATCGGAAGCAGAGCACGACGACCTGGTGGCAGACGATCAGAACGCGCCGGTCGGCGAAATGAAGGCTGATCGTGTCGAGCGCGCTTCGGAGGCGAAGGATGACGTCCGCCCAGCTCTCGCCGCCGGGCGGGCGGTGGTAGAATTTGCCGAGGAGGGTGCGCTGCTCGGCCTGCTCGGGGAATTTCTGGCGGACGCCGGCGGTGGTGAGACGGTCCCAGATTCCGAACTCTCGCTCGCGAAGCCTCTCGTCGACCACCGGCTGGCGAGCCTCCTCGGTGACTCCGCCGGCCTCGCAAATCGCCTTGGCGGTCTGGCGGGCCCGAACATAAGGTGAGACCAGCACGACCTCGGGACGTTCGGCCTCGGGCAAGTCAGCGAACCAGCGGCCGAGCGCATCGGCCTGAAGGCCGCCGAGCTCGCTGAGAGGCACGTCGACGTCGCGGACGTTGAGATCGATCACCGCGTGGCCGGCCGCGTCGGCGGCATCGCGCGCGACGTTGCCCGCGCTCTGTCCGTGCCGGACGATCCACAAACGCTCGGGCCATCTTTGTCTCATCGGCGAAACAAAGCGCGAGCGAGGCTAAAGTTCAGAGCAGGCCTTCGCCCTCGAGGCGCGATCGAAGGTCCTCGGCGCCGGTGAAGAGATGAGCGCGCATTCCGACCGCTTCGGCGCCCTCGACATTGATCAGCCGGTCGTCGACGAACAGGGCCTCGGACGGCCTGAGGCCGAAGCGGTCGAGCGCTCGGAAATAGAGCGCGGGATCGGGCTTCAGCAATTTCTCCTGCCCGGACACGACGATGTCGCGGAAACGGCCGAAGAAGGCCTCCTCCTTCGCATGGAAGGGCAGCCAGAAATCGGCTGAGAAATTGGTGATCGCGAACAGTGGGACGGACCGCGCGTCGAGCTCCGCGACGATCTCGTGGACGCCGGGAACCGGGTCGCCGATCGTCTCGCCGAATCGGTCGCCCCAAGCGCGGATGAGCTCGGCATAAGCGGGGAATTTTTCGCTCAATTCGGCCGCGGCCTCGTCGAACGGGCGGCCGCCGTCGAGGCTGTCGTGCCAGCTCCACAGGTCGACATCCTCGATGAAGCGAAGGCGCGCTTCATCGTCGGCGAGCTGCCGCGAGAGGAAGGATTCGGGATCCCAGCCGTAGAGGACGTTGCCGACGTCGAAGATGACCGCGGTTGGCTTGGCGGCTGCGGTGGTCACGCGCGAACACCGTCATGCTGAACTGGCGGGCCCAACAGGCCGTCATGCTGAACTTGGTTCAGCATCCAGGTTGGATGTTGCACCGACAGGTGGCGAGGAAGCTCAGACCTGGATCCTGAAACAAGTTCAGGATGACGTCTGTCGCTGCGCTCCAGCCGTCAGCCCTGGCGCGCCTTGAAGCGGCGGTTCGTCTTGTTGATGACGTAGGTGCGGCCCCGGCGGCGGATCACGCGGCAGTCGCGGTGGCGCGACTTCAGGGATTTGAGCGAGTTGCGGATCTTCATGGCCTGAGACGCCTGCCTGTTCTTTCGAATTTTCGAGCTGGAAAATGAAGGGCGGCACCTAGTTGGAGAGGCTCGAACTGTCAAGCTTTGCGCCTCTCCGCCAAAGGCGCGGCGGGGCCGACCGTCAGCCGCGCTCGGACAGGGAGCGTTCCCAAGCGAGGGCATCGGCCACGATCGTGTCGAGATCGTCCCTTTTCGGCCGCCAGGGCAGGGTCGCGAGGATCTTGGCGTTATCGGCGACGAGCGAATCCGGATCGCCTGCGCGTCTCGGCTCCATCCGCCGCTCGACATGGAGATTGGTGACCCGGTCGACGGAGTCCAGAACCTCCATGACCGAGAAGCCCCGGCCGTAGCCGCAGTTCATGGTGTGGCTCGCCGCCGGATCGGCGATCAGTTTCTCGAGGGCGTGGACATGGGCGTCGGCGAGGTCGCTGACATGGATATAGTCGCGGACCCCGGTGCCGTCCGGCGTGTCGTAGTCGGTGCCGTAGACCGCGACGCCCTGTCGCTTGCCTGTCGCGGCCTCGACCGCGACCTTGATCAGATGGGTGGCGCCGGCGGTTGACTGGCCCGAGCGGCCCTTGGGATCGGCGCCGGCGACATTGAAATAGCGAAGGGCGCAATGGTTGATCGGGTGGGCAGCGGAGACGTCCGCGAGCATCCGCTCGGTCATCAGCTTCGACCAGCCATAGGGATTGATCGGCTGGGTCCGCGAATCCTCGGCGACCGGGACCCGGTCGGGAATCCCGTAAGTGGCGGCGGTCGAGGAGAAGATGAAGTGGCGTACTCCGCCCTTGACCGCGCTCTCGATCAAAGAACGGCTCTTTACCGTATTGTTCTCATAATATTTGAGCGGATTCTCGACCGATTCGGGCACTACGACCGATCCCGCGAAATGGACGATCGCGCCGATCCCATGCTCCTCGATCAGCCTCGCCATGAGCGGCTGATCGGCAATATCGCCTTTGACGAAGGCGGCGTCCTTGGGGACCGCCCATTCGAAGCCGGTGACGAGATTGTCGATCACCGCGACCCGCCAGCCGGCATCGAGCAGAGCCAGCACCGCGTGGCTTCCGATATAGCCCGCGCCCCCGGTGACCAGCACCGCCGGTTTCCGGCCATTCCCATTCATGCACATGCACTCCACGGCGATTGCAGCAAAAGCGCTGACAGATCGTTCGTCCGGCTCTACGGTCCGCCCGATTGAGCTATGAGGTGCCGGAATGAAAGCCCCATTTTTGCGCAATTGCACGATAGCCGCGGCGGCCCTGCTCGCCTCCTGCTCGACCGGCGGCGCCGGTGGCGGAGGCGCGCGCACCGAAGGCATGGACGTGGCGAGGTTCCATCTCGGCGAGCAGGTGGCGCGCGCCCAGATCGCGATCGAGCCGTTCGACCGCGCCGATTCGAACAGCCCCGATTTCCCGGTCTACGCGGCGGCGGTCGAGCGTGAGCTGACCCGGCTCGGCTGGACCGTGGTGCGCACCGTGGGCCAGTCGGAGCAGGTCGCTTTGATCGACGTCACCCAGGGCAGCCGCGAGGCGATCGCGCCGCTCACCTCGGCCCGGATCGGCCGCAATCTCGCCGCAACGACGCCGACCGGAAGCTCGGCGGGCGTGGTCGCAACCCTGCTCGAGGTCGGAATCAAGCGCCGGTCGGACGGAACTTTGTTCTGGGAGGGCCGGGCGGTCGGCGAGGCGCGGACCGGAAGCCCGCTCGCCGCTCCGGAGGCCGCGGTCAACCGGCTGGCATCGGCCCTGTTTCAGGACTTCCCTGGCGAGTCGGGGCGCACTATCAGGATCCGATGAATCTATCAGTTTCGAGCGCCTTCGATGGCGGCAACATTCGCCTGGTCGCCATCGAGGGCAACCGAGTCGACCTTGAAATCGCCAGGGACCACCAGTCCGATTTCTACCAGTGGTTCTATTTCCGGCTGAGCGGCGCCGCCGGCCAGGCGGTGGAGCTTCGGCTGCTCAACTGCGCCGGCGCGGCCTATCCGAACGGCTGGGACAATTACCGCGCCTGCATGTCGACGGACCGGGAAGAGTGGACCCGGGTCGAGACCGGCTATGAGGACGGGATCCTCACCGTCCGACTGACCCCCGAGGCGAACAGCGTCTGGATCGCCTATTTCGCGCCCTACACGATGGAGCGGCACCACGATCTTGTTGCCGAGGTCGCTTCCCATCCGGCGGTCACCCACCGTTCGCTCGGTCAGACCCTCGACGGCCAGGAGCTCGACTATTTTCGGCTGGGGGATGGGCCGCTCCAGGTCTGGCTCTATGCTCGCCAGCATCCGGGCGAATCGATGGCCGAATGGTGGATGGAGGGCGCGCTCGAGAAACTGCTCGACGATTCCGACCCGGTCACCCGGCGGCTTCGCGAGAAGGCGACCCTGCACATCGTCCCGAACATGAATCCGGACGGATCGAAGCGCGGCCATCTGCGAACCAACGCGGCCGGAACCAACCTCAACCGCGAATGGCACGATCCGAGCGCCGAACGCAGCCCGGAAGTCCTCTACGTCCGGAACGAAATGGACAAAACGGGCGTCGATTTCGCCATGGACGTCCATGGCGACGAGGCGATCGCCGCCAACTTCCTGGCCGGATTCGAGGGGATTCCGAGCTGGAACGAGGGCCAGCAGGCCGCGTTCGACGCATTCAGCGCCGCGCTTCAGCGAATCTCGCCCGATTTCCAGACCGAGAAGGGCTATGAGGTTCCGGCGCCGGGCAAGGCCAACATGTCCATGTCGACGGCCCAGCTCGCCGAGCGGTTCGGGGCGGTTTCGATGACCCTCGAAATGCCGTTCAAGGACAATGAGGATCTGCCCGATCCGGTCCAGGGCTGGTCGCCCGACCGCTGCCGGGCGCTCGCCCGCTCATGCCTCGACGCGATCCATTCGATCCTTCCGCAGCTCGAGGAGCGCCGGGCGGCCCGCAAGAGCTGATGCCCAGGCTCGTCCTGATCCGCCACGGCCAGTCGGCCTGGAACCTGGAGAATCGGTTCACCGGCTGGTGGGACGTCGATCTCACTCCGCTCGGTGTGGAGGAAGCGACCCAGGCCGGAGAGCTGATGGCGGCCCGCGGCCTCGACTTCGATCTCTGCTTCACCAGCGTCCAGACCCGGGCGATCAAGACTCTCCATCTCGCGCTCGAGCCGATGGGGCGGCTCTGGCTTCCGGTCGAGAAGGACTGGCGGCTGAACGAGCGCCATTATGGCGGGCTGACCGGGCTCAACAAAGCCGAGATGGCGGCGAGGACGAGCGAGGAGCAGGTCCGGATCTGGCGGCGCTCCTTCGACGTGCCGCCCCCCGAAATGGAGCAGGGAAGCCCCTACGATCTGGCCGGCGACCGCCGCTATGCCGGGGTGACCGTGCCTCGCACCGAGAGCCTCAAGGACACGATCGCCCGGGTGCTTCCCTATTGGGAGGCGAGGATCGCCCCCGCCCTCAAGGCTGGACAGCGTGTGCTGATTTCGGCGCACGGCAATTCGCTTCGCGCCTTGGTCAAGCATCTCTCGGCAATTCCGGACGACGAGATTACCGGCCTCGAAATCCCGACCGGAAAACCGATCATCTACGAGCTGGACGATGACCTCGCCGCAACGGACCGCTATTATCTCCACGAACGCCAGGCCGTTTGACCGGAGGAGCCGAGGATGAGCATCGCGGAGCTGCGGCGGCGCACGCAGTCAGGCGAGGCTGAGGCTCAGCTTGCGCTCGGGGCGCGGCTGATGACGGCGGACGGCGTTGATCCCGATCCCGAGCAGGGTGCGCGGCTGATCGAGCAGGCCTCGGTGCAGGGCAGCGCCGACGCTGCGGCCCTGCTCGCGACCATCGAGGCGATGGGCGTCAGCCGGCCGCAAAATTGGGACCGGGCCTTCGACTGTCTCCAGATCGCCGCCGAGCGCGGCCTGGACAGCGCTCGGGGCCAGATGAAGCTGCTGGCGCGCGATGGGGCTCTGGCGGCCGAAGCCGAGGCCGGCGGGGCCGGCGACATCTGGAAAAGGCTGCGCGCGAGGATCGACGTCGACGCCCTGACCAGCGCACCGCCCAAGCAGAGCCTGTCGGACAGCCCTCGGGTGCGGGTGGTCGAGGGCTTCGCCTCGGCGACCGAATGCGACTGGGCGATGGCTCGGGCACGCGGAAGCCTGAGCCGGGCCAAGGTGCTCGACCAGCAGACCGGCGAGGAGAGGAGCCATCCGGACCGGACCAACAAGGCGATCGAGTTCAGGCTCACCGGCATGGACGTGGTGATGCAGGTTTTGCGCGCACGCATCGGCGCCGCGACCAACCTGCCGGTACCGGTCTTCGAGCCGGTGCAGGTCATGCATTATTCGGTGGGCGAGGAATTCCGGCCGCATTTCGACTTCCTGACCGAAGACAATGAGGGCTGGGCGGCGCAAATGCGGCGCTTCGGCCAGCGGATCGCCACCTTCCTGCTGTTCCTCAACGAGGATTTCGAGGGCGGAGAGACGGAGTTTCCGAGGGCCGGAATCAGCCACCGCGGCCGCAAGGGCGACGCCTTGTTCTGGGCGAACGTCGATCCGTCCGGAGCGCCGGACCGGCTCACATTCCATGCCGGAAAGCCTCCGACAAAAGGCGAGAAATGGATATTGTCGCAGTGGATCAGGGACCGGTCGCCGGCAGTGGAGTGAGCCTTCGACCCATGCTTTCGCAGGGGGCAGGCAAAGGTCAGGGCGAGCGGGTGGTGTGGTGCGCTTGGCTTAGCAGTCGGTCTTGGCGCGGATCAGGTTTCGGTCGGCGCGTTCGAGCACTTCGTCCATCGTGTCGCCGGACAGAATCCCGGTGACCGCGATCGCCGCTTCGATCGCGACCTGGCGGCCGCCGAGATCGACCGGATTGGCGCGGATGCAGCGGACGAGGCGCTCCGAGGTCTCGATCGCGCTGTTCTGGTCGAGATGATCGAGGATGAGCGCGAACTGGCCGCCGGCGGTCCGGGCGAGAAGGTCGGTCGAGCGGATCAGGCCCGACAGAAGGCGGGCGACGTGGAGAAGGACGGTGTCGCCGGCGAGGCGGCCATGCGCGTCGTTGATCGCGTTCAGGCCTTTGAGATCGATGGTCAGGATCGCGGCGGGCGTTCCATGCCGACCGGCCTGGCCGACCGCGCGCTCCAGAGTGTCGATGTAGCGGCGGCGGCCGGGCAGGCCGGTGAGGGCGTCGACCTCCGAGACCTGCTCCATCTCGTGCAGCCGCTCGTGCGCGGCGGCGAGCGAGGCACGCAAAAGCGCATTCTCGTCCGCGAGGTCGATCGGGACTCCGGCGAAGTGCGACGCTTCCTTCGACATGCCGCCGTCATAGCCGAAGGCTGGTTAAGGCATTGCGAAGGAGGTTTGCCAGCACAGGGCGCTCGGGATAGGGGTTTGCCTCCGTTTTGGTGCCGCACCGACCAGGCTGAAAACCGGCAGCCTTTTCGGGACGATGCTTTGGAGCAGGGTGGGCGATGGCCGACGTCGGAATCATCATGGGCAGCAAGTCCGACTGGGAGACGATGCGCCATGCCGCCGACATGCTCGACGCGCTCGGCATTTCCCATGAGAGCAAGATCGTATCGGCCCATCGAACCCCGGAGCGGCTCTACGATTATGCCAAGAAGGCGGCGGAGCGCGGGATCAAGGTGATCGTCGCCGGCGCGGGTGGCGCCGCGCACCTGCCCGGCATGGCGGCCTCGATGACCCGGCTACCGGTCCTAGGCGTGCCGGTCGAAAGCAAGACCCTCCAGGGTTTGGACAGCCTACTCTCCATCGCCCAGATGCCGGCGGGGGTGCCGGTCGGCACTCTCGCGATCGGCAAGGCCGGCGCCGCCAATGCCGGACTGCTCGCTGCCTCCATCCTGGCGCTCGCCGACGAGGCGCTGGCGGGCCGGCTCGAGCAATGGCGGCAGGCGCAGACCGACGGCATAGCCGAAACGCCTGAATGAGCATCGGCCCGGGCGCGACGATCGGGATCATCGGCGGCGGCCAGCTCGGCCGGATGCTGGCCATGGCGGCGGCCCAGCTCGGCTACAAATGCCATATCTACGCGCCCGACGAGGCCCCGCCCGCGGCGGAGGCATCGGCGCATTTCACGCGCGGCGCCTGGGACGACCAAGAGGCGCTGGGCCGCTTCGCCCGGGAGGTGGACGTCGCCACGTTCGAGTTCGAGAACATCCCCGCCGCGGCCTTGCGCGCAGTCGAGACGGCGGTGCCGCTCCACCCGCCGATCCGGGCGCTCCAGACTGCACAGGACCGGCTCAGCGAGAAGAGCTTTGTCCTCGAACTCGGCGGACGGCCGGCCCCCTTCGCGCAGGTCGACGATCTGGCGGAGCTCGAGGCGGCGCTTGAGACGATCGGGACTCCGGCGATCCTGAAGACCCGGCGCTTCGGCTATGACGGCAAGGGCCAGGTTCGGATCGCCGACGAGGCCGAGGCGGTCGAGGCGTGGGCGGCAATCAAAAGCGCTCCGGCGGTGCTCGAAGGGTTCGTCCGGTTCGACGCCGAATTCTCGATCCTTCTGTGCCGCGGCGCGGATGGCGAGACGGTCCTTTGGGACTCGCCGCGCAACGAGCATGAAGGCGGCATATTGGCGCGCTCGACGGTGCCGGCCGGCGCCAAGCTGGACGGGCAGATCGGGGCGGCCCAGGCCCTTGCGCGCAAGGTGGCCGAGGCGCTCGACTATGTCGGGCTGCTGA
>Ga0193706_1000555_pt1 | contig 20995 bp, 19 predicted proteins | sample U3c1metaG_FD_160130 | JGI IMG/M metagenome (GOLD analysis project Ga0193706, IMG submission 160130) | Soil microbial communities from a riparian zone of the East river system, Colorado, United States - U3c1 | ecosystem: Environmental > Terrestrial > Soil > Riparian zone | place: USA: East River... | reverse complement strand
AGCGGATGAGCAAAGAGGCTTCCGCCAAGCTCAAAAAGGAGCTGAAGAAGCTGAAGATGATGCACCCCACGAGCGCCGAGGCGACCGTGGTGCGCAATTACATCGACTGGATTTTGGGGCTTCCCTGGTACGAGAAGAGCGAAGAACGCTTCGACCTCGAGGAAGCGGAGAAGATCCTGGACGAGGATCACTACGGCTTGAAGCGCATCAAAGAGCGCATCGTCGAGTACCTCGCCGTGCAGGCGCTCACCAAGAAGCTGAAAGGCCCGGTGCTCTGTTTCGTGGGGCCGCCCGGCGTCGGCAAGACGAGTCTCGCCAAATCGATAGCCCGGGCCACCGGTCGCAAGTTCGTGCGGCTCTCGCTCGGCGGTGTGCGCGACGAAGCGGAGATCAGGGGTCATCGGCGCACGTACATCGGCGCGCTACCCGGCAAGATCATCCAGAGCCTGAAAAAAGCGGGGACGAACAATCCCGTCTTCTTGCTCGACGAGGTCGACAAGATGTCGACGGATTTCCGCGGCGACCCGGCGGCGGCGCTCCTCGAAGTGCTCGACCCCGAGCAAAACCACCAGTTCAACGATCACTACCTCGACCTCGACTACGATCTCTCGGACGTGATGTTCATCACCACGGCCAACACCTTGGGGGGCATTCCGCTGCCGCTCCAAGACCGCATGGAGATCATTCAGCTCAGCGGGTACACCGAGTTCGAGAAGCTCAACATCGCCCTCAAATACCTGATCCTCCGGCAAAAGAGAGAGTGCGGGCTCGACGAAACGCCGTTCAACCTGAACGAGAACGCCGTTCGAACCATCATCCACCACTATACGAAAGAAGCCGGCGTTCGTGCGCTCGAGCGTGAGATCGCCAGCGTGTGTCGCAAGGTGGCGCGCCAAGTCGTCAAAGACAAAAAGCAGGGAACGGTGTCGATGCTCGACATCACCGCCAAGATGATTCCCAAGTACCTCGGCGTACCCAAGTTCCGGCTCGGCAAGAAGGAAGAAAAAGACGAGATCGGCCTCACCAACGGGCTCGCCGTCACGCAATACGGCGGGGACCTCTTGGCGGCCGAGGTCACCGTCGTACCCGGCAAGGGAAAGCTCATCACCACCGGCAAGCTCGGCGACGTGATGCAAGAGTCGGCGCAGGCCGCGATGAGCTACGTGCGCTCGCGCTCGGCGGTACTCGGGCTCGAGCAGGATTTTTATTCGAAGATCGATCTGCACGTGCACTTCCCCGAAGGTGCCATCCCCAAGGACGGGCCGAGCGCGGGCATCACCATCGCCACGAGCCTCGTTTCGGCGCTCATGAAGGTGCCGGTGCGGCGCGATCTCGCCATGACGGGCGAGATCACGCTCCGCGGGCGCGTGCTCCCCATCGGCGGGCTCAAAGAGAAGCTCCTCGCTGCGCATCGCGGTGGTATCGGCACCGTCATCATTCCCAAAGAGAATCGGCGCGACTTGCGCGAGGTTCCGCGCCGCGTGCTCAAGACGACGCGCGTCGTGCTCGTCGACCACGTCGACGAAGTCCTGCGCGAAGCGCTCGTCGTGACTGATCCCGACGCCGTGTTCGGGCCGCCGCGCCCGCTCATGGAGTACCGCGGTGGCGAGCTCGTCGTGAACGGCGTGCCCCCATCGACGCCTCCGCGAGCACCGGAGAGCGAGCGCCCCCCCGTCGAAACGCCGGAAGAACGCCCCGGTATCTAGCTGAAGTGTGCTGGCGCTCCGCGCCTTATGGATCCGAGTGGTGTGCCAGTGGCACAATTGCCGCGTGGCACTCCTCGGGGCAAAGGTGTAATGTTATCGGCACATTGCCGATTTTGGGCCGCTCGGCACGGCTGGTGCTTAACAGGGGGCGGTCCCTGCTGCGCAGTCAACCCTCCCGGCGAGGTGATGCGATGAACTCGAATAGGCGTTCTTACGGTGTGCGAAGTGCGACGGCCGTCGTCCTCATGGCGAGTGGGATCACTGCCTGTGGCGGGTCGAACCCCCCCGGAAGCGGACCCGACCGCGTCGAGGGGCAGAGCGATTTCATCTCCTCGCCCCCGGGGGGATCGTCCTTTGCGGAGCGCGACAGCATTGGCACGACGGGGGGTGGAGGCAATGCCGGCATTCCTCCCGCTACACCGACCGGTGGTAGCAAAGGCACGAGCGCGCCCGATCGCAAGGTCGAAGAGACGGATCTCTACCGCCTCGAAGGGGACCGCCTCTATTACATCAACGGCTACCGCGGGCTCATGGTGTTCGACGTCGCCGACGTCAACCATCCGAAGCTCCTTGGACGCTCCCCGATCTTCGGTAGCCCGGTCGAGATGATCGTTCGCAACGGCGTGGCCATCGTGGTCGTCGCCGATTGGTACGGCGCCATGGAGGACGGTTCGCCCTTTCACGGATCGGTCGTGCGCGGCATCGACGCCACCGATCCCACCAACATGCGCATTCTCGGCGACGCCAAGCTCGGCGGCTGGGTGCGCGACACGCGCGTCGTCGGGGATGTGATTTACGCCGTGAGCGAGGAGTACAACTGGAACTACGGCTGGGAAGTCGAGGCCGCGCCCGATACGCCGATTGGCGTCGGCGGCGGCTCGGTAAGCTCAACGTCCAGTTCCAAAGCCGTGGTGTCGTCGGTGAGCTTTGCCAACAACGTCATCGTATCGAAGGGACGCTACGACGTGCCCGGTTACGGCGCGATTTTCAACGTGACGCCGAATGCGATCCTGTTCGCGCACGACGTTGCCGTCGACACGCCGGCCAACGGACCGTACGTGAACCCCACCGACATGTCGCTCGATTACATCGACATCAGCGATCCCGGCGGCACGATCGCTCCGCGGGGGAGTCTCAAGTTTGCCGGTCACGTGGCGGCGTGGGGCACCGACAATGGACGGTGGAACCTCGATTTCGCCGATGGCAAGGTGGCCCGCGTCGTCGGCTGCGCCGGCGCGTACTGCGGCGGTTCGCAGGGCGGGTACTTGCTGGCGACGGCCGATTTCACTGATCCCGACGCGCCGGCGCTCTTGTCGAAGCTTGCGCTACCGTCGACGGGTTGGTCGCCCGCGGTGCGGTTCGACAAAACGCGTATGTACCTCGCTCCTGGAGACGACTTTAGCGGCGTCAGTTCGCCGATTCAGGTCTTCGATCTGACCAACCCCGCCGCGCCGAAGCTCGCCGGGCAAACGCAGATCCCCGGCTCGGTGTGGAACTTCACCCCCGCGGGTGATCGGCTCTTCACGCTTGGTAACGAGCGCGACCTTCAAACCGGGAGCTACAGCAGCAAGATCTCCGTGAGCTACCTCGACGTGAGTGACGCCACGCATCCGGCGGTCATGGGATCGCCGGCGTCCTTCGGGGAAGGGTGGGCATGGACGCCCGCGGCTGGCACGTTCAAGGCCTTTACGAAGAACGACAACGAGGGGCTCGTCGTTCTTCCGTTCAGCGGCTGGAGCTCGGATTTCCGGCAGTACAACAACGGCCTTCAGCTCATCGAGTTCTCGCAGAATTCCGTTACCACTTCGGGCGCGGCGCGCACCAAAGGGTGGGTCGAGCGCGGCGTGTTCGTGAAGGATCGGCTCGTGTCGCTCAGCGACTTGTCGCTCTCGGTCGTCGACTATACCGACCACAAACAGCCCACCGTCGTCGCCGAGCTGACGCTCGCGCGCAACGTCGTCGATGCGCGGCCGCACGGCGAGACGATCGCCCAGCTGTCGAGCGATTGGTATTACGAGAATGATCACGACCACTCCGCGCTGCGCATCCTGCCCATCGATCAGGCGGAGGAGAACGTGTCCGACGCCGCGCTCGCCGAGGTCGCGATCGAAGGCGTGAACGCGCGCGTTTATCACAATGGCGCACTTTCCTACGTCGTCAGCAACGTCGAGCACGAGATCGAGTGCCCCACGGGGCCGACGGGGGACAAGGGCGGTACGACGCCGGTTCCCCCCGGCCGGACCGGCACTACGCAGACCAAATGCACGGCATGGCGCGAGCAGGTGCAGGTCGTCGATTTTTCGAGCGGCACCGCCGTGCTGCGCGGCAAAGTAGAGCTGCCGGATCTCGGTGGCTACTACTACGGCGGCATGGGCTTTCGCGGCTGCTACGTGGGCGATTGGTATTACGGCGACGACGCGGTCCAGGTGGGGGAGGACGTGCTCGCCTTCCGCCGCTGGGCGCCGAATTATTGGCCCAACGGTAGCTATGCCGACGGTCACGCATCGCTATGGGTCGTCGATCTTTCGAACCCCGACGATCCCGGCATTGCCTCGACGGTCATCACGCGCGATCACGACGCGTGGTGGGGCAACATGCGAGCGGTCGCCGATACGCTCTACACGACGCACTACGAATGGCACGAGCGTCCCGCGAGGTCGACGGGCGGCTCGGTCACCTCGATGGGGTACGTGCGCTACTACCTCGATCGCATCGATCTCACCGATCGCAAGCATCCGCGCATCGGCTCGTCGATCAACGTGCCGGGCATGCTGGTGGGCGGCTCGGAGACTGATCCCTCGCTCATCTACACCGTCGATTTTCGCTGGTACAGCGACCACGGTGCCAACGAGTTCGATGTCCTGCGCATCGCCGACGGCAGAGCCGTGCTTCAGTCGTCGCTTGCTATCCCGGGCAACGTGGGCAGCACGTTCGTGCGCGGCGACAAGGCGTACATGTCCGTGCAGCAGTACCTCGACGGCGATTACCGACATTCGACGGTCAAGCTGTACCAGCTCGACCTCGCCAACCCGCGCTCCATCGTGGCGCGCACTTCCGAACAGAAGAAGGGGTGGGGCTGGCTCCTCGGTATCGAAGGCGATCGCGCGCTCGTGACGTCAGGGTGGGGCTCGGACGGGCTCGATATCTACCAGCTGTCCGACGCCGAGCCGAAGTTCGATCAATTCGTGCGCACGCGCGGGTACGGCGGGTCGACCTCACGCCAGGGCGACCAGATCTTCCTGGCCAGCGGTCAGTGGGGCGTGCAGACGATCAATTTGAAGTAGCGGTGGGCGGGCCAGGGATCGAACCTGCGACAGCCGGCGTGTAAAACCAGAGCTCTACCACTGAGCTACCCGCCCTCCCGGATGAGAAGGACGCGGAGTTTCCCCCGGCCTTCCGGTCCGGTCAAGGCGGGACTGCAGCACACCCGCTACGCCGAAGCGCGACGGCCGCGGGACCCCGATCGCGACGAGCCGGTCTTCGACGAGCCGGTCTTCGACGAGCCGGTCTTCGACGAGCCGGTCTTCGACGAGCCCGTCCGCGATGCGCCGCGAGACCCGGCGGGGGACGACTTCTTGGTCGACTTCGATGAGCTCTTGGCGCGCGTCGATTCGCCGCGAGCTGGTTTAGGGGGCGACAGCCGAGTTCCCGGGGAGCTCACGTCGGGGGAGCGTTTGGTCGTGCTCGCGGCGCCGCGGGCCGGTTGCCCCTCGGCTTCGAAGCGATCTTCGCGCTCGTAGTCGCGGCCACCAGGGTGATTCGAGGCAGGTTTTTCCGATCGATTACGTTGCATGCCAATAACCTCCTGAGAGGTGTGTGGGCTTCCGCGCCCGACACGGCCATGGAACCAAAGGACGGAATCTCTTGCGGCAATGTAGCTGCCGCGAGCGGGAAAGAACCCCGATCACTTGCCGGTGTCGTGGTGCGGCGCGGCGACGGGCTTCGACTGAGGCGAGCCGCGTTGCCGAAGGAAGATCGTGAGAACGACGATCGCGAGAACGGCGAGGAACTCGCTTTGCCAGTTTTGGAACGATTCGAACCAGAATTGACTGGAGGCCCAATATTGCGCCAGCGTCTCGGCGGGCCGACCCTGGGCGATGTTCTCTTCGTTCGTCTTGAGAAAGCCGCCGACGGCGTGAAGGACGAAAGAGACGACGAACAAAAGGAAGAACGCGGTCGCCAGGGAATGCTCGTACAAAACGAGCAGCAGGCCGCCTTTCTGCACCGGCCATGGCACGTCCGGATCCTTGGTATGCAGGCGCGGGTCTTCGTCAGTCTCGTCCGCCTCGTCGAGAGGCTTCGACTCCGCGGAGCCCTTCTGACGGAGCTTGACCGACAAAAGAACGAAGACCCCCATCTGCAAAAACTCGCTCTCCCAGTTCTCGAACAGCGCTTCCAAGAAATGGCCGCTCGACAGGTAAGCCCCCACGCCGACCGCGGCGAGGCCGTCGTGGGCGCGTTCTTCGTTGTAAGCGGCCACACCGAAGCCGATTTGCGCAGCGGTCGCCGCGAGGAACATGGCGACCAACACGAGCGAGAGCCCGTTCTCGCGAACAAAAGTCGCGATGGATGACGATGCGCGCGTCGGGCGCGTGCGCGGGAGCGTCGGCGAGAAGGTCGTCATGCGAAGGGCCCTCCCCATACTGCACCCTACGTGCCACAATCGATGTGCATGCTCGGCTCGATGCGCACCACCGCGACCTCGGGCGTGCCTATCAAAGCGTGGACCGACGGCGTTCCCGTCGGGCCCGAGGCCTTGGCCCAGGTCGAGAATCTCGCGCGCATGCCGTTCGTCTTTCGCCATGTCGCGCTCATGCCCGACGTGCACAAGGGCATCGGCGCGACGGTGGGCTCGGTGGTCGCCACGCAGGGCGCCATCATTCCCGCCGCGGTCGGCGTCGATATCGGGTGCGGCATGATGGCGGTCGAAACCACGCTTCCCGCCGCGCACTTGCCCGACAATCTGAAAGGGGTTCGGCGCGCCATCGAAAGTGTCGTACCGCACGGCCGCACCGACAACGGCGGTCGCAACGACCGCGGCGCGTGGGGCCGCCCCCCGCCGCACGTGCAAGCCGCGTGGGCCCCGTTCCAAGCTTGGCTGAAGCCCTTTTCGGAAAAGCACCCCAAAATCGCGGAGAGCAACGGCTATCGCCAGCTCGCCACCCTGGGGACGGGCAACCACTTCATCGAAGTGTGCCTCGATGAGCGTGACAAGGTGTGGTTCATGCTGCACAGCGGGTCGCGCGGCTTCGGTAACCGCATCGGCTCGTACTTCATCGAGCTCGCCAAACGCGACATGTGGACCGCGCTCGGCAATTTGCCCGATCGCGATCTCGCCTACTTTCGCGAAGGCACGAAACACTTCGACGACTACGTGGAAGCGGTCGCAAAAGCGCAGCAATACGCAAGAGAAAATCGCGAGCTCATGATGCGCGCGGTGATCGCCGCCGTCGCGCGCGTCGACGGACTGCCCCCTTTCGAAACGACCGAGGTCGCCGTCAATTGCCATCACAACTACGTCGAGCGTGAGCGCCACTTCGGAACGGATGTGCTCGTCACCCGCAAAGGCGCCGTCCGCGCGCGCGCCGGCGATCTCGGCATCATCCCGGGCAGCATGGGCGCGCGAAGCTACATCGTTCGCGGCAAAGGCAACGCGCAGAGCTTCGAGAGCTGCTCCCACGGCGCCGGCCGCATCATGTCGCGCACCGAAGCGAAGAGGCGCTTCACCCTCGCCGACCACGAAGCCGCCGTCTGCGGCGTCGAGTGCCGCCGCGACATCGACGTCATCGACGAAACGCCGGGGGCATACAAGAACATCGACGCCGTCATGGCCGCGCAAAGAGACCTCGTCGAGGTCGTGCACACGCTCAAACAAGTCGTCTGCGTGAAGGGTTGATCACCCTGCCGCCCGGTGCTAGAAGCGCGGGCCTCACGGCTTTCGCCCCGTTCGGGCCAAACCGCGAAATTGCACGAGAATCAACGAGCTTACTGTGGTAGGAAGTGATGCCGCTTCGGGGCGGTAGTTAAGTTGGTTATAACGCCGGCCTGTCACGCCGGAGGCCGCGGGTTCGAGTCCCGTCCGCCCCGCTGATTTCGAGTGGTTAGCCCGCGGCGACGTTGTTCAGTCGCCCAATTCGCGCAGCGCGATGCAGGGGTGGCGGCCTTGAGTAGCATTTGGGTTGCTGACCCGGAGCACCGGATATGACGGATTGGCGCACGCGCATCGTTCGAACCCGGCCGTGGCTCACGGAAAGGCCTGCGTGCGGGGCACGAGGATTCCCGTATTGGTCGTGCTCGACAATCTAGCTGCCGGCCTAACGGCAGAGGAAATCGTTCGAAGCTACCATCTCTGTCGTTCGAAGACGTGCGGGCAAGCGTCGCCTATGGAGCCGAGCTGGCGCGCGAGGGATTGATTGAGACGCGTTCCAGCACGGCCGAATGAAATTCAAGATGGATGAGACCCTGCCGGTTGGCGAGACGTAGACACCGGCGGCGATGGTGATGTTCGGCGGGGAGCAAGAACACGTCGTAATTGACCACCCGCTGACGAAGTCGACGTGAGCAACGTTCAGCTCCGCGAATTCACTTCGATCTCGTTCCAACGCATGAGGTGAGGAGCGTTCAGGCCGCTTGCGCTGGCCGCACCGCCCGGGAGCGTCGAAGTTCCCTGCCCATCGCGTCGGCAGCGTGCCGATACTCTCCCGCCCGGCCAAGGTAACGTCTTATAGATGAGTCTATAAGTCGCTAACAGATTCATGTATAAGTTGTTGGATGCGATCCGCCGTGCATGATGTGCTGCCACCAAAGGTTAGACGTTCGCTCAAGAAGTTCGGCGCCGACCTTGCTCTCGCACGTCGCAAACGGCGCCTCACTACCGCCATGATGTCGGAGCGTCTGGGCGTGGCCAAGAGCACCTATGTTCGCGTCGAGAAAGGCGACCCGACGGTGTCGCTGGGCGTCTTCGCAATGGCGCTGTTTGTTCTAGGGTTTGGAGATGTCTTCGCGGCTCTCGTCGACGCGAGCAGGGACGAGCAGGGCCTCTTGCTCGATGAGCAGCGTGTTCCGAAACGCGTGCATCCGAAGAGAGAGCCGACGTCGCGATGAGACGCACCATCAAAGTCTTCTTGGGCGAACAACCTCGCATCATCGGCGTGCTCCGCTACAACGCCGATGGCGCGCGAGAAAGCGGAGCTTTCGAATACGATGCCAATTGGCTCGCGGCGCCCGACCGGTTTTCCATCGACCCAACACTGCAGCTAGTAGCCGGCGCGCAGTTTCACAAGAAGACTCGCGACGGGTCCATCTTCCATGCTGCCATCGCGGATACCGAACCCGACGGCTGGAGTCGCAACGTCATCCTCCGTGATCACGCCAAACGCAGGCAGCAAGCGCGTCGCCTTGGCGTCGAGGAGCCTTTTCGACCGCTCAATCAACTCGATTTCTTGCTCGAAGTCGACGATGCGAGTCGGGTCGGTGCCCTTCGTTTTCAGGACGAAAAAGAAGCTTTTCGGCGCGCTCCGGAGCCGGGTCGGCGCACGGTGCCTCCGCTCGTCGAGCTGGCGCGCATTGCGGCTGCCACGCGCTCTCTCGAGACCAACACGGAAACTGAAGCAGATCTCGAATATCTGCGTGGCCGCGGTACATCGCTCGGCGGTTTGCGACCGAAATGCACGATCGTTGATGATAAGGGGCGTTTATCGATTGGAAAATTCCCGAGCGTCGCCGACGAGCGCGCCGTGACCAAGGGAGAGGTTCTAGCGATGCGCCTCGCCCAAGCAGCCGGGATGGAAGTAGCCGACGCGCGTTTGATAGACAGCGACGGCGTTCCGGTCGCTCTGATCAGGCGCTTCGATCGGACCGCAGATGGAGCGCGATTGCTCTACACATCGGCTGCCACCATGCTTGGTGCAGAGCCGCGCGATCCGGGCGAACATGACTACACCGAGATCGTCGATTCCATCCGCGTCCACGGTGCCGATGCCCAGAAGGACATTGAGGAACTGTGGCGCCGCATTACATTTTCCATTTTGATCACGAATATCGACGACCATTTAATGAACCACGGGTTTTTGCATGTGGAGCATGGCTTGTGGCGGCTCGCTCCAGCCTTTGATCTCAATCCGTTCCCCGATCGAGTTCGCGAGCTTAAGACGTGGATATCCTCGGAGGCGGGGCCAGACGCGACGATTGAGGCCCTGCTATCCGTCGCTCCGTACTTCAAGATCCCGCTCCCTCGCGCGAAGAAGATCGTTGCAGATGTCGAGCGCGCGGTCGCCGGCTGGCGCAAGGAGGGGCGTTCGCTCGGCATGACGAACGCTGAGCTCGAATCGTTCGCTCCGGCGTTCGAGCATTCCGAACGCGATGCGGCGAGGGGCCAAACGCGCAGGACGAGAACTCGCTAATCCTGGATTTGCGCGGGCATGGTCTCCATCCACGGCTCAGCTGAGAAAACCGAGGAGAGCCTCGTTGAACTCTGTGGGGTGGGAGGCGTTGACGCCGTGCGGGCCGCCGGGGATGACGGCGAGCTTCGCATTGCGGACGAGTTTCGCGGTGCGCCGCCCGCTGACCTCGAGGGGGACAATGGCGTCCGCGTCGCCGTGAATGACGAGCGTGGGAACGTCGATCTTGGCGAGGTCCGTGCGGAAGTCGGTGCGGCCCCACGCGGCGATGCAGTCGAGTGTGGCTTTCGGCGAAGCGAATGCTGCGATCTCCCGCGCGTAAATGCGCTGAGGTTCGCTCACGACGAGTTTGCCCTTCGCGCTGAAGAAATTCTTCGTAAAATCTTCGAGGAAGGCGAGGCGATCGGTCTTCACGGCTTTCTCGAAGCCGCTGATCGCCGCGTCGTCGAGCGCGCCTTCGGGATTGTCCGCTGTCTTGAACAGGCACGGCGGCACGGCGGCGGCGAAGACGGCGCGCGCCACGCGTGCTTTTCCGTACTTCGCGATGTAGCGAGCCACCTCGCCGCCGCCCATCGAAAAGCCGACGAGCGTCACGCTGTGGAGGTCGAGGTGACTGAGCACCTTATCGAGATCGGCCGCGAACGTGTCGTAGTCATATCCCGACCAAGGCTGCGACGACTCGCCAAAACCGCGTCGATCATACGTAATCACGCGATGCCCGGCGGTGACGAGCGCGGGCACCTGCGCTTCCCAAGATCGGCCGCTCAGCGGCCATCCATGGATGAGAACAATGGGCTTGCCCGTCCCATAGTCCTCGTAGTGAAGCTCAATCGGCGGCTTGTTCTCGGTTGCGACTTGGACTTTCGGCATTTGCGGCCCCTCGGTTGGGTGGATTGATTGGGTGCCGAATGGCAGCACACAATTGAATGGGCGAGAAGTGCAACCAAGGGCCGCTCATCCGAACTACACTCCGTTCCCTCACCGAAAGGAGCGGTCTCATGTCCATCGTTCTTTACCATCATCCGTTTTCTCGGGCGGCTGGCGTTCTCTGGATGCTCGAAGAAGCCGGGGCCCCGTACGAATTGCACCACATCGATATCCTAGCGGGCGGGCAGAAGGCGCCGGAAATCGTTGCGCTGAACCCCATGGGCAAGCTGCCGGTTCTCAGCGACGGGGGCACCGTCGTCACCGAAGCAGCGGCGATCGGTCTCTATCTCGCGGATCGCTACGCGTACGGAAAGCTCTCTCCGCGCGTGGAAGATCCCGCACGCGGCACGTACCTCCGTTGGTCGCTCTTCGCTCCGTCGGTCATCGAGCCGGGAATGATGGCGAAGATGGGCAAGTGGGATTTCAAACCGGGTCAGGCAGGCTGGGGCTCCTTTGACGAGATGATCAAAGCGATGGAGAGCGCGGTCTCCAAAGGCCCGTTCATCCTCGGAGAGAATTTCTCCATGGCCGACGTCATTTTCGGCGGGACCCTTCGCTACATGATGATGGTCAAGTCGATCGAACCCCGGCCGGCGTTCTCCGCCTACGTCGAGCGCCTCAGCGCGAGGCCCGCATTGCGGCGCGCAGACGCGAAGAACGCGGAGATCACCGAGAAGAAGGGTTTGAACAAGAAGTAGGAAAGTGACGGCGAGCGGGACCGCGCGTCAGTCGGACGGAGCCTTGGTGACACGGCTTTCGATGGCCGTTTGAACGTTGAGGGGCACGCTCGAGAGAAAGTCGTATCCCGTCGCGGCTTCGATGGCGTCGATGCTCGTCGTGTAGTCCCCCCACGCCGTCCCGCTCGTGCTCTTCTCGTTCGGCATGATGACGGCATAGATCGGCGTGTTCAAGGTGAGGTCGCACGGCCCTTGTCCGGCATCGAGCGCTATCAAGATCTTGAAACACGACTTGGGCACGGCGACTCCGGGACCAATCTTCGTCGGCGCTGCATCGAAGATAGGGCCCGCGAAAATGTAGACCTGCTTTTGGTTGGTCAGCGCGAGACCGCGCTCGAACGTTTCGAGTACCGCCCACGGGCCGGCGTTGAGCTCGTGGTACTGCGGAAGCATGTTGGTCATGATGAAGGACGCCGAGTTCTGCATCACGCTCGCCGTGTTGTCGGCCGACGGCGACATGTGACCGCGATCGTAGCCGGAACCCTGATAGTCGGTCGCTTTCACCCGGTAATACATGGACGGCAAAAGACTGTCGGCGGCAAAGTTGTCCTGGCGTGCAGTGCTGCCGACGTCGTCCGTGCTGAGATGCCAGGCGACCCAATTGGGATCGTACGTCGTCGGGTTGTAAGAAACGACGTAATAGGTGTGATCGAGGATCACGTCGTCAGAGGGGTCCGAATCGGTCGGCGTTCCGAGCTCGACATTGGCGGGACCGATGCCGGCGCAAGCGTCGCCGGTGATGTCGACGGTCGGCCGATCAGGCTGCGCGTCCATCGGGCGTCCAGCGTCGGGCGCGCCGCCCGCGCCGGCGTTTCCCGCGCCCGCGCCCGATCCCGCTGCGCCGCTCGAACCCCCGATGCCAGCGGTACCTCCAGCCCCGCTCTGGCCACCGTTCGCGCCGCCCGCGCCGCTCGTACCGCCGGTGCTACTGCCGCCGGTTCCGACACCTCCCGCACCGGCCGAGGCGCCGCCCATACCGCCGGCGCCGCTTCCCGCACCTCCGCCGCCGCTCCCCGCACCTCCGCCGCCGTTACCGGATGCGCCGGCCGTTCCTCCCGCCGTTGCGCCTCCAGTGCTGCCGCCAGTTCCCGTTGCTGCGCCTCCGCCTTGGCCGCCACTCGCCCCGGCGCCCGCCACCCCGCCTGTTTCGGCACCTCCGTGGCCGCCAGATCCGCCGGTGGGCTCCGCGCTGCATGCAACGCCCAAGGACGCGACGAAAGAAAGGGTCAAAAAGGCTTTACGCATAGCTTTCGGCGCTGACACGTCACGTGACCGTCTCCGTGCGGCGCTCCAGATGAGCGAAACATTACGAAAAGGCACCCATTGTAGCAAGATCGATATCGACAGCGATCTTGGCAAGCAATTCGCCAGGCGCATTGCCGAAGGGTCTTTCGCGAGCCCACCGCCCAGGTGGGGCGCACGCTCGCAGAAAGATCGCGCTCATGCCCATGGTTCACCGTACCACCGCTCTCGTTCAGTTCGGCCTATGCAGTCTCCTCAGTTGCGCCCTTCTCGATTGCGGCGCGCCGCCGCCGTCGTCGGATGGCGACGCGCCGGAAGTTGCCTCGTTTCACGATGAAGGTCTCCGCGTCAGCCCTGTCGGCAATGCGCTCAGCCGCGCCGAGGCGCGGATCGTGCTCAAGCTCGTCGATGACATCTGCGGCGACACCTGGTGCGAAAGCGACTACGACTTTCGATTTCGCCACGTGTTTTGCGACACGAACGCGGGCACTTGTTCGCTCATGTTTCAGGTCGCCTTGCGCGACGGAGCAGGCGCATCAGCGCGCTGGCGCTGGAACGTGTGCTCTACCGACGGTTTTCTCGGCTTTGACTCGCTCGTCCAGACGACGAGCGGCGGCTATCAATGGCTCGCGGATGGCTATTACGGAGCGCTCTGCGCGTGCATCGCAACAGTCGGAAACGACGACGAGACCGCGAGTCGATCGGCGGGAGCGAATGTACGCCCAGAATGACGTCGTTACTTGACGACGCGCAGATAGAGCGGGCGTCATTCAGGCGCGTCCCTCGAGGCGCCGGGGCGTCACGCGGCTTCGACACGCTGGTAGTACGCGTCGAGCGTCTTCTTCCACGCCGGGCGCTCGGTGCAGCGCGCTCGGTATGCAAGGATGTTCGCGTACGGCTTCAACAGCTCGGGATCGGTCCCGCCTCCCAGCACGTGGGTCATGAGAATGTCGGCGACGGTGAAGTCGTCGGTCGCGATGAACTGGCGACTTGCGAGCCAGCCCTCGAGCTGCTTCAGGCGCATGTCTGCCCAATCGTGCAGCGCCTCGCTTGGCTTGGTACCCTTGCCGCCACTCATGTTGACAAACCACAGCGAGAGCACCGGTACCTCGATGGTGCTTAGTGCGGCGACGGACCAGCGCAGTACTTGCGATTCACCTGCGAGATCGCGCGGCAACAACTTGCCGGTCTTTCGCGCGAGGTAAAGCAAGATTGCGCCGGACTCGGTGACCACGACACCATCGTCATCGATCACGGGAATCTGCCCGAATGGATTGAGCGCGCGGTACGAAGGTGAATCGAGATCGTGGTTCGGGTGATCCATCCCTACGATCTCGTAGGGTACCCCCATCTCTTCGAGCGCCCACAGTACGCGCAAGTCGCGAGTGTTGCCGCGCGCCACTTTGTTCACTCGAGCGAAGCCGTAGACCTTGAGCATGCGCGGAGCGTACCGCGTTCGCTTGGTCGAGTCCCCGTTGTTGGGTCAGACTTTCTTCGTACCCTAGATCCCCCGCCTTTACGACAGTAGCGAGCGCTTTGCCCGCGAGGACCGCCAGCTCAGCGAGCGGCTCCGTCCGCCACCCTGACAAATTTCAGCGTCATCCGATCGCTCTCTCCGATCGTCAGGTACTTGTCGCGGTCCACGTCGCCGAGCGCGAGCTCCGGCGGCAGCGTCCAGTGGTGCGTGCTCGGCGCGGGCGCGGTGCTCGGCGGCTCCCTGTTCGTCGCCAGGTAGAGACCGTCCTTCGCGAGCACCGGGGCGAGGAGCTCCGTGTAATAGCCAGCCCCGAGCCCACGCCCCCCCGGTCCGACCTCGAGCCCAAAAATGCGAGCGTCTCGACGGGGTGGCGGTACGGATCGCGATCTGCGGCGCCGGGAGAGCGGTGCGATCCGCGCATGGCGGCGGCGATCGCGGCGCTGCAGCCGGCGACGCTGGCGTCCGCGTGCGCCTGCGCCCGATCCGGCTCGCCCGCGTGATGTTGCTGGGCGCCGCTACAACCGAGGAGCATCGCGGCGAGGAGGAGGAGCGATGAGGGGTGAGCCACGCAATCATCGTGGCACGCCCCACGCCGTCTTGGTATCCCGTCGGCCCCGCGCATCCGATCCTCGCTGAGCGCGGCTAGATGGGGCAGCTCGATGGCGCCCGTGCCGGTGTCACGTGCCTTTGGTCTTTCCATCCCACGCCGTGAGATCGAGCGCCCGGCGAACGGTCGTCGCGAGATCCGCGGCTTTGCCGCGGCCCCAATAGTGGAGAAAGAGAATGCGCGGTGTCTCGCCCACCATGTGGTGGTGAATGGCCACGATCTCGATGCCACCCGCCCGGAGCGCCTTCAGCACAGGAGCAAGCTCCTGCTCACTCACCGCAAAGTCGCCATCGACGACAGCATTGTCGTTTGCGCCTGCGAACGCGGCCCAGGTATTGACACCCATCGCTTTGCCGACAGGACATCCGCACGCCGCGTTGGTCAGACGCCCCATCGTTGCTTTGAACATGCCGTCGTTCGCGACGCCTTTGACCCCGAGCGCATTTTCAATGGGGCTGCCATCGATGGTGCTTTTGGCGGGAAGCGCCGGAGCGCTCGAATTGGTCGACGGTTTCGGAGCTCGCTTGCGAATCTCCGCCACCTTGTCCATGGCGAGCCGCACACCCTTACCGAGCGCAGCAAGGGAGCCTTCGCCGCTGATGTGCATGAAATAGACCTTTGGCGCGTCGAAGAAAAAGTGGTTGTGAAGCGCGGTGACGTCCACGCCGTTGTCGAAAAGAACGCTCATCACCGGATTGACCTCGTCTTCGAAGAGCACGAGATCACCCATCACCATGGCTTCGGCGACTTCTGCTTTACCCGGCGAGAATGCCGCCCAGGATGTCAGACCCATGAACGGTGGTATTTTCCACCCGTCGACCGCCACGTCGACGTCCTTGCGCGGAAACGAGGCCTTTACCGTTCCGTCGGGACTTTTGTCGACCTTTTCGACCCCCATTGCCGACAGCACCGCGTGGTCGTCGATCGGCGGAGACAGGCGAACCGCCGTCGTCGACCGCGGCGCCGTGTTGGCGACAGCGTTTTGCGGCGCGGACGATTGTGCCGGAGGTGTCTGCCGTTCCGCACACCCAGATGCGGCCACGCCGATAAGGCTCATGGCTACGACGCATGAAGTCACTCGCGGGCGATTCATTTTCCAAAATCTCCTTTCGCCCTAGCGGGCGCAGTGAGAAGAACGCCCGCGTACGCGGGTAATGAAGGGATCCCATGTCCGGACTTCTCAAGCGCATCATGGACTCGAGCGCGCCAAAATGGACGATTTTGATACGCCTCGCCGTCGGCGTTGTCTTCGCGTCCGAGGGTATCCAGAAATTTCTTGACCCCGACGCACTCGGCGCGGGCCGATTCGCCAAAATCGGCATCCCCGCGCCGGAAGTCATGGGGCCGTTCGTCGGCGTGATCGAGACCGTCTGCGGGCTTCTCATCCTCGGCGGGCTCCTGACGCGCCTTGCCGCGGTGCCCCTCATCATCGACATGCTCGTGGCGATTGCATCGACCAAGATGCCAATCCTTCTCGGACACGGCTACCTCCTCTTTTCGAACCCGTCCGGGTCGAAGACAGGTTTTTGGAACATGCTCCACGAGGCGAGGACGGACATCTCGATGCTCCTAGGTTCGCTCTTCCTTCTCCTCGTCGGAGCGGGGCCACGCTCGCTCGACGCCGTTCTCGGAGCTGAATCCCGCCGTCGCGCGTCTCGCGCGACGCGTACAGGGTCTGCGGACTGACCAGGAGCCGGTGTGGATGCCTTCTCGACGCCTAACGGGATCTCATCAAAGAAGATGCAGGCGAGCACACTGACCGACACGAAGGACCTGGATCGGGGTCGATACGAGGTCGTCGAGAACTCACTTGACCCCGAGCTCCCGTGGCTCCATGCGTGAGCACCCCGTGTAAGGACCCAACGGGTGCGATGGAGGAATACATGAACCAAGCTCACGCGACCGCGGTGCAGTTGACCAAGATGCTCAAGAGCCTCGACGGCTGGCTCGACAAGGCCGTCGCGTACGCAGAAAAGAAGAAGTTCGAACCCGCTGTTCTGCTCGAGGCACGGCTCGCGCCGGACATGTACCCGCTGATGCGCCAGCTCCAGTCGTCGTGCGACGGCGTGAAGTTCTACTGTGCACGGCTTTCCGGCAAAGAGCCGCCGAAGCACCCCGACACCGAGAAGACGCTCGAGGAGATCCGAACGCGCATCAAGGCGGTCATCGAGTACGGTTCGTCGTTCAAGGAGAGCGACTTTGCCAGCGCCGACGACCGTAAGGTGCCGCTCGGGTTCATGCCCGGCAAGGGTCTGAAGGGTTCCGACTTCGCCACCGAGATGAGCCTCCCCAACACCTATTTCCACCTCGTGACGGCCTACAACATCCTGCGTCACAACGGCGTCGATGTCGGTAAGCAGGACTTCATCGGCAGCCTGAACATCATCGACGTCTGAGCGGCAGCCCTCATCGCCAAGTCGTACCCCCGCGGACGCGACGTTGGTGTCGTGCAGGGCACCACAGTCGCCTGGCCATTCGAAGACAACCGCTAACGCGTCCTCCTCGACCACCACATCGTGCACGGCCGCCATTGCGAGAGCGCAATTGCGCGAGATGTTGGAACGCGAAGTGGCGGTTCTTCAGGACCACGTGAAGTCACTGCGCAAGTAGGGTAGGTGAGCGAAAGGCGTGATGCGGGGACTGCACATCGTTCGCTCCTCTGCGTCAGGAACCCGACCGTCATCCTTGCGCCGCGCCAAATGGCGCGGCATAGTAGGCCATATGGCCCAAGCAGCGAAAGCCGCAGCCGACCCGAGCCGCGAAGAGCGCATGCAGGCATTTCTGGGCGGTGCAAAGGTGCTGCGCCGGCCCGCTTCGACACTTCTGCAGCTCCACGCTGCCGCTGAGCGAGGCCTGCACGTTCTTGTCATCGATGCGCTCTCCAAAAGCCTGCAAGCTTCCCGTGAAGATCTGCTCGATGCACTGGCCGTATCTCCACGAACCTTCACGCGCCGGTTAAAAGCCGGCCTGCTCTCGCCGGAGGAATCCGACCGTGCGATGCGCCTCGCGAGGGTGGCGGCACAAGCCGAAGAGGTTCTCGGAGGGCGCGACGAGGCGGTGACATGGCTCCATCGGACCAACCGCTCTTTGGGCGGGCATAAGCCATTCGAACTGGTGCGAACGGACGCCGGCGCGGAGCTCGTCGTCGACGTACTCGGCAGGTTGGAGCACGGCGTGTTCGGCTGATGCCGCGCGTCTATCGACTTACGAACGAGAAGCACACGCGCGATCCAAACGATCTCGTCACCGGCGAAGGCGCGCGCCTTTACGGAGGCCGATGGAACCACAAGGGGACGGCGATTGTGTACGCCGCGTCGCACGTGTCGCTCGCGGTACTCGAGGCACTGGTGCATGGCGAGACTTTGCCAAAGAACATGGTCCTCGTCGCGTACGACGTGCCGGATGTGCCAATTCCCGGCGTCCGGATGATTGCAGAGCTGCCGCCCGATTGGGCTGCCTATCCCTTCTCCAAGGCCACGCAGGACATTGGTACGATGTGGGCGAGAAGGCGCGCAGAGCTCGCGCTCCGCGTTCCTTCGGCGGTCGTGCCGCACGAGATGAATTGGCTCGTCAACCCGCATCACGCCGGCATTGCCAAAGTGAAAGTGACGGTGCTCGGCGCTTTTTCGTTCGACGGGCGACTGCGGAGATGAGGGAGGGCGGTTCGTGCATGTGCAGAGGCGTGACGCGCTGAGCGGCGTCTGCCGATTTTACCTCATCGCTTCACCGCGCTGTCACCGCCACCCCTCCACCCCCGCAATCGGCGCATTCACCTTCACCGCTTCCATCCCGCCGTCGCGCGTCTCGCACGACGCACACATTTGACTCGTGCCGATGATCTCGTTGTTTCCCGCTTCAGCACGAAATACGGCTTTTTCATTCGTCGACACGCGCTTGTCATAGCGTCGGTCGACCGTCGCGCTCTATTTGACGGAGGCGACGCCGTTCTCGGCGCTTGCCTTCGTCGTGTAGCGTTCGCTCGTGAGGATGATTTCGCCGTTGGCGGCGGTGAGGCGAAAATGGAATTGATCATTACTGTGCTGGATGACGAATTTGGGAGTGCCCATTGGTTGGTCCCTTCGGTTCCGATTCTACGGTCGTGTTGTGGTGATGGTGCAGCGCCATGCGGATCTCAGTGCGCGTCATGGGTCCGCGCATGAACGACATGGTCCAGCGCGGTTGAAGGAGGAGCGCGCCTTCGGATGCGTGGGCGTCGCGCATGACGAACCACCGCGGTGCGAGCCGCTGCAAGGTGAGGGCGAGCTCGTTGGCGTCGTCGCGGCCCGTTTCGCCGAGCGCGAGGCCGTCGAGTACGCGGGCGCGGTCGGCGTCGACTTGTAGACGGCCTAGACACCAGAGCCCTGCATTGCCGAGGGCGCGATAATCGAGGTCCATCGGGTTCTGTGTGGCGACGACAACGCCTACGCCGAACGCGCGGGCTTGTTTCATGAGGGAGACGAGCGGCCTTTGAATTCCAGCGCGCGACGAATCATCTCGGCCATTTCCAGCTCACGGCTCGACTATGGCCGGCGCTCTGTGCAGCTAATGGCGGGCGGGTCGTCTCGCTATCCTCGCGTGGACACGTCCGCGCTGCGTTCGACTTCGAAGATCCGCATTTCGAACGACGCCCTTACGATAAATGGATGGCCTACGGCCAATCCAAAACGGCCAAACGCTCTCTTCGCGGCCGCCCTCGACGGCGCGCGGGCAGGCCCACCGGGTGCGCGTTTTCTCCGGTGCATCCTGGCGCCGTGATCAGCGATCTGATGCGGTCGATGACGGACGAGGAGCAGCGTGCCGCCGTCGATGTTACCGGCAAAATGCCCGGCGGGCTCAAGAACACCGAACAGGGCGCAGCGACGAGCGCAGCCCGACTATCGGAGACGTCCGTGTCGCCAATGCCAGACGGTCAGTGCACCGACAACGGCTGCAGGAAGGGCGATGCTCCAAAATCCGTAAAGGCGCGTCAGCATGGCGCCCGAAACTGCTCCTGTGACGAAACCCACCAGCGGAAGACCGAACTTCACGAGGCGCGTGACCGCGCGCTCGTGGATTCGAGCGCGCCTTTGCGGGTCGCCCTCTCGCGCCGCGAAGGCGAGCTCCACGAGCTGGATGGTTACCTGGGTCAAATTGCCGGTCATGATGGTGGTAGGCGTCCAGCTGTTCAGCGCATCGCGCATGATCATGTTCTGAATGGCCATGGCGCCGACGCCGATTGCGCCGACGATGCTCACCGCCCAGTTGCTGTGACTCGTCATGAACGGCCGCAGGACGATGCCTGTCGCGCCGAACACGAGAAGAGCGACGGTCATGAGCGCCAAGAGTGGGAAGAGCGGTGCATCGCTATAGCGGCGCGTCGCGCGGGCGAACACGGTCGTCACCGCTACCGAGATCATGAAGATCGGCAGCATGAGCACGCGTGTTGTGACGCTCCCTTGGGGAAGCTCCGCCAACGATGCCACGAGGTCCCCGGTAATGTGAGCGGTGAACATCCCAAAAAGCGCGAGAAAGCCCACCGTGTCCACGTAGCCGGCGATCGCACCGAAAAGCGTGCTCACGACGAGGTGTGCGTCCTCCATCGCCGCGCTTTGCGGGCGCTCGCTCTCGAAGGCTGCGCTTTGCGGGCGCATGCTCTCGAGACGTCTCTCGGTGACCGAATTGGCAGGGAGCGGTGCGCCCTGCAGATCGACTTCGGTGATGGTTGAATCGTCGTGGACTAGCGACTGTTCGCTGAGGCCAAGCGCCTCGTCGCTGAGGTCCAGCGGCTCGTCCTTGAGAACGATGCCGGCGATCTTGGCTTCGCGCGCAATGTCACTGGTCTTGAGTCGCGTCTGGGATGGCGCGTGAACGGGTTGATTGGCCGCTCCCGACGCTTCGTCGATGACGGCTTTGTCGTCCAC
>Ga0193706_1000554_pt1 | contig 21006 bp, 15 predicted proteins | sample U3c1metaG_FD_160130 | JGI IMG/M metagenome (GOLD analysis project Ga0193706, IMG submission 160130) | Soil microbial communities from a riparian zone of the East river system, Colorado, United States - U3c1 | ecosystem: Environmental > Terrestrial > Soil > Riparian zone | place: USA: East River... | reverse complement strand
CACTAGTGCGTCGATCGTGATGCCGGGCCGAGCCGCCCGAGGAAACCGAGCACCGCCTGCGTGAAGAGGTCGTTGTTGTCACCCGCGATCATGTGCCCCGCGCCGCTCACATCGGCGTATTCGGCGTGAGGAACCAACTCCAGAAATTGCCGTACTTCCTGCTCGCCCACGACGTCGCTCAATTTTCCTCGTACGAGAAGCGTGGGAACGGAGAGAGCGCGCGCCGACGCCTGCAGCCGATCGGGGCGCAGTGGACTGCTTTCCGGCGTCGAACGGCGCAAGAACTTGGGGTCCCAATGCCATCGATAGCGCCCGTCGGTTCCGCGGCGCACGTTCTTGGCGAGCCCGTCGAGGTTCGGTGGCCGCTTGCGCTGAGGCTGGTAACGCGCAATCGCCTCGGCCACCTCTTCGAGCGACGCATAACCTTCCGGCTTCTGCGACATGAAATCCACGATGCGTTGGATTCCGGCGAGCTTGGCACTCGTGGCGATGTCGACCAGCACGACTGCGCGCGCCAAACCGGGGGACTCGCCCTCGGCGAGAAGGGCAGTCAGCCCGCCGAGCGACGCACCGACGAGCACGGGCTTCACGCTCGCCGTGGGCGGCGAATGCGAGCTCGGCGCGCTCGAGGGCGTGGCGATGGCGGCGATCACCGCCTTCAGGTCGGCGACGAAGGCATCGACGAGGTACGTGCCGGAGGGCGACCAATCGCTCTCTCCATGGCCGCGCCCATCCAGCGCAATGGCGCGGTAACCGGCCTGTCCCAAGGCGAGGGCGGTGTCCCCCCACGCGTGGCGCGTTTGCCCGCCGCCGTGCATGAGAATGACCGGCGGGGCGTCGAGCGCGCCGTACGCATCGCCGATGAGCGTGAGCCCCTCGTCACCGCGAAACGTGACTCGCGTGGCGCTCGGATGGGCGCCGCCCGCCGGCGGCGCTAGGGTGCCTGCTTCTCCCATTGAAACATGTTCTACCTGGGCGTGCCCCGCTCAGCAAGGGCGAGTGCGGCCCCGCGCCCAAGGAGCGGTGCGCGCTGCCCGAAGACGGATCGCAGCGCGGCACGCGCCGCCCAATAGCCGCACATCCCGTGCACGCCGCCTCCCGGCGGTGTCGAGCTCGAGCAGATGTAGATGCCCTTTGCCGGCGTGGAATAGGGGACGGCGCGGGCGACGGGTCGCGTGAAGAGCTGCCCCAGATCGGCGACGCCGCCGGTGATGTCACCCCCCACGTAGTTCTCGTTATAGCGCTCGAGGGCAGCGGGCGACATGCGACTGCGCGCTAGAATACGGTCGCGAAAACCAGGGGCGAATCGTTCGACTTGGCGCTCGATCACGTCGGTCATGTCGAGGGTCGAACCAGGCGGTACGTGACAATAGGCCCACCCGGTGTGCCGGCCCTCGGGTGCTCGCGTCGCGTCGAAGAGACTCTGCTGCGCAACGAGCACGTACGGCTTTTCCGGATGCGTACCGCGCCAGACGTCGGCCTCCGCTTGAGCGATCTCCTCGAAGGTGCCGCCCAAATGAACGGTGGCAGCGCGCGCGCAATCAGCGTTTCGCCAGGGAATTGGCCCGTCGAGCGCCCAGTCGACTTTGAAGACACCGGGACCGTAACGGTAGCGAGCCAGACGATCGCGGTACCCGCGCGGGAGTCGATCGCCGCAGATCGCCGACAACTGGCGGGGGGTGACGTCGAAGAGCACGGCGCGGGCAGAGGGTAGATCGGCGAGCGATCGAATGGCGCGGTCGGTTTCGATCTCTCCGCCGAGGCTCTCGAAGTACGCGCCGAGAGCGCGCGCGATCGCTTCCGAGCCGCCGCGCGCAAACGGCCACCCATAGGCGTGCCCAACCAGCATCAAGACGAGGCCGATGGCGGCGGAGGTGGCGCGATCGAAGGGCAGGATCGAATGCGCCGCGCAACCCGCAAAAAGCGCGCGCGCGCGGGGCTGCTTGAACAGCGCGTCGGCGAGTCCCGAGGCCGAGCGCAGACCCCAGACGCCGAAACGCAGGAGAAGGAATGGATGCGCCGGCCAGCGCAAGGGGGCGAGTAGCCCGGGGATGAGATGCTCGTGCGCGCGCACCAACGGTCCCATGAGTCGGCGATAAGCGTCACCATCGACGCCGAGCGCGCCGGCGGTTGCCTGTACGGAAGTCTCGAGCACGGCGGCGTCCCCATCCTCGAGTGGATGAGCGAGGGCAGCGGGCGGATCGACCCAAGAGAGCCCGAATTCGGCGAGCGGAAGCGCGCGGAACAGCGGCGAAGCAACGGCCATGGGATGGATGGCCGAACAAATATCGTGTTGAAAACCGGGCAACGTGAGCTCGCCGGTGCGCGTTCCGCCGCCCACACGCGTGTGCGCCTCGACGAGCAGGACCGATCGACCCGCGCGCGCGAGAACGATCGCTGCCGCGAGCCCGTTGGGCCCGGAGCCAACGACGACGGCATCGTACGAAGGGTTTTTCGCCATGTGGGAGGGGGGCTGCGCTCGCAGTCGCGCCGGTGCCGGTCACTTCCGTACATTCGACGACACTTCGCCGCAACGACCGGTGAACCGTCAAGATGCGGCGGTATTTGCCGTAGATACGATGGTGTCGACAGCGGAACGGCGCTTCTTGAAGATAAAACGCTTAGCGTATTTTCGCGTCATTTCCTTAGCCGCGATCGTGACGGGCTGCTCGGTCTACGCCAATGACCCCCTGCCCGACGCCGCTCCCCCGGCGACGGGCGGCGCTGGCAGCACCGCTATCGACGGCGCGACCGGGGGATCGGGCGGCACCGACGGCGGCGCGAACCCTGATGCGTCCGCCGCAGGATCGGGCGGCTCCACGGGAGCCACAGGGGGCAGCACCAGCGGAAAAGGTGGCACCGGGAGCGGCAAGGGCGGCAGCGGCGGAGCTGGATCCACCGGGCCCACGGGAGGCGTCGGCGGCGCGGCAGGCAGCGGCGGTCGCGGCGGCATGGATCCCGGCGACGCTTCCGCAAAGGGCGGCGCGGCGGGAACCGGCGCATCGGGTGCAACCGGCGGCGCGGCGGGAACCGGCGGAACAACGGGCACCGGCGCGGCAGGCGCGGGCGGCGCACCCGGCGCATCGGGTGGAACGGGCGGCGCGGCGGGATCGGGCGCATCGGGTGGAACGGGCGGCGCGGCGGGCACCGGCGCAACGGGAGGCGCGACGGGAGGAACTGGCGGCGCGACGGGAGGAACCGGCGGAACGGGAGCCACGGGCGGCACCATGGATGCCGCGCCCGAAGCACCGCCGCCGCCTGGCGCCGTCTTTGCGGTCGGCTCTTTCGTCAAGAACGGCGGCACCGGATCGCAAGCCGTTCCGCACACCCTCGGCCAAGTCCCGAAAGCCCTCATCCTGTGGACCGTCGGGAAGACGAACGAGACGCTGAGCAGCGGTTTCTACTACGGCGTCGGCATCTCCGATTCGTCGACGAGCATTGCGATGGCGATGTCGACCCGCGACGGCGTCTCGCCTTCGTCGAGCAGTCGGCGCGTCGCCTCGAAAGCCATCTCGCTGGTGCAAGGCGGCGAAACGACGGTCGCCGAAGCCGATCTCCCGTCGTGGAGCGCCACGAACTTCCAGCTCAGTTGGACGACGAACGACGGCCAACCTTACGTCGTCCACTACCTCGTGATCGGTGGACCGCAAGTCAACGCCAAAGTCGTGAACTGGCAAGCGCCGACGGCGCCGGGACAGAAGGCCGTCACCGGCGTCGGCTTTCAACCGGAAGCCGTGCTGCATTTTTACGTGGGCGCGGCGTTCACCAATGCGCCGCCTTCGAGCCAGAACAGCGCCGTCATCGGCGTGGGGGCGATGGATAAAACCGGCGCCCAGTGGGCCATCCAAACGTCCGACGCCGACAGCCAAAACCCAACCGTCGGAAGCCGTGCTCAACGCAATGATGCGGCGATCTACATGTACACCGACACCGGCTCGGCGGGCGTGACGAAGCAAGCCACGTTCGTCTCCATGAACTCCGGTGGGTTCACCCTCAATTTCACCGCCGCCAACAGCAGCGCATCGCAAGTGGCCTCACTCGCGTTGGCGGGTCTCCGGGCCGGCGTTGGTACCTTCAACAAAAGCACGGCCGCCGCGCCGGCGAGCCAATCGGTCACCAGCGGGTTCAAGCCGGGCGCCGTTTTCATGACGAGCTACCAGATGCCTTCGCAAACGGCGCAACTGAACGAACCGGTCTGCAGCTTCGGCTTGGGAGCCAGCGACGGGACGAGCGAGGCAAGCTCCGCGATCGTCGCCAGCGACAACGTGAGTACGACCTCCGTCGACGGTCAGGACAAGACGAGCAAGGCGTTCGTCAAGATGAACATGCCACCCCTCGACGCGGAGGCGGATATGGCAAGCTTCGGCGCGAGCGGCTTCACGTTGAACTGGACGACCAACGACACGACGCCATCCCAGATCTGCTTTTTGGCGCTCGGCGCCCCCTGACGTTTGGGCGCCGCGAAGAGCCGTTCACTCCTGCTTGGCGGGGGCGCGCGGTTCTTCCACGAGACGGTGGACGGGGTAGAGCTGACCCACTTCGAGCAGCGCATCGAGGAACTGCCAGCGGGCGAAACCGTCGTCGGAGTGCGGCTCCAAGAGGTACATGGCGAGCACGCCGGCTCGCTGCGCCGTGGGTACCACGAGCGTACCGGCCGGCACGCGCACCTCGCGTTTCTCGGCGCGTACGGTGAGTACCGTCTCGAAACGCACGATCTTCGGTCTGGCGCTGAGCGGCACTTCGGCTTGGCCGAGGGCAGGAACTTCGGCCGCCACGTCAGGGCTGAACGTCTGTTCGCGCGCGAGGATGAGGTAACTTTCGACCGGCATTTCGGCGGGAGTGGCCAAGCTGGAGAAGGTGATTCCATGGCCGAGCAGGCGCTCCGCAAGCATCGCCGGCGCGAGGTAGGCGTGAGGCATGCTGACCGCGGCGGTAGGCACGAACGTGCGCCGGTGAGGAACGCGGTATCGCACACGCTTTTTGCCCGGGTAGGCGCGCGCCGCGAGGCTCGGCAGGTCGAAGGAGCGGACATCCGCGATGTCGCCCACGGCGGCGAAGGCGGGGTAGTCGAAGAGCAGCGCACCGCTTGCGTCACGGCGGGCGATGCCGTGGTTGACGGCGACGAGCTTCGTCGCATCGGGCGACCGCCCGTGCCGCTCGATCGCCGCTTCTGCGTCGCGCGTGACGTCGCGCAAGGCGCGCGCGTTCTTGGCCGAATAACGGCAGAGCTCGAGCAGCCACGCGCCCATGACGCGGCAGCGCCGCTCGAAGGGAAGATAGCTGTACGTCTCGAGCAGCACATCGAGGCGCCCGAGCAGGCCGCGGTAGTGGCTGCCGAAGCGAGGCAGGGCGGGATATGTCTGCCAGCCGGCGCGCGGATCGCTCTCGTCGAGGAAGTTTCCGTACCAGTAGCTGGACACGCGGTGGCGCTTCTCGACGTTCTCCGCCACCGCCGAAAGAAGGCGCCGATTGTACGCGCGCACCGGCTCGAAGAAGGCGTGGTTGCCATGTGAACAATCGAAAGTGAGGTCGAAACCGTGGATGCTGCCGTCGGTCGTATGGCAATCGATGAAGAGATCCGGCCAAAAGTGCTGATAGAAACGGGCGAGATGCCGCGTCTCCGGCGCCTCTTGTTTCATGTTGTCGCGGTTGAGATTAAAGCCCTGGCCGGTGTAACGCATACCCACGCCCCCGGGCGGATTGACCTGGCCTTCGAGATTCGCGACATCGAGCTTGCGGTTCTCGGGACTCACGCGATCGTTGCCATCGGGATTGAAGTCGGGAATGACGACCAAGCAAATGCGATCGAGGATGCCCTTGCCGCGCGAGGTGAGCGCGAGATCGCGCGCCAGCGCCAGCACCTCTTCTTTTCCCTCCACCTCCCCGGCGTGGATGTTGGCCTCGATCATGACGATGGCCTTCTTCTGACGGCGCGCCAGCTCGGGGGTGAAAGCCTTGCGATCGCTCAGCACCAAAGCGACGATGTCCTGACCTTCGCCGCTCTGGCCGATCGAGGTACGGTGAACGAGCGGACTTTGCGCCGCCAACGCGTCGCAAAAAGCGACGACATCGGCGTGACGCGACGTTTCGGCATAGCTCGTGAGCTCCGCGCGCGTGCGCGGTAGGGAGGGCTTTTTCATGACGGATGGTGGGCGGCGCCGTTTTTGCTTAGCTGTTTTCGACGTTCCAATTCTTTGCGAATGAGGACGAGCTCGCGACTGCTTTGCCCGGCGACGGAGGTATTTTCCTCGGCGCGCCTGAATAGATAGGGCATGACCGATCGCACCGGCCCATAGGGCATGTACTTGGCCACGCGGTAGCCGGCCTTGGCGAGGTTGAAGGAAATGTTGTCGCTCATTCCGTAGAGCTGAGCGAACCACACCCGCGCATCGTCGTTGGCAAGGCCGCGCTTCTTCATGAGCATCGCCAGGTGCAAGTTGCTTTGTTCGTTGTGCGACCCGCACACGAGATCGAGACGATCGATGTTGTCGACAGAGAACTCGAGCCCTTCGTCGAACGCCCGATCGCACGCTTCTTTGTCGGGGTGAATCGGGTCCGGGTAGCCCATTGCGGCGGCACGCTCGCGCTCGATTTCCATGTAGGCGCCGCGCACGAGCTTGGCCCCGAGGCGGAAGCCTTGCGCCATGGCGTCGCCAAGCGCGCGCTTCAGGTTGGGGAGCGAGGCCGTGCGGTAGAGCTGAAATGTATTGAAGACAATGGCGCGTTGTCGGTTGTATTTGGCCATCATCTCGTAGGCGAGGCCATCGACGGGATCTTGCGTAGACGAGTGCTCGGCGTCGATGAGAACCGGAATCGCCGCGGCAAACGCGCGGCCACAGATGGTGTCGAAGCGCTCGCGCACGCGCTCGAACGATTGCTGTTCGTCGGCACCGAGCGGATCGCCGCGCTGGACCTTTTCCAAGAGCTCGTTCGATGCGACGCCGCTCGGCTTGAAGACGCAAAAGGGGATGGCCGCTTGGTTGCTCTGCGCCTTCTGGATGGTGCGCAGCGTCTCGTGCATCGTCTCATCGAACCCCTCGTCCGAGTTCTCTCCCTCGACGGAATAATCGAGGATCGTACCTACCCCGTATTGGGAGAGGACGGCGATATCGTCATCGCAGCTGTCGATGCTGACCCCGCCGCAAAAGTGATCGAAGGCGGTCCTCTTGATGATGCCCTCCACCGGAAGTCGGAGACCGAGCGCGAGCTTCACCAGACCGATGGCGAAGGAGCTGATCCAAGGATGGTTGACCAGCGAGAAGATGGAGTTGGCCTTCTTCAGCGCGGCGTCTGATTTGTACGAAAAAGCAACCGATGTGTCTTCGAACGAAACCTCGGAGTCGTCGCCCATACCCATCATCCCGAAGAAGGACGCACCATACCTCTTCACTCTCGCCGCGCCACCATGCCGGGGGCACGGAGCAGCGATTCAGCACTCGATGATGTTCACGGCGAGCCCACCACGCGCCGTCTCCTTGTATTTCGAGCTCATGTCAGCGCCGGTTCGACGCATCGTGGCAATCACCTTGTCGAGGGACACCTTGTGCGTCCCGTCGCCTTGCAACGCCAGCCGCGCGGCGTTGATGGCCTTGGAGGCGCCCATGGCGTTGCGCTCGATACACGGAACTTGCACGCGCCCCCCGATGGGGTCGCAGGTCAAGCCGAGGTTGTGCTCCATTCCGATTTCCGCAGCGTTTTCGACTTGCGCGGGCGTGCCTCCCATGACTTCGGCGAGTGCGCCCGCGGCCATCGAGCACGCGACGCCTACTTCGCCCTGGCAGCCCACTTCCGCGCCGCTGATGGACGCGTTCTTCTTGTAGAGAATGCCGATGGCCGCCGCGGTGAGCAAAAATCGCAGCGTACCTTCGTCGCGCGCTTCGCTCACCTCGGGCGAGGGCGCGAGCCAGCGCCGATAATAGAGCAGCACGGCGGGGATGATGCCCGCCGCACCGTTGGTCGGCGCCGTAACGACACGCCCCCCGGCGGCGTTCTCCTCGTTGACGGCGAGCGCGAAGAGATGAACCCAATCCATGATCACCAGGGGATCGCTATCCGTACGCGACGCCGCCTGCAGCCGGCGGAAGATCGACGCGGCGCGGCGCGGCACTTTCAGCCCCCCCGGCAAAATGCCCTCCTTGCGGCAGCCACGCTCGACACATGCCTCCATGGCGTCGGCAATGGCGAGCACCTTGCCGCGCAGCTCCGGCTCGGGCGTCGTGACGCGCTCGTTCTCGAGCATCAACGTGGAGATCGAAAGTCCGCGCTCGGCACAAAGTCGCAAAAGGTCGGCGCCGGATTCGTACGCATGAGGCACGCGGACTTCGTCGGCGGGACCTGCTCCGGGGAGCGCGTCGGGCTTGCCCTCATGGTTCACGACAAAGCCGCCGCCGACCGAGTAATAGACCCGTTCCAAAAGGGTAACGCCGGCGGCGTCGAGCGCGACGAAACGCATTCCATTGGAATGGAGCGGAAGCTTCTCGCGGCGGTGAAAAACGATGTTTTCTTCGAGAGAAAAGGCGACTTCGCGGCCACCCAAGAGGGTGATGCGACGACGCTCGCGAACGCGCGCGAGACGCGCCGGCACCGCGTCGACATCGACGGTGTCCGGTGATTCACCTTCGAGACCGAGCGTCACGGCGAGATCGCTGCCGTGCCCCAGCCCGGTGTGCCCGAGGCTGCCATAGAGCTCGACGCGGACGGCCGCGGTGCGTGAAAATGCCGTTTCGTCCGCAAGCCGCTCGGCAAATCGTTTCGCGGCACGCATCGGGCCCACAGTGTGCGAGCTCGATGGACCGATGCCGATCTTGAAAATGTCGAAAACGCTGATGTTCATCGTCGCGCGTGGCACGCTAGCACAGCACGTCGTCAGTGAAGGACGGCGGCCGCGTGACGTGCGCGGCCGGTTCTCGTAACTGCAAATGTGAATTTGCAATCGGTGATATGAGGTAATTATGGCCTACGCGTACCCCCGCGCAGTGCGACGCTTCTTCTGTCTCAGTTCGATGTGTGTCGGGGTAGCCGCCGCAAACTGCTCTGTCTACGAAGGCGATCCGCTTCCGAATAGCGATGCGTCTAGCGGTGGCCGCGGCGGGACAGCGGTCGACAGCGGACGCGGCGGCGCCAGCGGTTCCGCGGATTCAAGCACCGGAGGCTCGACCGGCGGTGGCGGCGGCACCGGCGGCGCGACCGGCGGCAACGCGGGGACGACCGGTGGCGCAGCGGGGTCGACCGGCGGGACGGCGGGAACAGGTGCGGCAGGCAAGGGTGGCAGTGCCGGCGCGAGCGGCACCGGTGGCGCGGGCACGGGCGGCTCAGGCGTGGACGGCTCGGCGGGATCCGGCGGCGGCTCGGGATCGGCGGGCGTTTCCGGCGCCGGTGGAAACGCAGGCGCCGCGGGAACAGGTGGCGCCGGTGGCGCCGATGGAGGCGCGGGAACGGGCGGCGCCGCGGGAAAGGGCGGCACGGCCGGCGCCGCGGGGACCGGCGGAACCGGCGCATCGGGGGGCGCGGCCGGTGCAGCAGGCGCGAGCGGCGCGGGCGGATCAGCCGGCACCGCTGGCGCAGGTGGAACCGCGGACGCCGCACCGGATCTGCCTCCTCCCCCGGGCGCGGTCTTCGCCGTGGGATCGTTCACCAAGACCACCAGTACTGGGAACCAAGTGGTGACGCACACGCTCGGACAGTTGCCGAAGGCGCTCATCCTGTGGACTTCGGGCAAAACGAACGAAACCGCGAGCGCAGGATTCTCGTTTGGCATCGGCGTCTCCGATGCGTCGACCAGCGTGGCCACCTCGATGGAAGCTGCCGATGGCGTTTCGCCCTCCGCGAGCGGCCGGCACATGGCGAACAAGGCCATCACCATGGTGAACGCCAATCAATCGACGCGCGCAGAAGCCGACATCTCGAGTTGGAGCGCGAGCGGCTTTACGTTGAACTGGACCACCAACGAAGCCTCGGCAGTCGTCATCCATTACCTCGCCATCGGAGGCCCCCAAGTATCCGCCAAAGTCGTCACCTGGGTGGCGCCCGCCTCGCCCGGCACGAAACCGGTAACGGGCATCGGATTTCAGCCCGAAGCCGTACTCCATTTCAACGCCGGTGGCGCGTTCATCACCGCCCCGCCCGCCCAGGCGGCTAACGCGGTGTTCGGGATGGGCGCCATGGACCGGACCGGCGGGCAGTGGGCAACGATGGTCGGTGACACGGCCAATACGAATCCGAGCACCACCTCGCGCGCCCAACAGACCGACGCCACAATCTTCACGATCACCGACGCGCCGGCGCTCACCGTCACCAAGGAGGCAACCTTCGTCTCCATGGACAGCGGCGGATTCACGGTCAACTTCACGGCCAACAGCTCGAGCACCAACCAAACGCAGATCTTTTCACTCGCGCTCGGCGGTCTCCGAGCCAAGGCCGGCTTCTTTCCCAAGAGCGCCGGCGCTCAGCCGGCGAGCCAATCCGTCACGAGCCCCGGCTTTCGACCAGGCGTCGTGCTTTTCTCCAGTTACCAGTCGATCGCCCAAACGGCTGCGGTCGCCGTTCCCCACGCGCGTTTTGGGGTCGGTGCATCGGACGGGCCCCATGAAGCGAGCTCCGCGTTGGCCGCGGCCGACAATGGCTCGCCCACCAATGTCGACGGCATCGACAAGACCAGCAAAGTCTTCTTGAAAGTCGACAATACGAGCATGGCCGTCAACGCCGAAGCCAACATGACGAGCTTCGATGCGACCGGCTTTACGCTGAACTGGACGACGAACGACGCGGTGGCTACCGAGATCGGATTTCTGGCGCTCGGCGCCCCGTGACCTAAGGTCGCGCCAGGCGGCGCACGGCGTCGCTCTGGGTCCATCCTTCCAAAGCTCCCCAGCGCACGTGCACGAGCGCACCGCGTTGCTCGCCGAGCTCGACGCGCGCAGCTTCGGGGATGGCACCGCGTGACGAGAGCACACCTTTTTCCGTGAGGAGGTGCGCTTCCGGCGCGACCACGACTCCATCGCTCGTCGTCATCCGCAGCTGGCGTGCCCCCACCGCCAGCACCGCGAAGACGAGCAAACACGCGGCTCCGATGGGGACGGCGATGGTGCTCGCCAAGTGGACGGCCGCTTCGTGCGGCATGTCGCGCGTGGCTGCGCCGACGCCGGCCATCTGCGCCGCGACCACGCGTAAGACGAGCCCCGCCGTGAGAATGAGCGAAGAGAACGCCGCCAAGATGGACCACGTCCATTCGGAGGCAAACCCGAACACGGCGCGATCGATGGTAGGACGCGCATCGACGTCGGCGCTCGCCCCGCTGCGCGATCGTCGCCGCGCGACTTCGGCGCGTACGAGCTCGAGCGCCATCTCGGCATCGCGATCGTCGGCGCGCAGCAGCAACGTCTCTTCGAGAGCCGCCGCAGCGCGCCCGAGATCGCCGGGGTGCTCGATGCCGGCTCGCACCCTGCCCAAGTAGGAAAGCGCGCGATCGAAGCTCGCATCGGGATGTACGAATCCGCGGTCGGCGAGCGCCTCGAATGTTTCGACGGCTTCGTTGAGCGAACCGTCGCGCAGCGCGACGACACCCTTCTGAAAAAGCGAGGTCGCGTCGTCCTCCGCGGCGACGGCGGTCCCCGCCAAGAGGACGATCGTCACCAAGGCGAAGACGGCGCTGACCAGGGCTCGAGCGGCGCGCGACATGGTCTCACGCCTTGGCGCCGGGCGACAGCCGCGCGAGACGGCGAATCACGGCGGCAGCTTGGTCGACGAGCACGCCGACTTCGGGTGCGCCTTCGGGCACGAAGCGGAACGCCTCGACCGCCGCAAGCACTTGGCCGGTTTCGGTGGCCACCTCGGCCGGCGCGTGTCGCTCTTGGAGCGCGCGCGGGACTTCTTCCAGCAAGAGGGCGCGCGCGCGAAGCCCGGTCGCGCGTTCGATAGCCAAATAGAGAGCGCGGTCGAGCGAAGCCGCCACCACCATCCGGTCGCCGCGTTTTTTGGCGTCGCGCGCCTCTGCGAGCGCCTTGTCAATCCCGCGTTCGGCGCCGGCGCGACGCGCGGCGATCCCCGACCGCATTCGCTTCATGCTGCGCGATCCGAGTGATCCCATCACGACCGCGACCGGCAGCCCGAAGAGGCCGAACCAGTAGAGCGGCTTGTCGGTGAAAGGGTCACGCGCGCGCGTGAATGGACGTAGCTCCGCCCGCGGCGCCGCGAGCGCGCTCCACGCATCGTGCGTCACGGTGGGGTCCTTGTTGAGGGCCGCGGCATTGCCCGCCACCTGCAACTGACCGAGGACAGCGCGCGCCGTCTCGTACGCCCGGTGCTCGGGATTCCAATACGGCAGCGTCACCGCGCCGAGATCGAGCGTCCCCGCCGTTTTGGGCCGCACCACGTAAGTGAACGTCCGCGACCCGCGCACTTTGCTGTTCTCCACTTCGATGTTCTCGCGCACTTGCGGCTCGAGCCATTCGACCGACGAGGAAATCGGCACGCGAATGGCGTTGGGCACGTTGCCGACGCCGCCCAGCACGATCGTGACGCCGACCGCTCCCCCGACCTCCGTCGAACGCGGGTCGACCGTGGCAGAAAGGGAATACGCCCCCACGTCGCCGAGTTGATATCCCACGGGCCGTCCGGACGACGGCGGCTCCGACACCCGAAGTCGTATCGTTTGGCTGGCGCGAACGGCGTTCTGCAGACCGAGCGTGCGCGAGTTGAGCGTCAGCTGCATGGGGCCGATGTCGATTTCGCCAGAGCGGAGAGGAAAGAGCGCCACCTTGAAGATCGGCTTCACCAGCCAGCCGACGCCGTTGATGTTGACCCGGCGCGTTTCCGGCTCGACGTTGTGTTGAATCAGCTCGCGCCGAAGAAAGTCCGGCAGCGACGGCTCGTGCGCGTCGGTGTACTCGACCATCCCCATGCGCTGGTAAATGAACACGGTGAGCGTGACCTGCTCGCCCACGACGGGACTGCGCTGATCGACGACCGACCGCAAGAACACTTTCGAGTCGAGAGGCGCGTCGATGGCAATCTCGGGATCGGCTTGGACGTCCGGCTGGGGTGACTCGGACTCGGGGGTGTCGAAGACGTTGGGAAAGCGCGGAAACATCCCAAACGGGTCGAAGGGGTTCGGGGTCGAAGGCGCGCGCCGTCGCGATCCCGGGCTACCCGGCGCTCCCGGGGCGTGCACCTTCACGCGCAACGCCGAGCCCTGCACGCGACGACCGTTCCACGCCGCGCTGGGGGGAGCGATTCCAAAGACGCCTTCGCGCGTGGCCACGACCTGCCAGGTCGCCGTCAAGCCGGAGCGCCGCGTCAAGTGACCATTGATGAACGAAATCTGCGTCTGCGTAGCGACGCTCGGTTGCGATGCGCGTAGCCCTTCCGGCACCACCAACCGCGGGTCGCTCGCCGACGGCCCGCTGGCATCGGTCGTCACATTGAGCTGTATCGAAAAAGGCTCGCCTACCTGCACGTCGTTCGGTTGAACCGACGCGCTCACGCTGGGCTCGCTCTGCGCGCGAAGCTCGCGCGGGAGAAAGGCGATGAGCGCCGCCAGGAGAAAGATGAACAGCCTATTCACTTATCGGCGCTCCCGCGAAACTTACGCCCCGGCATGCGATTTTTGGCATCTTGCTGCTGAAAGGTCGGCGCCGACTCGAGCATGTCGAGCATTCGTTCGTCCTGGTTCACGCTGGGCGGAGGTTGCGGCGGCGGCGGCGCGGCGTCCTCGGAGTCTTGTTTTTTGGAGTTGTTCCCAGCATCGGGCTCGGGACCGGCATCGGGAGGTGGCCGCGGTGGACCGGCGTCGGGATGGGGATCGTTTCCTCCACCCTCTTGACCTCCGTTCGAGCCGTCGGGACGGGGAGGCCCGCTGTCGCCGCGCCCGCCGTCGTTGTCGTTTTTGCCCCCGTCCGAGCCGGCGTCGCGCTTTTTCTCGTCTTCGATACGCGCCAGGGCGATGGCCCGATTCCAAGCGGCGTTTTGCCCGATCTTGTCGGCAGCGTCGAAGAGCCCAGGGATCAGCTTGAGCGACTCGTCGTAGTGCCGCACGGCTTCTTGGTACCCTTTACGGAGAAACTCGAGATTGCCGGCAAGGTACTGCGCCCGCGCGCGGAGCTCGAGTGGAACATCGGCTTCGTTGGCGATGGCGAGAACGACGCGCAGCGCGCATTCGACTTCGACGTTGCGCAGCTCGGCCAAGCGTTCCTCGGCGGGCGAGGGACCGGCGTCGCCGCCGCGTTCCTCTTCGCCGAAGCGACGGCCGAATCGTTCGCCCATATGAAAAAGAGCAATGCCGAGATCGAGGCTGGCAAACGGCTTTTGCCGCACTTTCTCGGGAACGCCGAAACCGCCGTCGGCGCAGGAGCCCGTCGCCAAATACTCTTCGAGAAGAGGGACAGCGGCTCCCGCCTCGCCCGCGTCGATGACGGCGACGGCGCGCTTCACCTCCGGCGCCTGGCGATCGAAAGGTCGCGACGGATCGAAGCTGCATCCCGCTAGAAGCCAAGCGAGAAGGAAAAGCCCGCCCAGCGTCGCTGCGCTCTTGGCAGCCGTTTTCGCAAGAGGCTTCGACGCCAGATTGGCGCCCCGCTTGGCGCCGATCTTCCGGCGCTCGCTCTCCGGCAAAAAGACCTCCGCGATGAGCAGGAGAAGCGCGGCGCCGAGCGGATAGACGTAAACATCCGCGTAGACCGTCTCTACGCGCTCGGCCAGCTCTTCCGTCATTTTGCGCTTCAGGTCCTCTGCGATGGCGTCGATGCCGGTCGTGCCGCGCTCCGAGCGGACGATCTTGCCGGCCGCGACCGACGCCACTGCGCGAGCTGGGCTTCCCCTTCAGCCGAGAGCGCGGTGGTGAGGGGCTGACCAGTTTCATCCGTTCGATAGCCCGCCATCTTACCGTCGGGACCGACGGCCGGGATTCGCTCGGGCGTGCGGCCGCCGATTTGAACGACGTGGACCGTCGTGCCCTCTTCGCCCGCCGAGCGCGCCACGGCAACCGGGTCGCCCTCGAGATCCTCGCCGTCGGTGACGAGCATGATGACGCGGCTGTGGTCGTGCGATTTGGGATCACTGGCCAAGAGCTCGCGCGCACGCGCCAGGGCTCGCGCGATGGCGGTGCCGCCGACCGGCATATCGTTCGGTTCGAGCTGGCGGAAGAATTGCGCGATGGCGGCGCCATCGGAGGTCACCGGAAAGCCGATGGGCTCGCCGGCGAATGCGACCGCACCGAAACGAGCGCCGGGCAAGCTGCGGATGAGTCGCGCCACTTCGGCTTTGGCGCGATCGATACGCGAAGGCGCAATGTCGCGCGCGTACATGCTCTTCGAAAAATCGAGCACCACCACGACATCGAGGTTGGTGGCGGGGATGAGCTTCGTCCCTCTCCCGTATTGCGGACGCGCCAGCGCAACGAACGAAAGCGCCGTGGCGAGGACGACCCATACGCCCTTCCAAGCGCGCCGACGCGCGGCCCGCGCCGTCACGAGCTCGCGCATGCGGTCGGGGTCGCCGAAACGACGGCTGGCGCGCGCCAATCCGATGCCCCCCCACACGAAGAGCGCCGCCACGAGCAGCGCGAAAAGCGCGCCGAGAAGCCAGATCGGGTGCGCGAACTTCACGGAAACCTCCGCATGACCCAGGCCCGCAAGAGGGCGTCGAGCGCGACCAGCGCCACGCCAGGCAAGAGGAGCAGCGGGAACAGGTCTTCGAAGGAAGCCGTCGAGCTTTCGAACTTGGTCTTCTCGAGCTTGTTCAGCACGTCGTGCATGCTCGCGGTGAGGGCGCGCGCGTCGGTCGCCACGTACGACTCACCCGCCGTTTCGGCAGCGAGCTTCTTCAAGAGCTCGGGGTTCACGGGAAACCGAGCGCGCGTGTAGTGCGGCTGGCCGAAGAGATCGAGACCGTCTTGCACGTCGACTTCGTCGCCGTTGCCGATCTGGATGGTGTAAATCTTGGCGCCTACCACCGTCGCCAAGTGTCCGGCGTATTCGGGCGCGATCGATCCCGCGTTGGAATCACCGTCGGTCAAAAGAACGATGGCCTTGGAGCGCGCATCGCTGCGACGGAGACGCGCCGACGCGACGCCGACCGCATCGCCGATGGCCGTCGCGGTGCCGTCGATCACTTCCAGCGACATCTTGTCGACCAGGAGATCGAGCAAGTGGTAGTCGAGCGTCGGCGGCGAAAGCACGTACGCGCTCTTGCCGAACACGACGACCCCGATGCGGTCGGTCTTACGACGGCTGATGAAGTCCCGAATCACCTCTTTGGCCGTGTCGAGACGGGTGGGGCGCTTGCCGATAGACCCCACTCTGAGTCCTGGCGCCGGCGCGTCGAACACCGCGCGCATCGACCCCGACAGGTCGAGCACCAGCACGATGTCGATACCGGACTCGCTCTCCGTTTCCGGCCGCGTCGTGGAAACGGGGCGCGCCATGGCGAGCGACAACAGGATGATCGCGAAAGCGCGGACGACCCCGGGCAGATCGCGCAGCCACGCCCGAAAGCCGCGCGGACCCAAGATGAGCGGCGCGACGGTTCCTAGACGAAGGCGCGGCGTCCGCTCGTCCTCCCCGAACGTGCCGCGCCAAAAAGCGAACGGCGCGACCAAGAGAAGCAAGAGAAGCCAGCGGTTTTGCCAATTCACCCCCCACCATTCCCATTGTCGATCGAGCAGCGGATAGGCAAAAGCGAGCGTTCCCACGACGAGTGTGAAGAGCGCGAGCAGACCGATCCGGGCCGGCGTTTTCATGCGCTCCCCCCTGCCCCAGCCGGGACCCGCGCCGTGGGCGGGGGCGCGTCGAGCTGGGGCGGCACCGTGATCCGCACGATATGCTCGGCCTGATCGAGCACGCGCGTGCAGTCTTCGTCAGAAGGCGTGAAACGCGCGAACTTCACGAGATCGCACTCCTCGAGAAAACCGAAAATCACCGGCAGCTCGTAGACCGCTGGCTGGACGCGGCTGAGAATGGCCGTCATTTCGTGGGTCGTCGTTTCGAGACCGTCGAACCCGTAGCGTCCGCCGAGGTACTTGCGGACGGCGTCGGAGATTCGGTCGTAGTGCTCGGCATAGCGGGCCTCTTTGGCCAGACCGGCATAGCGCACCGCAAAGAGCTCCTCGAGCGCGACTTCCCACGGCGGACGGGGGGGCGGCGGCGGGGGCAAAGGCCGCGGCCGCCGCATCCAACGTCCCACCAGCCACGCCGCCACCGCGGCGAGCACGGCGCCCGCCAGCGCGCCGATCGTGAGCTGTTTGGCGAGCGTCCACTCTTCGACTTGTTGGCGCGGCGCGGGATTGGGGTGGGGCTTGGCATCCGGCGTCGATGACGTCGGGTCTTCCACCACCACCGGGTGCGGCTCGGTACAGAGGGTGAGAAGCTCGCCGCTGGCGCGCGCCACGGCGATCGGCACCGGCGGGAGCAGCATCTTGTTCCTCCCCGGCTCTTTGGGGAGGAGCAGCACGGGAATCGACACCTTGGTGGTCGCGCCGTTCGGCGTCGCCGTCGTGGCGAGCGTAGGCCCGGCTCCGCCGTCGACATCGGGAAAGACGAATCCAGCTTCTTGGAGCGACCGCGCCGCGGCGCCGCTCGATTGGAACTGAAACCCCTGGGGAAGCACCGTCTCCCCCTTGCCGTGCTCGATGGTCACTTCCAGCGTCGCCGCGTAGCCGGAGAGAGCGCGCGACGGAAACGACTCTTTTACGACGGGGCGGGTGGCGCCGGATGGAATGTGCTCGGTGCAGCTCGCCCAGGTGCGCTCCTCGGGCGGGTGCGGCGCGGCCGGCGTCGCGCTGCCAACCGCATTCGCGCCGGGAGCGGAACTGGCCAGCGCGGGATCGGCGGCTCCCCCGTCGCGGCCGTGCCGTCCCGGCTTCTTGGCAGGGGCGGCGGAAAGCGCCACCGCATGGAACAGGGCAAGTGCGAGGAGCGACAAAGCTGGGGTGACACGAACGTCGCGCATCGTGCTACCTCGACCGTATCCGCTTGGCTCTTCGGGCGAAGAGCTGGCGCAGCGGCTCGACGAAGGAGCGATCGGTGCGCACCACGCACTCGTCGAGAGCGAGCTTGCGAAAAAAGGTGGACCGCTCCGTGCGCACGCGGCGCATCGTCTTCTCGTAGTGAGCTCGCACGCGCTTGTCGCCGGTGTCGACGAGCAACACTTCGCCCGTCTCCCAGTCCTCGAACGTGGCGAGCCCCACGTCGGGAAGCGCCTCGTCGCGCGGATCGACGAGCACCACCGGAATGACGTCGTGCTTGGCCGCAGCGAGGGCCAGCGCGCGCTCGTAACCGCGCGCGTAAAAGTCGCTGATGACGAAAGCAACGCTGCGCCGCCGTGCGACCTTGGACAGCGTCTCCAACAGCAGTCGCAAATCCGTGCCGGTGTGCGTCGGCTCGAACCCCAAGATCTCCCGCACCACGCGCATCACGTGCTTGTCGCCCTTTTTGGGAGGCACGATCTTCTCGATCTGGTCGGTGGCCAGAATGAGCCCGACGCGGTCGTTGTTCTTGATGGCGCTGAAGGCGGAGAGCGCCGCGATCTCGGCAGCCACGCGCGCTTTGCTGGCCCGCTTGGTGCCGAAATGCTCGCTCGCCGACAGATCGACGGCCAGCATGACGGTCATCTCGCGCTCTTCCACGAAGACCTTGACGAAGGTTTCGTTCATGCGGGCCGACACGTTCCAGTCGATGGTTCTTACGTCGTCGCCGGGCTGGTACTGACGCACCTCGCGAAAAGCGAGCCCCTGCCCTTTGAAAACGGAGGTGTAGGTCCCAGCCAGCTGCTCGTTGGCGAGCCGCGACGTATGGATTTCGATGGTGCGTAGAGCTTTGATGAGCTCCTTCGGGATCATGACGTCAAGGAACCTCGACCACCTCGAAAACGCGCTTCACGATCTGTTCGGCCGTGACCTCTTCGGCCTCGGCTTCGTAGCTGAGCACGAGCCGATGCCGCAGCACGTCGGGGCCTACCGCCTTCACGTCTTCGGGGGTCACATAACCTCGATGGCGCAAAAACGCGTGGGCGCGCGCGGCGAGCGCGAGAGCGATCGACGCGCGCGGGCTTGCACCGTATTCGATGAGCGCGGACAGCTCCTTCATGCCGCGCTGCTCCGGTTCGCGGGTCGCGAAGATGACTTCGACGATGTAGTCCTTCACGCGATCGTCGAGGTACACGTCGCGCACGACTTTGCGAGCGGCGACGAGCTCTTGCGGTGTGACCACCGTTTCGGCTTTCACCGAGAGCGGGCCAGTCATGCGATCCATGATCTGCCGCTCTTCGGCTTTGGTCGGGTAACCCACCTTGATCATCAACATGAAGCGATCGATCTGCGCTTCGGGGAGCGGATACGTCCCTTCCTGCTCGATGGGGTTTTGCGTCGCCATGACCACGAACGGGTCGGGCAGCGGATAGCTTCTGTCACCGATCGTGACTTGCCGCTCTTGCATGGCTTCGAGCAGCGCGCTCTGAACCTTGGCGGGGGCACGGTTGATCTCGTCGGCGAGCACGAGGTTCGCGAAGATGGGGCCGAGCTTGGAAGTGAACTCGCCCCGGTTCTGGTTGTAAATGACCGTGCCGATGAGGTCGGCGGGTAAGAGGTCGGGCGTGAATTGAACCCGGGCGAACTGCGCGTGAATCGCATCGCAGAGCGTCCGCACGGTGAGCGTTTTCGCGAGCCCGGGGACACCCTCCAAAAGCACGTGTCCCCCCGTGAGAAGACCGATGAGGATGCGCTCGATCATGTACATCTGACCGACGATGACCTTGCTGACTTCGTTCATCAGCCGCTCGACGAAAGCGCTCTCTTTGGCGACTAACTCGTTCATTGCGCGGACGTCGTTCATGGCTCCTCGGGGACGATAGGGGGTAGGGGTTTTACCACCCCTCGGGGTCTACGGGGGCCCCAGGGTAGTCAACGCCCGGATGATTACCAACGAGACGGACGGAACATTCCCAGGCAAGGCGATCCGGCCTCCGCGCCCAAAACGGGCTAGGATGCCGCCCGTGCCCGGACCCGAGGATCAAGCTCGGACTTTTCAGAAGACGCTCGCGTCGACGGGCGGCTCGCAGCCTAGCCAGCCGGCCGCACCGCTCGTCGCAGCGGAGGTTCCGGCACTCGACGATCGCTACGCGCTCGGTGCCGAAATCGCTCGCGGTGGAATGGGAACGATCGTCCACGCTTTCGACCGACTTCTCGATCGTCCCGTCGCGCTGAAGCTTCTGCACGCGGATTTGCTGGCCGACCCGGGCCTGCGCCATCGCTTCATCGACGAGGCCAAGGCAACCGCGCAGCTCGACCACCCGAGCGTCGTTCCCGTTCACGACGTCGGCGAGCTCGCCGACGGGCGCGTCTTCTTTGCCATGAAGCTCGTGCAGGGCGTCAACCTGGCGCAGGTCCTCGAGCAGGTGCTGCGCGGACACCCCGCCGCCAAATCATTGCCGGCCCTGCTGCAAGCGTTTTTGCGCGTATGCGAAGCGGTGGCCTTCGCCCATGCGCGCGGCCTCTTGCACCGCGATCTGAAGCCACAAAACATCATGCTGGGCGAATTCGGCGAGGTGTACGTGATGGACTGGGGGCTCTTCAAATGGAGCGCCCTCGGCCCGGACTCACAGCCCTCTTCGGATCCGACCTCGTCGCGATCGCCGCCTTCCTCGGACGACCCCGCCGAGCAATCGAAGCGCGACTCCTACGTGCGCAAGCACTACCTCGAATCCGAAGAGGGGCGTTTCGCCGGGACGCTGCCCTACATGAGCCCGGAGCAGGCCCGCGCTCATTCACTCGACGCGAGAAGCGACGTCTATGCCCTCGGCGCGGTGCTCTACGAAATTTTGCTGGGGGTGCCGCCGCTCGAGCCCAAGACCGCCGAAACGGTGCCTCACTTTCTCGTTCGAGCGCGGCAAGAACGGCGTCTATTGCCGAGTGAAAGGCTGCGTACGCTCGCCCCCGACCGGCGTATGCCGTGGGAGGTGCCTGCGCCACTCGACGCCATTTGCGCCCGCGCGCTGGCCATCGAACGGGGCGACCGCTAT
>Ga0193706_1000553_pt1 | contig 21014 bp, 15 predicted proteins | sample U3c1metaG_FD_160130 | JGI IMG/M metagenome (GOLD analysis project Ga0193706, IMG submission 160130) | Soil microbial communities from a riparian zone of the East river system, Colorado, United States - U3c1 | ecosystem: Environmental > Terrestrial > Soil > Riparian zone | place: USA: East River... | reverse complement strand
TCAGTCTGGGCATCGCCGGCGTTCTGGCGGCTTTCTGGAGACGGAGGCGGCGCAACGAAGCCGCCAAAAGGTAACGGCACAACATGAAAAGGGCAGCATCTCCGAATTCCATCGTTCATCGCGGAGCGCACCAGCGCCGCACGCACGGTCGCGCGCTATGCGTTGCGCTCTCGAGCGCAGCGTTCGTCAGCATTGCCGCGCCAGCGATGGCCGATCCTCCGGCGAGTCATGCCGCGGAGGATCCGCCGGCCGCCGTCGCTCCTGCCGCGGATCCCGCCGCGCCCGTGGCGCCCTCGGCGGCGGCAATGAGCGCACCAGTCGTGTCGCTGCACGACCCGTCGAATCCGACCTCGGCTCCCAACGATCAGTCGCGACCGTCGTCGACGGTGGCGTCCGATGTTCGTGACGACGTACCCGTGGTCGCGCTCACCCATTCCGCGTTCGGCTCGCGCCCCGGAAAAGTGGGGGCGCACGGGTTCGGTTACGCAACTGGCGCATCCAGCGGTTCGGTCGGCGGCGGGGGCGTCACAGTGTACGGTTCGCCGCTCAACCGGCTGACGCTGCTCGTCACCGGCGAGCGGTTCTCCGACGAGCGTTTCGCTCCCAATGCGAGCCTCGCGTACCGCGTTCTCGGCAGCATCGAGGACGGCTGGGCCCTCGCAGCGATGGGAACGTACAAGGCCGAAGGGTTTGCCGAGATCGAGGGGGAAGTCGAGCTCGGTGCAATGTTTTCGCTGATGCGCGATCGGTGGCACTTGGACTTCAACGCCGTTGCGGGCGGAGGGTTCGAAGAATCCGAAGAGTTCGACGCCGAGGCCAAGCTACGCGTCGGGTACGACATCGTCGATTGGCTTCGCTTAGGGCTCGATGGCCGCGGCCGCTATCGGTTGCGCGGAGCGCGCGAGCTCGTCGGTGGGCGCAAAGGAGACTTCATCGGCGGCCCCCAGGCAATCGTCAGTTGGTCGCAGTTCTACGGCGCCCTCCTCGGCGGCCTCAGTACGGTAGATATTGCGTCCAGCGTAGGCGCGACCGGCTGGCTCACCGTCGGTGGAATGCTGCCGTAAGACATTCGATCTACGACCAGTAACGAGTGAACGCGCCTCTGGTGGGCTTCCCCTCCGAGTTACGGGGAGGGAGAAGTCGCATCGGGTTCGGTCGCGGTAGTCTGTGCCGGTGAAGCAGCCCACATCCCTCAAAGCTCTCTTCTCGCTACCCGGGTTTATCGCCAAGTCGCAATGCTTGGCGTCTTTGGCGACCGGTATGCCCGCATCGTCGTCCTGCACCGCCGAAAAAACGGGGACGTGCTCGTGCTTGTGAGCATCGATGCCGTGGACGATACGACCAGCGCTCGTGCCGGATTCGAGACCTGTCAGCTGCTGGTTGGCGGATCCATTTGCAGGTCGAACGGCGGCGGGTCTATTGCCCTCGGTGTCGCGCCGTGTTCGTAGAGCGGCTGGACTGACTGGCCAGGAATCCCAGGTACACGACTCGGTATGCCATGCACCTCGGAGCTCTCTGTCGCGAGATGACCAACCAGATGGTGGCGGTAGCAGAGCGATTGCACCACAGCACGGTCAAGGATCTGGACAAGCTCTATATGGCCAAGCAGGTCGCTCGTGCCCGGAATGCCGACACCCACCCCCAGGGCGATCGACAAAGCGGTGACCGATCGGGTTTCGTCTGGATGGGGCGCGATTGTCTCAACGGAGTATGACCGCCAATGCTCCATTCTCACTTGAATACTGGTCGTCATTCACCATATCGTCTAGCAAGCTCACAAGCGCCACGGGGGCGCGCGTAACAATAGCCGTCGCTGCCGGTGATCGCTGTGAGGTGTGGCCATTCATGAATACGAGTGAACAATTCTTGGATCCGCCAATCGGCGCTGCGGCTCAGGTCCATACGGAGGCCCAATGAAAATGATCCGATGTCAAACAACCTACGGGGCTGTTCTGGCTTGTGCACTGGGTTGCGGTTCTGCAGCGGACGACATCACGCAACAAATGTCGAGTCCGCCGAATCCGCCGAGCCCACTGCAATCAGGTGCCGTCCTCCCGAGCAACCCGAATTTCGATGGTTGCGTTGTGCGCACCACACCCGCTGAGCTTCCTCCGGCCCCCGCCGGCCGGCCTGGTATGCCCGTGCCGCCTGTAAATCAACCGGTCTGCCCAGCAGGTTCTGTGCCTCGTCCGCGCGAAAAGCATCGGCCGAAAGCACCTCCGCCGCCTCTTAACGTTAGTTCGCATCACTTGCTGCAAGCCTCACCCAGCGCCGACGGCTGCAGCAATCTCTACCACTTTCCTCCGTGGAATTTTGCGTACGTCTCAACGGCGCAAACTCTACCGACGCCTACAAACCACGGCATCAGAGCGGCGATGACCGTACACAATCCTTACATGCCTAATATATCTGGTTATCATTCGCTTGGTGAAATCGCCGCGTCAACACAAGACGGCAGGCACAAGGTGGAAGTCGGTTGGATCATGAACAATGGCGACGTGTGGCCCGAGCTATTCGTGTACCATTGGAGGAATTACGCGTCGACCTGCTACAATGGGTGTGGTTACGTTCAGGTTTCTTCCAACGTCTATGCCGGCATGCCGCTCTCTGAAGGAGACGCGTTCTTTCAGATACTCCATTGGTACAACAACGTAGGCTGGGCATGGTGGATCTATGCTTATGGGGAATGGATCGGATATTTCCCCGACTCGCTGTGGAGCAATGATTTCACGAACGTTGAAGGCGGTTACTGGTTCGGTGAAGTGTCTATGCCCGAGACGACCAATCTAGGTTGCGCCTATATGGGGAATGGACTCTACGGGACGCAAACGGGCGCTGCCGGGCTCTGGTGGATGCAGTACAGCGCTACGTCCGACTGGACGCAAGCGATGAACAGTTGGAATGATGCCGATCCGATCCCCAACGTAAGCGATCCGTCTTGCTACAACATGGGCAACTTTGCGGGCTCCTCATTCAACTGGGGTGGGCCTAGCCTGGGCTGTCCATAGTAGTGCAATGCTGACGCCGGAATTGCGTCATAGATGATAACTGCCTTGCCGATCGCAAACTCCCGGATCGCGTCGGACGATTCACGGCCCGGTGCTTCGTGAACGTGAATCGACGCGCGTTCGTACTCCTCCTGAGCATTGCGGCGTGCCGGTCGGCCACGAAGTCTCCCGACGGAAGCTCGACGATGGTCGATGCTTCGGACGGCGGGACGGAAGGAGATTCGGGACGAGAAGGTGCGGAAGACGTCATCGGAGATCAGACGAACGACGGCGTCATTGATGGGATGATCGACGTCACCGACGAGGGGCTCGATGACGCTGGAGGACATCCGATTGACGTTATCGACGAGAATACCGATAGCGCGGAACCTGACACGACCGACTCGGGCCCGAGCGAATGCGTGCTTTCTGGAGGTCAGTGCATACCAGCAGGTCAGACTCCGCAATGCGTCGGAATCGTGGTGTGTCCCAAGGGCACCACGAATTCCAACCTGCAGTGCGATGAACCTGGCGCGTCGTGTTGTGTTCCCGCCCCTCCCGTTGACGGACCGTGCGTAGACGCGGGAGGCCAGTGCTTTTACACGGAGGGATCGTGTCGACTGAACTGCGCGCGAATTGTCCCCAATGATTGCGGTCCGCCAGTCGGTAATCTCCCGGCTCCAGTTTGTTGTATTTTGCCGCCGTGCATTCCTGCTCCACCGCGGATCTGCATCCTCCCACAACGCTGTGGACCCATCTCCAATGGGTGTGGCGGTACCATCGATTGCGGCAGCTGCCCCGGAGGAGGGGAATGTTTGGATGGAGGCGTATGCGGGCCGTCGTGAGATTGCGGCGCGTTCAGAATCCCCAAACCTGCAGGGCGTAGCTTCCTCCGCCCTTCTCGACGCTGACGAGCACGGTGTACTGCCCGGGGCGCGTCAAACAGAAGGGACCGTCGGGGTTGAGCATGGGGAAGGCGTCTTCGTTGGTATCGTGCCCGACGACGTTCTTGTCGGGGTCGAGCATGGCCATATCCATGTCCTGCACGCCGCGTTCAGACGCGGAAAAGATCCGATAGCAGCGCCCCATTTCCCCGCGGAATGTGAACCGCGCGATGGCCTCTTGGTGTGCTTGGCGTCCGCGGATGATACCGGTGACCGGTTTCATCGAGTTGGGAGGACCGCAAAGCGACGTCATCTGCGCGAGATCCTGCTCGGCGTTGCCAGTAGGGTGAAAGCCCTGGTAGCAGCTTTCGAACACTCCGCCGTGGACGCTGTCCGTCACGAGCATCGGGTTGGGCAAAGCGGGAGCGGGGCCTTTTTCGAGCTCGAGTGTGACAATGCCCGGCGACGCATTCGCGGCGCGTGGGGGCGGTGTGCTCTTCGTACATGCCGCGAGGCTCACGACCCCGACGAGACACATCACGATTCCCCCGGTCCTGGGCCGTAGCAGTTCGCGAAATGGAGTTTGAAAAAAAGTGCTGCGCATCAATCCATCATGATGCGCGGCGGCACCTCGGGCACTCGCCTTTTTTGCCGTTCGTTCTTCGTCCGAGCTTTCCGGAGGTTGGGGCCGAGGTCCGTTGCCGACTCGTCCGAATTTTGAAACCCCAAAGGCGCGTTGGCGTTCTGTGCAGGTCCTTATCGGCAAAGAGAGCAGCGCTTATCGAATCTTGTCGAGGTGTTCGCCGTCATCGCCGAGGACGCACGTGAAGCAAGACATGGCATGCGGCGCAAGGTCGAAAATGAGCGGCTAAGTCCTTCGATCTTAATGGTTTTGTGCAGTAGGTAGGACATTGTTGGGGGCGTCCAGTGGCACGTCGGGACTACTGATATTATGTTCAGGTAATGGACGCCGCCCGAGATAGGTACGCGATCGCGCGTGAAGCACTCCAAGCTTTGCGGATCAACGCGCCGAACAGCGGATCGCTCGCCTCTTCGGTCGTCGTGGGGGGCGCGGCACGCGCGGAGCGCGAGCCTTTGCAGATGAGCCCGCCCCTTTCCGGGATCCTCCCGGAAGGGGGGTTTCCGCGCGGGTGTGTGGTCGAGCTTTCCTCTCCTGGCAACTTGGGCCACGGGATGAGCGTCGCCCTTGCGGCCTGCGCGGCCAGCCAAGCAGAAAGCGCGCGCGCGGGAAGGGACAAGGCGTGGTGTGCCTTTCTCGACCCCGACCAGACGCTCTTCGGTCCCGCCTTGCCAGAGCGGGGGGTCTCTCTCGACCGATTGCTCGTCCTGCGTCCACCGCGCCAGTTGCTCTCGCGGGTAGCGGTGCAAGTTGCAGCAGCGTGCATCTTCTCGGTCATCGTGGTCGACGTCTCCAGCGTTGCGGGAGCTTCTTCGCGCGAGCAGCACCGTTTCGAATCGATGGAGACATGGTCGAAAGTCGCGCGCCGTCTTGCACTTTCTCTCGAAAAAACGCCGACCACGCTCTTTCTTTTGACGCGCACCGAAGCTCACCGACCGCTCTCGTTGCCGGTCGCGATGCGGCTCGAGCTCGAAAATGTGAATCCCGATCGCCTCGTTGTCCGCATCGCCAAGGAAAGGTTTGGTCGCGTGACGAGCCCGCGACAAATCGCGTGGACCCGTCCCGACATGGTCAACCGAAGAATGCCTGTCGCAGGTGCGCGATGACGCCCGGTCGCCGGATAGGGGCAATCTTCTTGACCCAATTGGCGTGCGAGCTCGTTTTGCGCGAAAGCGATCGCAAAGATTTGCCGATGGCGGTGGTCGACGCCAAAAAGGAGCCACGCCGCGGCCAAGAAATCGAGCTCGGAAACGTTCTCCTCGCGGTAAACGACGTCGCGCACAGGTTTGGCGTGCGCGTCGGGCAAACGGTGGCCGAGGCGCGTTCGTGCGTGGCGAGTCTCTCCATCCGCGGTCTCACGAACCAAGCGCTTCGCCACGCCTTGGGGCGCGTGGCCGAGATCGCGCTTTCCTTCGGTCCCACCGTGTCCATCGAGGCGGGGGACACGGTTTCGTCGCTCGATACGGTGTGGGTCGATCTCACCGGGACGACCCATCTCTGGGGGGGCGAAGAAGCGACGCTCTTCGAGCTGGCTTCGCGCGTGCGTGATCTCGGGCATCGGGTGCGTGGCGCGATTGCCGACGGTCCGCATTTGGCGCGAGCGGCCTGTGCGTTTGCGACGGCTTCGGAGACCGTCGTGCCCGCGGCGGGCGGCAAAGACATGATCCGCACGCTTCCGCTCGATGCTCTGCCGCTTTCGCGCGATCGCATCGTGTGGCTCCACCGTCTCGGCTTGTTGACGGTGGGAGATTTGGTCGGCCTCCCCGCGCGAACCTTGGCCGGGCGGCTCGGCGATGCGAGCCGCGCGACCGACCCTTGGCGCGAATCGCTCGACCTCGCGTCGGGCAGAGATGACGCGCCGCTCGTTGCTTACGAGCCGCCGCGAGCGCCGTCAGAAAGCGTCGCTTGGGACGAACCTGTTCACGCCATCGAGCCGCTCCTTTTCGCGCTGCGCGGGCTCGTGGCGCGTCTTTCGGCGAGACTCGAAGGGCGAGGCGAAGCGGCGCGCTCGATCGAGCTTTTTGCTCCCTACGATCGGTCGATCGCCGAGCTTCGCAAAATTTCCACTCCTACCGAGGTGCGGCCCGGCCTCGATTTCCGCATCGAGCTTCCTGCTCCGCTCGCCAAAAAATCCGATTTGTTTCGCGTGCTGAAGAGCAAGCTCGAGAAGGTAACGCTCGGCGCGCCCGTGATCGGATTGACGATCACCGCCCGCCAGCTCACGCGCGCCCCCCGGATGCAGCTTTTCATGGGAGGTGATGCGACGATTCAAAACGACCCCGGTGCGATGGCCGTCCTTCTCGCCGAGCTGTCGGCCGAGATCGGACGAGAAAACGTGGGGGTGCTCGAGCTCGACCCCGTCCATCGCCCCGAAGCGCGCACGCATCTCGTCTCCCTCGAAGAGCTGCCCCCATCGGCCGCGGCGCGCGACACCGCCGTACGCGCGGCGTCGGACGTGGAGTTTCCCACCCGGCTCTTGCCGAAGCCACTTCCGTTCGAGATCATGCCGGGCCGCCGCCCCACCGTGGCCATCGACAACCAGCTTTTCACCTGGATCGGGTCGAGCCACCCCATGCGCTTCGATCAGATCGAGTGGTGGACGGCGTCGCCCATGAGCCGCGACTACGTGCGGGTGTGGCTCACGTCCGGCAAAAAGAACATCGACGCGTGGGTCTTCACCGATCGGCACACCGGGCGAACTTTCCTCCACGGGTACTACGATTGACGCCTCCCGCGCTCCTCTCTCCGCGATCGAGCGAAACGTCGGGCCTCCCTTTGCCGAGCTCTGCGCCAAGACGAATTTCTCGCTTCTCGAAGGGGCGTCGCGCCCCGAAGAGATGGTGGAAGCGGCGCACACGCTGGGCCTCTTTGCGATCGGTCTCGCCGACGCGAGGGGGCTTTATGGATCCGTTCGCGCCCACATCGCCGCGCAAAAGCTGGGGCAACGCTACATCGTAGGGAGCGAGCTTCTCGTTTTGCCTCCCGCTGCCGGCAAAAAGGGACCGTTCGCGAAGGTCGTGCTCCTCGTCGAAAGTAAAGACGGGTACACGGACCTTTGCCGACTTCTCACGCGTGCCCACGCCGAGCTCCCTCGCGAAGAAGCGCTCCTTTCGTTCGACACCCTCGCGCGCCATACGACCGGGATTTTTCCCCTCCTGCTCGTGCCGACGGAGGAAGAGATGCGTCGCGATGGTCTCTCGCTCGAAGCGTCCGAGCAAGTGGCTGGGCCATTACGAGACATCTTCGGCGATCGCGCCTTTCTCGCGACGAGCCGGCTGTTCTTGCCCGACGACAGGATCCGCGAAGCTTGGGCCAAGCGGATAGCGACCGAGTTCGGCCTTTCTCTCGTCGCCACGGGGCGTCCGATCTATCACCATCCCTCGCGCAAACCGCTGGCTGACGTCCTGCAGTGCATCCGGGAGGGGACGACGCTCGATCGCGCCAAAAATCGGCTCGCCCCCAACGCCCAGTCGTTTCTCCGTACGCCTTCGGAAATGAGGCGCCTTTTCAGCGACTCGCCGGACCGGCTCGCACGTACAGTCGAAATTGCCAAGACGTGTACCTTTTCGCTCAGCGAATTGAAGTACTCGTTCCCGAGCGACGATCTCTGCCCGGGTGAGACCCCCGACGATGCTTTGCGGCGCCTCGTGCGGGAGCGAACGCCGTGGCGTTATCCGCATGGCATCGAGCCGGGCGTGGCACGCCAGCTCGAAAAAGAGCTTTTTCTCATCGCCAAGATCGGGGTCGCCCAGTTTTTTCTCTCCGTCTACGAGATCATCCGAATCGCCGAGCAAAAACGGATTTTGTGCCAGGGGCGGGGGAGCGCTGCCAACAGCGTCGTCTGCTACGTGCTCGGCATTACCGCCGTCGATCCGGCGCGGTCGAATCTTCTCTTCGAACGGTTTCTTTCCTGCGAAAGAAACGAACCGCCCGATATCGACGTCGACTTCGAGCACGAGCGCCGGGAAGAGGTCATCCAAGCCATCTTCGAGAAGTACGGCCGCGATCGCGCGGCCATGGTGTCGGAAGTCATCTGCTACCGCGGCAAGAGTGCGCTGCGCGAAACGGCCAAGGTGTTCGGGCTGTCACTCGAGCAGGCCGATCGGCTCACGCAATTGGTCGGCCCCCACGATGCTCTCGACGTTTCGCTGGGCAAACGCCTGCGCGAGATTGGTTTCGACGCCGACGATGGCCGCATCCAGCTCATCATGAAGATCGCCGGAGAGCTGCAAGGCTTTCCCCGTCACATGTCCACGCACGTGGGCGGGTTCGTCCTCTCCGCCCGCCCGCTCGACGAAGTGTCCCCCGTCGAGCCGGCCAAGATGCCCGGGCGCACGGTCGTGCCGTGGGACAAAGACGACATCGACGCGCTCGGTTTTTTCAAAGTCGACGTCCTCGGGCTGGGCATGCTCACCGCCATCCGCAAGGCGCTCGAGCTCATTCATCTGTCTCAACCGATCCTCGACCCGGCGCGAGAGCTCGCCGCTCCCTTCGATCCACTCCAAAGCCTCGCCGCGATCCCCCCCGAAGACCCGCGCGTCTATGACGCCGTGTGCAAGGCCGACACCATCGGTATCTTCCAGATCGAGAGCCGGGCACAAATGGCCATGCTGCCGCGCATGAAGCCGCGCCGCTTTTACGATCTCGTGATCGAGGTGGCCATCGTTCGCCCTGGCCCCATCCAAGGCGGCATGGTTCACCCCTATTTGCGCCGTCGCAACAAGGAGGAACCGGCGACCATGCCGCACCCGTCGCTGGCGTCCATCTTACAGCGCACGCTGGGGGTGCCGCTTTTTCAAGAGCAGGTGATGCAGATCGCGATGACCGGCGCCGGTTACACCGCCGGTGAGGCGGACGAGCTTCGGCGTGACATGGCTGCCTGGAAACGCAGCGCCAAGCTTCTTCGTCACGAGGACAAGCTCGTCCGCGGTTTCGTCGAGCGCGGTATTCCTCGCGAGTTTGCCGAACGGCTTTTTTCCCAGATCAAAGGTTTCGGCGAGTACGGATTTCCCGAATCGCACGCCGCTTCGTTTGCACTTTTGGTTTACGCGTCGGCGTGGATCAAAGTGCATCATCCACTCGAATTTGCGTGTGCGCTCATCAACTCGCAGCCGATGGGTTTTTACTCCGTTTCCAGCATCGTGCGCGACGCACAAAAACGCGGTGTTTCGGTCTTGGCTCCCGACGTCCTGAAGAGCGACTGGGATTGCATCGTCGAAGCTCCTCCCACCGGAGGTCCGTCGCGCTTTTTGCGGTTAGGGCTGAGAGTCGTCAAGGGGATGGGGGAAGAGCCGGCGCGCCGCATCATGCAGGCGAGGGGAGAACGCCCTTTTCGCGATACCAAAGACTTGTCCGTTCGTGCCGAGCTTCGCACCGACCAAATGGATGCGCTCGCCGAAGCGGGGGCCCTTTCTTCTCTCACGAGCGAACGCCGCAACGCGATGTGGCAAGTGCGCGAGCCCGATCAAGGGCCGCTCTTCGAGCAGGTTGCCTCCAACGAACCTTCCGTATCGCTCCCTCCGCTCGCCGAAGTCGAGCAGCTTCGCTTCGACTACGCGAGGCTCGGTCTCTCCGTCGACGATCATCCGATGCGGCATCTACGCGCTCGCATGAAGAAGCGCGGCGTCGTCACCAGCGCGGCGCTCTTTCATCTGCGCCACGGAACCGTCGTCAAAGTCGCCGGCCTCGTCCTCTCCCGACAACGTCCCATGACGGCGAGCGGCGTCGTCTTCGTCACCCTCGAAGACGAGTTCGGCATGATGAACCTCATCTTGACGCCCGACATCTTCGACCGTTCTTACCGAACGGCCGTCCATGCGCGCCTTCTGCTCGTGCAGGGAAAGCTCGAGCGGACACCACGCACCCCGCAAAATGGAGAGCACCCCGTCATCCACGTTTTGGTCGAGAAGCTCGAGGCTCTGCAGCTCCCCGGCGGCCTCGAGGCGCGCTCGCGGGATTTCCGATGAACCTAGCGGTCGGAGCGATGTCCGCGGTCACGGTCGCGACCACCGCCGCCACCTCCGCGACCACCTCCGCCTCCGCCACCTCCGCCACCGCCACCACCACCGCCGTACCCACCGCCTCCGCCGCCTCCGCCGCCTCGCGGTTGACGCTCGCGGGCTTCGTTGACGGCGAGGGTGCGGCCGTCGAGCGGTTTGCCATTGAGCTCTTGGATCGCGGCCTGCGCGTCCTTGTCGTTCGCAAACTCGACAAAGGCGAACCCACGCGGTTGACCGGTCATGCGATCGGTCACGATGCTGACGCTGACGACTTCACGGCCGCCGGCGGTGCAAGCTTCGCGGAGCGAAGCTTCGTCCGTGTGATACGAAAGATTCCCTACGTAGACGCGAGTTCCCATGCCAGCGCTCTCCCGGTTCGATTTGGGTTACCGCTAAGGAGTTTTCCCGGGGACGAGTGAAGCCGTGCACGGGCAAACCACCCTTTCGGCAGGGCCGTCGCCCTCGAGCCGAACGGGCCCTTCATGCTACCTGGACTTGATCACCATCTTGCTCGGATTGCGGAAGGCCACTCCGCCTTTGGGCGGACTCGTTGACCTTCACGCTGACAAGTCGAGAGATTCCTGGCTCTTGCATGGTCACGCCGCACAAAACGTCGACGGACTGCATCGTCGCTTTGACGTGTGTGATCACGATGAACTGTGAGCGGTCAGTCATCTCGCGGATAAGTTCGTTGTACCTGGCCACGTTGGCTTCGTCGAGGGGCGCGTCTACCTCGTCGAGGACGCAGAAGGGCGACGGCTTGTGCTGGAAGATCGCAAAGATGAGAGAAACGGCGGTGAGGGCCTTTTCGCCGCCGCTCATCAGCTCGATGTTGCCGAGCTTTTTCCCCGGCGGTTGGGCGATGATCTCCACCCCCGTTTCCAAGAGATCGTCGGGCAGCGTGAGATGCAGCTCGGCGCGACCTCCCTTGAACAGCTTCGGGAAGAGCAGCTTGAACCTTTCGTTGACGGCATCGAACGTTTCGCGAAAGAGTTTTTTGGAGGTGCGGTTCATCTGCGCGATGGCCTGCCGTAGGTCGTCGAGCGCTTTCTCGAGGTCCGCTTTCTGTGTGGTGAAGAAGGTGAGGCGCTCCTTTTCTTCTTGATGCTCGCGCGTCGCGTCGAGGTTCACCGGTCCCATCCGCTCGATGAGATGGGTCAGCTCGGTGATGCGATGGGTGTGCTCCTCGTCGGGAACCGACAGCAAGTGGTAGTCACCCACCACTTTCGCCAAATCGAGCCCGCGGAACTTTTCGCGCACCGAGCCGAGCAAATGCTCGCGGTTGATGCTGAGCCGCTCGAGGGTGAGCTCGAGCGCGGTCATCTTCTCCGACGCCTGTCCCAGGTCGGCGCGTAGGACCTTGAGCCCGGCTTCGCGTTCGCCGGCGGCGGCGCGCGCTTCATCGAACAGCCTTCGCGCTTCGGAAAGGGCCGCTTGCGTCGTTTGCGCCACTGCGACGGCGTGGATCAGGTGCTCTTCGGTGCTGGCGAGCCGCGACGAGCTTTCCCCCGTTTGGCGCGCGATTTGATCGAGCTCCTCTTCGAGCTTGGCGGTTCGCGCTACGAGCTCGTCGCGCGAACGACCGAGACGCTCGACGGTGGCTCGGGTCGACGCCACTTGCTCGCGCACGCGGGCCAGTCGAACTTTGCGATCGGTGACCACGGAGAGCTGTGCCGCCGCCTGCTCGCGCCATTTCGCCGCCTCGGCCATCGCCCCTTCGGCTTCGACCTCCGCCTCGCGCAGGATGTCGTGGCCCTCTCGGAGCGCGCGCTCGGCCTCGGCTTGCTCGTGACCCCCCTCGGCGAGCTTTTCGCCGATGTCGGCGAGCTCCGCGTTCATGGCGGCCAAACGCACTTCGAGGGACGTCGTCTGCTCGTCGGTCTTCTTCTGGTCCTTCTGCGCCGACACCAGCAAGATCTCGGCTTCGTGAGCAGCTTGACGCGCGTTGTCGAGCGCCGATCCCAGCCCCGACATCCGCGTACGCAGCGCTTGCAGTTCGGCGATGCGCGCCTCGACCTTGGCCGAAAGCTCGGCACAAACGTGGGAGAGCTCGCGCAGCTCGCGCTGTTCGTCGACGAGGCCCGAGGCGACGGTGTCGCCCGAACCGCCGCTCACGCGACCGTCGCCGTGAACGACCGTACCGTCCAAGGCGACGAGCGTCCGCCCTTCTGCCATCGGAGCGAGCGACATCAGCGACGCCGCATCTTCGACGAGCAGGGCATCGCCGATGATCGACGCTACCAAGGCCTCGTCTTCTGGCGCGAACGCCACGCGATCGAACAGCGGCCCGATGATGCCCGGACCTTCCACGGCGCGGGAGGCCTTGCCCGCGACGCGACGCGGCGACTGAGGCACCACGGAAGCGCGCCCTTGCTTGTCGCGTCCGAGCTCCGCCAAAAGCTCTGCTGCGCGCGACGCGTCGCTCACGACCACACATTCCAAGGTCGATCCGAGCAGGCCCGCTAGCGCTGCCGTCAGCTCCGCGGGAACACGCACCCGATCGACCACCAGGCCGAGCAGCACCGGGTCCGCCTTGGCCATCAAGTGCTTGACGCCGTCCCCCACGCCTTCGAGCCGCTCGCGCATGTCGGTGAGCGCCTTCATGCGTCCGCGCTGCTGGGCGAGATTGGTGCGCTCGGCCTCCAGCGATCGCTCACTCTCCAAGACAGCCTGCTTCAACCGAGTGAGCTCGCCCTCGAGCTCTCCTCGCCTCGAGCGCCCCGTCTCCACTTGGTCGGCGAGCTCTTCCACCTTGCCGCCGAGGTCCTGACGGTGCTCCGCGAGCCGCTCGCGCTCGGCGGTCAGATCGGTCGTTTGCGCGGCGAGCTTCGTCTCGCGCGCTTGCATCTCCTGCGTCCGGCGCTCGAGCCCCTTCAGCTTTGCTTCCGCGGCTGCGACTTGGGAAGCGGCTTTCGAGGCTCGGGATCGAAGCTCGGCGAGCGTCGCTTCTGCGCCGCGCTCCTCGGTGCGGAGCGTCTCGAGACGCTCGTGCTCGGCCAGCGCACCTTCCGCCTCCCTTGCCTCTTGCAATTCGAGGCCGGAAAGAGACGCTTCGATGTCTTTCGCTTCGGCGTCGAGCGCTTGGGCGCGCGCACGCAAATCGGTCTGCTCTGCGCGGGCCGCTCCCGACCGTTCCGAGAGATGGGAGAGCCGATCTTTCTCGCGCGCGATCTCGGCCTCGTTGGCGCGGACCTGGTTGTCGGCCCCGAACGCGGCATCCTGGGCGTTCTCCGCTCTCTGCTCGAGCTCGAGTAGAGCGGCACGTTCGACTTCGAGCGCTGCCTCGGCCGTCACGAGCGCGGTGCGCGCGGATTCGAGGTTATTTTCGCAAACCGATTTTTCGCCGGACCAAAACTTCTCGCCGGCGAGGATCTCGAGCAGCTGGTGCGACGCCTGGTGGAGCATCAGGCGGTCGAGCTCGTTGCGGTAGTTGACGTAGCGCTCCGCCTTTGCCGCTTGGCGCTGCAGCGACGCGACATTTCGCTCTAGCTCGCCCACGCGATCTCCGACCCGGAGCAGGTTCTGCTCGGTCAGTTCCATCTTTCGCTCGGAAGCTTTTTTCCGGCTCTTGTACTTGGTGATCCCGGCAGCTTCCTCGATCAGCATGCGCCGGTCCTCCGCGCGCGCGGAGACGATGAGCCCGATCTTGCCCTGCTCGACGATGCTGTACGCCTTGGAACCGACCCCTGTTCCAAGGAAGACGTCGACCACGTCCTTCAAGCGAACGTCGGTTTTGTTGAGCAGGTACTGGCTGGTGCCGTCCCGGTAGAGCCGTCGCGTGACGGCAATTTCGGGGTAGTCGCGGTACTCCATGGGAAGCGCGGCCGCTTGCTCGAGATCGGCGTTGTCGAAGGTGAGCGTGACCTCCGCCATGCCGTGGGGCCCGCGGCTCTCGGAGCCGTTGAAGATGACATCCTCCATGGACTTGCCGCGCAAGTGCCGGGCGCTCTGCTCGCCCATGCACCAACGAATTGCGTCGACGATGTTCGACTTTCCGCAGCCATTCGGCCCGACGATGGCGAGCACGTCGTGATCGAAGTTGATGACCGTCCGATCGACGAATGACTTGAAGCCAGAAATCTCGAGCTTTCGAATATGCATGCACCCTCAGATAACGTGACGTATAACCATGCCACGTATGGTCATGAGCCTATCTCGAGAGGTAATGGCGAACGGTTCGCCGAGCAAGCAAAATCAGTGGGATAGGAATTACTGTGGACGGGTCTTGACATGAGGGCGGACTGACCGTAACCGCCCACTGGTCAACTGCCGGGCCCGGCGTAGTGGACCGATGGGTCCCATGGGCCAACATTGATCCCCTGCCGATGGGTGAGGTCAAACAATCTCCCCTCGAAAAAATAAGGAGCGGGGCCACACGCTATCGAGCCCCGCCGCGACAACCGAGGAGCCATGCCGACGTACGACTATATCTGCACTTCCTGTGGGAACGCTTGGGAGTTGGAACAACGAATTGTCGAAGATCCCGTCAAGAAGTGCCCAAAGTGGGGCGCCGACACGGCGAAGCGACAAATCAGTCAGGGTGCCGGATTCATTTTGAAGGGGGGCGGGTGGTATGCCGACGGGTATGGCTCGAAGAAGCCTTCGTCGAGCGAGTCGACCACGAGCGGAAGCGATGCGAAATCGCCGGCAAAGCCCGACTCCGGCGATAGTGGCGCAACGAAGAGCGACGATGCCAAGAAAACGTCGCCGGAGCCGAGCAGCCCTTCGACCGGGACCTCCGGCGATACGAAGAGCGGCGGGTCCAAGGCGAGCGCGGCCTAAGGCCGAAGGAACGCAGAGGTCAGGCGCGCATTGGCGTCGCCATTTGGACCGGCGCCAACCCGAGGCACGCGGGCGGCTTGATCGCGCGTCACGAACGCACCGGCACGCGCGTCGCGAGCTGAAAACCGGCTGTACGACGCTTGCCGTCGACGATGCGATGGGACGAACAATGTCCGCGGCTCGGCTTTACCATTGGGCGCCGGGCGTGTACAGGTGTTCAGTATGTTCTCCGACAGGAAAAGATACCGCCGCGATCGCGATCGAATTCTCGGTTCACGAGCGTTTCGACGTCTATCGGGCAAGACGCAGGTCCTCGCCATCCCCAGCGATCCCCACGTCCGCACCAGGCTGACGCATACCCTCGAGGTCAGCTCCATAGCGCGTGAAATCGGAAGACCCCTCGGTCTGCTCGATCCGCTCGTCGACGCCGTTGCCCTCGGTCACGACTTGGGACATCCCGCCTTCGGGCACGCCGGCGAGCGCGCCCTGGCCGCCTTCGTGCCGGGCGGCTTCCACCATGCGGCCCACGGCGTGCGCGTCGTAACCGAGCTCGAGCCAGGTCTCGACCTTTCGCCCGAAGTCGTCGACGGGATCCTCAAGCACTCCAAAGGGCGAGCCGGCAGCGTCTTTGCGCGAGGAGCGCCACTCGGGCAGCTCACGCGCGAAGCTCTGGCCGTGCGCGCCGCGGATCTTTTCGCCTACGCCTGTCACGATCTGGACGACGCCTACCTCCTTGGCGCGCTCCGGCCGTCCGATGTGCCCAAGCCGGCGCGCGATGTGCTCGGAACGACGCCGGGCGACGTTCGCCGCGTGCTCGTCTTGCGAACGGTCCGAGCGAGCATGGTCGCCGGTGACGTCTCCATCGATTCCGAGACGGGTGAGGCGCTGCAGGCGATGCGCGACTTTCTTTACGAGAGGCTCTACGAGGGTCCGCGTATCGCCAGTCAGACTGCCTTCGTGCGCTCCCTGTTCGAAATGCTTTGGGAAGCCGCGCTCGAGCGCCGCGCCGCTTTCGACGCAGCTCTGCAGTGCCTGGGCACCGGTCTCATGTTGGGCTCGTCCCTCGCACGCGGATTCGTCGATGCCGTCGCCGCGATGACCGACCGGCAGGTGCTCGAGCTGGCTCGGGCGCTCGAGCTTCCCCGACGGGCGTGGTCCCTTCCCGAGGCCGTGGCATTCGTGCCGCTCGCTCCCCTCAAGAAAACCGTCGCCGAGAGGGTCGGTACGACGGCGGGCGCACTCGGCGCCCGGGACCCGTGACAGAGTCGAGCGAGAGCACTAGGCTTCGAAAGCGATGACGGACCGACGGCGAGAGCTCGAAGATCTGCGCCGCCAAATGGCGGAAGCGGATGCGGACATTCTCCTCGGATTGCGGCGGCGAGCTCGGCTCGCGCACCGCGTGGGGGAGCTCGGGCAGGCACCTGGCAGCACGGCGGCCATGGAGCGCGAGCAGATGGCGATGCTCGAGCAGATGGCCGGGGACGAGCTGCCGCTCGAGGTGATGCGCAGCGTTTTTCGCGAGATCCATGCAGCCACATCGACGCTCGAACGGCCCGCGCGCGTCGCGTACGTCGGGCCAGAGGGCGGGTTCTGCCATCTCGCGGCTCAGCTTCACTTCGGGGCGGGAGCCACTTTCGCGGAGGTCGAGCAGCCCGACGGTGCGATTGACGAAGTGCGGCGCCGAAGAGCCGACTTCGCCGTCTTTCCCTTCGAATCGTCGATGGAAGGGCCGCTTCCCGCTTCGGTGAGCGCGCTCGCTTCATCCGAGCTTACGCTTTCGGCAAAGATCGAGGTGGCGGCGCGTCTCAGTCTCATGAGCAAGACGGGAACCGCGGCCGAGATCCAGAAGATCTACGTTCACGCGACGGACCGATCAGCTAGTCAGAAGTGTTTGGCCGAGCTGACCGGCGCGGTGGCCTTCGACGCGCCAACGCCAGTGGCGGCGTGTCAAATGGCGCTCGAAGATGCGACCGCCGCCGCCATCGTACCGCAGGCGACGGGCGAGCGTGCCGGGCTCGTGGTGGTGCAACTGGACGTGAGCGATCGCACCGACCTGCGGGTGCGCTATGGACTGGCATCGGCGCGCCCGAGCCAGCGTTCGGGCGCGGACACGACCGGTTTGCTCTTTGCCGTCCACGACGAGCCGAGCGCACTCTTCGACGTGCTCAAACACTTTGCCGAGCGGGGCATCAACTTGCAGACGATCCAAACGCAGCCCATGGCGGGCGAGGTGTGGAATCGGCTCTTTTACGTCGAGGTGTCGGGACACGTCACCGATCGCGCCGTCATCACCGCGATGGAAGAGATCAAAAGACAGACGAAGCTGCTCAAAGTCCTCGGTTCTTTCCCGACTTGCTAAAAACAGTCCCTCCTTCGACTTCGCGATGTCGGATCAGATCGGGTGAGGTTGGTGGTAAAAGTCGGAGAATGAGAAAGAGGCTGCTCGGCGTTGCGCTCGGCCTGGTGCTCGTTGGCTCGGGATTGTCGTGCAAGCACAACGACGGGGACAGCGTCGTCGTGACCGGCGAGGGAGCGCGGCTTTCGTCAGAAGCGATCGATCGTGATCCACTCGCCCTTTTACCGAGCAGGCCGGTCGTGCTCGGGGTCGTCGACGTGCCGGCGTTCTTGGCATCGCCGCTCGGTAACGAGATCAACCGACTCGCGGCAAAGTACGTCCCGATCGGGCAGGAAACGGGATTCGTGCTTCAGCGCGATCTCAAGAAAATCGTCGGCGCCGCCTACTCGCTGGCCGGCGTCGACGTGGTGGGCGTGGCGCAGGGTGACTTCAATCCCGACCTCATCCGCTCTGCCGCCGAGCGACATGTCACGACGCCGGGGGGCGCGCCCCTGGTGCATTCGAGATACGCTGGCAATGACGTTTTCACGGCCGGTAACGTGGGATTCACGGTCGTCACCCGTCATACGATGCTCATCGGAAATGAGACGGGCATGAGGCGCGCTCTCGATCGCATCCGCGACAACCATTTGGTGCGCGAGGTGCCGGAGTGGATGACCAAGCTCATCGAAACGCCGCAGGCTGCGACTGTGCTCGCCGGCGACGTCGCCACCGAGCCGCGCGTCGCCGCCATGGCTCGCATGGCGCCGTTCCTCGGTGGATTGTCGAGCTTTCGCATCGTCGGCAACTTTCAGCCGCCGGGGGTGAACGTCGCCGGCACGCTGTCGTACGCGGACGCGCCGAGCGCGACGGCGGGAGCCAATGCGCTGCGAGGGCTGGCGCAAGCGTCGGTCATCACCAGCGTGCTCTCGATGTTCGGCCTCGGAGCGCCTTTACAAAACCTACAGATCGAAAATCACGATCGCGACACGACGTTCGTCACCTCGTCCGACGTCGAGAGCTTGGCTCGCCTCTTGGCGCAGGTGATGTGATCGAGCGTGACGCGACCGTCGGCGACGAAGTGAGCCCGCATGCCGCATGATCTCGTCGTCATGCCGCAAAAGCGCCCTCTTTCGGGCAGTGTGCCGGCACCGCCCGATGAGGATCTGAGCCACCTCGCGCTCCTCGTAGCCGCGCTCGCCGACGGCGCGAGCGAGCTTCGACGCGTATCGAAAGGGATCCACGCGACGGCGTTGATGGACGCCTTGTCCCGACTCGGCGTCACCTTCGACGCGGACGCGGCGGCGCAGACGATCCGGGTGCGCGGTCGCACGCTCCACGGGCTCGTCGATCCCGGTGGACCGCTCTCCTGCGGGCGGTCTGTACCCACCCTGTCCCGCCTCGCCGCTGTCCTCGTGGCGCATTCTTTTCAAACCGTGCTCACGGCCGACGTCGCGCAACCGTTACGCGGAATGACCGAGGTCGCCGCCGCACTTCGCCGCCGCGCCGCGCAGATCGAGGGTGCGTTTTCGAGCGCTAGGGCAGGAGAGCTGAGTGCCCCGTTCACCGTCGGACCGCTCCTCGATGGGAGCGCTCTATCCGGCGTGGAGTACGAGCTAGCCGGACGGCGACCGGACATCAAAGAAGCGCTGCTCTTGTCGGGCCTCTACGCCGACGAAGCCACGTACGTGAGAGAGGCGATCGTCTCGCGCGATCATCTCGAACGGATGCTGCAGGCGATCGACGTGCCAGTGAGCGCCGCGGGACCGATCATTTTTCTCGATCCCGCCGGATGGAGCGGCAAAATCGAGGCGTTTTCGTTCGATGTGCCGGGCGACGTCGGTGCCGCCACGCTGCTCGCGGGGATGGCCACGCTCGTTCCGGGGAGCCGCGTTTGCGTGCGCGGCGTGGGTCTCAATGCGACGCGAACCGGCGTGCTCGACTTGCTCCGTCAAATGGGCGCAGAAAGAGAGACGACGGCGGAGGCGACGCGGCTTGGCGAAACGGAGGGCACGGTGTGCGCCGCCTACGCGCCGCTCCGCGCCGTGCCCATGACGGGAGAACTCTTGCTGCACGCGCGTGACGATCTTCCCGTCTTGCTCGCTCTAGCGGCGCGAGCGCGAGGGACGACGGAAATCGCGGGATTGAACGCCCTCGCCGCGACGGATGCTTTCGTCGAGAGCGTGTCCGCCCGCGGGATGGTCGATCTGCTCCATGCGTTCGGGATAGAAGCCGTGTCCCCGGATCCCGACTGCATCGTCGTGTCCGGGCGGCCGGATGAACCGCTCGCTGCGGTCGACGTGGACGCCGAAGGGGGAGCCGCGCGCGCGACAACTGCCATCATGCTGGCTCTGCTCGGCAATGGGCCGAGCCGAATTCGCGATGCGGACGCGCTGGCCGAGCGTTTTCCGCGCGTGGTGGGGACGCTACGCGCGCTCGGCGTCGATGTACGGGTCGAACAGCGCGGCTGATGCGATCAGGCGATCCGTAGACTGCGCCAGAGAGGCCGCGAAACGCGGGTGAGCAGATCGAGCTCTCCGCAGAGGACCCGCACCTTGTCGAGCGACGCACGCACGAGGGCGCGATGGATCTCGCCGTCGCGGTACGCTTCGTTGAGTACGCTCTTCGGAATGCCGTACGTCTTGGCCACGATGGCCGGCGGGTCGAGCATCTCGCGCGCCATCCGGCCGAGAATGAGCGGCGCCCCGACGGCCATGACCTGGCGGCGCCACGGGCCGAGTTGGGGCACGCGGCTACGGAGATATTCGCGCGCGAAACAGAGGTGGCGCGCTTCTTCGGTGATGTGAATCTGCATCATGCGCCGCAGCAGAGGGGGCACCTCCTTGCGCAAAAGCGTGCGCTGCACGTGATCGATCGGGTCTTCGCCACCCAAGACGAAGAGGAAGAACAATTCCGGAAAACGCTGCGCCAGTCGGATGACGCGCGCCGCGCCGGCTCGCTTGAGCGCGCTGCGTTTGCCCGGGTCGAGACCGGCGCGGTTCACGAATTCGCGGAACATGAGCGAGTGCTGCGTTTCCTCGATCACCTCGTGGTACGCGTAACGGAATTCGGGCGCGCCGACGGGCAGCTTCATGGCGAAGCCGAGCAGTCCCCGCGTCAGGATGTTCTCGAACTCGACGCCGATGTGCATCGAGCAGACGACGATGTGCAAGCCGATGCGCGAGCGAATGTGGGGCGGCTGCGATTGGTACCAATCGGTGGCACCAAGGGCGTCGTCGTCTTCGGCTGCTTCCCAGCGCGGGTCATCGTGATCGATTCGGTAGGCTGGGTCGTCCCAAGGCACGTCGGCGTAGGCGTCGTAATGCTTGGTGACCGAGAGGCGCGATAAACGCGCGACCAGCTCGGGAAAAGTTTCGCGAGCGCCGG
>Ga0193706_1000552_pt1 | contig 21042 bp, 11 predicted proteins | sample U3c1metaG_FD_160130 | JGI IMG/M metagenome (GOLD analysis project Ga0193706, IMG submission 160130) | Soil microbial communities from a riparian zone of the East river system, Colorado, United States - U3c1 | ecosystem: Environmental > Terrestrial > Soil > Riparian zone | place: USA: East River... | reverse complement strand
ATCATCGCCGTCGCGACTTCGAAATCGGTGCGGCCGCGCAAGTCCGCGATGCCGTACTCCGTGATCACGATGTCGCGCAGGTGCCGCGGAATCGTCGTCGAGCCGTAGCTGAACAAGATGTTGGATTCGAAGCCGCGCGTGCTCTCGTACGTCGAGCGCAGGAGCAGGATCGAGCGCGCGCCCGCCAGCTCGTGGGCCATGGCGACGAAGTTGTATTGGCCGCCGACCCCGCTGACCACGCGGCCGTCTTCGAGCCCGTCGGACGCAACCGCGCCGAAGATCGTCGCCTTCATGCAGCTGTTGATGAAACGCGCATCGCGCAGCCGGCGCCGCACGAGCTCCTCCTCGCCGTAGATGTCGTTGATGCGCGCGACGGACGTCATCAGGAACAGCTCGCGCTCGTTTTCCGGCAGATCGTGCAGCGCGCGATAGAAAGCTTCCGGTCCGAGGAAAAACGCGGCCTGCATCACAGGCCCCGCGTCGCCGTCGGCGCGCCGGCGGATCACGCCTGCGCGGTACAGCGTCATCAAGCCCCAACTGAACATCTCGCTGGAGCCGAAGAGCCCGCGCACGAAGCGCTCGCGGCCGCCGAGCCGCTCGATCAAGACCTGACTGGTGCCGCCGTCGACTGCGCGCAGACCCTCGGAGAATGTCGCAGGCTCGGTGTGTCGAACGCGCAACCAATGCGCGACCGCGTCGCCGAAAGCGCCGATGCCGAGCTGCAGCGTCCCGCCGTCCTTGACCAGCGACGCCGCGAGCACACCGATCGCGTGATCGGCAAGCTCGACCGCCGGACTCGGCACGCCGAAGAGCCGCTGCTCGTACATCGGCGCGTCGAGCAGCACGTCGAAGAAGTCCGCGCCGACCTCGGCGTCGTGCAGCATGAAGGGCAGCTTGCGATTGACCATCCCCGCCACGACGCAGGGCACGCCGCTCGCCCGCATCGCTCGCGCGAGGTCGAGCGTGATGTCGGGATTGCAGCTCAGGCTGTAGCGGCCGCCGCGCTCGCTCACCATGCACAGGATCGCGTTGACGCCGCGCGCGAGAACGTCGCGCGTGACGTGAGTGTAGTTCGTGCTGATGTAATTCTGCTGCGCCGCCTGCAGGTCGAGCATCGCGCCAGCGCGGAAATAGAATTCGAAGAGCCGGATGTTCGCGGGCAAATCGCCCGCGCGAAGATCGCGCAGGTAGTCGAGCTCGGGCACGCCGTCGAAAGCGCGCTTCACCACCGGCTCGAGGAAGCGCCGCTCGAGATCCTTGTGCGGACGAGGGATCTCCAGCGACAGAGCCGTGGTGATGTCCAGCGACAGGCTCGCATCGGATTTCACCCGCGCGTAGAGCGCGTTGATCAACGCCACGGGCTTGCCAAGTCCGAGCGGCGTGCCGCACGCCACCGCCGGACCGACGCGGGCCAGGATGGCTTCGACAGCTTCCTTAGCGTCGGATGTGCGCAGGGTGCTCATCCGATCGCCTGCTCGAGCACCGGCCTCTGCTTCAGGAAACGAAGGCTGCGGGGCTGTGCACCGAAAGGGGAGCCGCTGGCCCGCTGTCCTGCGTCGGCTTCTCGGCGCGTCGCGCGCGGTCGCGCGCATGCTCGCGCGCGGCGGCGACGAAACCGTCGAATAAGGGCTGCGGCGTCAGCGGTCGACTCTTGAACTCGGGGTGGAATTGCACGCCGAGGAAGAACGGATGCGAAGCCAGCTCGAGGATCTCGACCAGATCGCGCTCGGGATTGACGCCGGAGATCGTCATCCCCGCGCGCTCGAAGGCCTCGCGGTAGGAATTGTTGAATTCGTAGCGGTGGCGGTGGCGCTCGTGCACGAGGTCCGCGCCGTACAGCCGGTGCGCGAGCGTGCCCGGCTTCACGCGACACGCGTACGAGCCCAATCGCATCGTGCCACCCTTGTCGTGGATGTGGCGCTGATCCGACATCAAGTGGATCACGGGGTGCGGCGACTCGGCGTCGAACTCGGAGGTGTGCGCGCCCTTGAGCTGCAGCACGTTGCGCGCGAACTCGATCGTCGCGCACTGCATCCCCAGGCAGATGCCGAAGAAGGGCAGGCCGGTCTCGCGCGCGTGCTGGATCGCGCGGATCTTGCCTTCGACGCCGCGCTCGCCGAAGCCGCCGGGCACCAGCAGGCCGTCGACGCCTTCGATCAGGCTCGGTCCCTTGGAGAAGAAGTCCTCGGCGCGCACCTTGCGGATCTTCACGCGCGTCTGGTTCTTGATTCCGGCGTGGCCCAGCGATTCGTAGATCGACTTGTAGGCGTCGTGCAGCTCGATGTACTTGCCGACCACCGCGATCTCGACCGATTCCTGGGTGCGGCGCATCGACTCGAGCATGCGATTCCAGTCCTCGAGGTCGGTCTCCTGCTCCGAGGGCAGGCCGAGGTGGCGCGTCACGATGCGATCGAGGCCGGCGTGCACCAGCATCTGCGGCACCTGGTAGATCGAGAAGTCGACGTCGCGCTCCTCGATCACGGCTTCGGGCCGCACGTTGCAGAACATCGAGATCTTGCGCGTCATTTCCGGCGACATCGGCTGCTCGGTGCGGCAGATCAGGATGTCGGGCTGGATGCCGATCTCGCGCAGCTTGCCGACCGACTGCTGCGTCGGCTTGGTCTTCATTTCACCCGAGGCGCGCAGGTAGGGCAGCAGGGTCAAGTGCACGAAGAGCACTTCGCCGCGCGGTTTTTCCAGCGCGAATTGCCGGATCGCTTCGACGAATGGCAGGCTCTCGATGTCGCCCACCGTGCCGCCGATCTCGGTCAGGGCCACGTCGCTGCCCGGCGTGACGCCGGCGGTGATCGCGTCCTTGATCGCGTCGGTGATGTGCGGAATCACCTGCACCGTGCTGCCGAGGTAGTCGCCGCGGCGCTCGCGCGCGATCACTTCGGAGTAGATCTTCCCAGTGGTGAAGTTCGACGAGCGCGAGAGCTTCGCGTGGGTGTAGCGCTCGTAGTGGCCGAGATCGAGGTCGGTCTCCGCGCCGTCGTCGAGCACGTAGACCTCACCGTGCTGGAAGGGGCTCATCGTGCCCGGATCGACGTTGATATAGGGGTCGAGCTTCTGCATCGACACCTTCAACCCGCGGCGCTCGAGGATCATGCCGATCGCGGCCGAGGTCAGGCCCTTGCCGAGACTGGAGACCACGCCGCCGGTGATGAAAATGTGCTTGACCATGGAGGGATCCGTGAGAGTCGGGCGTAGAAAAATCCATTCAAGCCACGCCGCGGGCGTGGCAGCGGGCAACGAAGGCTTCGTATTCGGCGCGCGTGTCGATGCCGAGCGGCGCATGGCTCGCATCGAGCACGCGCAGCTTCAAGCCGGCCTCGAGCCAGCGCAGCTGCTCGAGGTTCTCGATCGCTTCCAGCGCGCTGACCGGCATCTCGCAGAAGTGCCTGAGGGCCGCGGGCCGGAAGGCGTACACGCCGACGTGGCGGCGCGAGAGGCTGGCGGCGGCCGCTGAACCCGCTCGCGCATGGACCGCGCAAGGAATCGCGGCGCGCGAAAAGTACAGGGCATCCCCGCGAGCGTCGCGCACGACCTTGACGATCTGCGGCGAGGCCAGCTCGTCGGGATGGGCGAAGGCGGCGCACAGCGTGGCGATCTGCAGCTCGGGATCGGAGAAGGCGCGCACCAGGCGCGTGAGGTCCTCGCGCGCGAGCTCGGGCTCGTCGCCCTGGACGTTGACCACCGTGTCGAAATCGCCGAAGCCCAGGGTGTCGACGGCTTCGCGCACGCGGTCGGTGCCGCTGCAATGGTCGGCGCGGGTCATCACGGCCTCGATGCCGGCCTGCTCGAGGGCTTCGACGATCTCGCGGCTGTCGGTGGCGACGACCACGCGCTCGAAGACTCCGGTCGAGATCGCGTTGCGAGCCGAATGCTCGATCAAGGTCCTGCCCGTCTCCGCGAGCAACATCTTTCGCGCCAGGCGCGTCGATTGCAGACGAGCGGGGAGGATGGCCGCCGCCTTCAATGGCGAAGTTCCGTCCAGCAGTGCCGCGTCGCGTTCGAGAGGGGCATCGCCACGTGGATTACTTGCCGCCCTTCTTGGCGTCGTTCTTCTGATATTCCGGAACCTTGAACGGCAGTGTGCCCGGCTGGGCGCGCACCGCCTGGAATCCCGGCGTCGCGTTGTAGGTCTGGATGAACGCGGTCTTCATCGTGATCAGGCGCTTGGCCTGGTTGCCCTTGACCCCCACGGGTGCCGCGATGAAGCTCGTGCCGTCTGGCCCGACCATCTGCAGCGACCAGCCGAGCGAGCCCTGGGCCATCTCCGGCGCGTTGCCCGGCTTCACTTCCTTCGACCAGCCCTGGTCGTCCAGGTAGGCGATCAAGCCCGTCATCCACTCGTCGGTGGTGACCTTGCGGCTGGGGTCGCTGCGGACCTTGGAGTACTGGCTGAGGTGCGAAGTGTGGGACTCGTTGACCAGCTCCAGCCGCGCGCCGGTCTTGTAGTCGACCATGCGCAGCAGATAAGCGGGGCCGTCGTGCTTCGTTGGCTCGTCCGTCTCGGGAGCATCCGAGAGGCCGCCGATGCCTCCGACGCCGCTGGAGCTGGCATTCACCGGCTCAGGTGCAGCGTTCTTTTCGGAGGGGGACGTGCAGCCGAATCCGAGCAGGATCAGCGCACACGACAGGCAATGCAGGGCGAACTTCATGGGGCCTCGTTCGTCCCGCGGCCGACCGCGACCCTCAGGACCGGCAGAGCATAACGGCGATGCTCGCCAAGGCCAAGCGCGGCCGCCGATTCAAGCGATGGCCAGAGTGTCATTCGCGCGCCCTGTCCGAGCTCCGACGAGTCACTGGACGGGATTTCCGACCAGCAGCGCGGTCAGTTCATGGCGTCTTCGCCGCGAACACGACCTGGACGCGCGCGGTGGTCCCGGCGCGGATCCGCACGAAGCGCTGCGCGGGCTCGTAGCCCTTGGCGCCGAGATCGATCTGGTAATCGCCCGCCGCGAGGATCGGCCGCACCGTGCTCGGGCTGAGCTCGCTGAGCATTCGAGAGCTCTTGCCCGAGCGATCCGGGAGCCGGCCGCTGAATTCGACAGCGAGCGGTGCGCCGTCCGGTCCGCGGATCGTGCACTGCGCGGGCAGCAGCGCGCCCGCGGCGTTCGCGGCCGAGATCTCGAGCTGTCCGCCGCGCTGCAGCGCGAAGCTCGAGTTCGAGACGCCGCCCGCCGAGAGCCGCACCTCGCGCTTCGCTTCGCACCACAGATCGCGGAAGTGCTCGTAGGCGCTGCCCGCGAAGACCGAGACGGTCCATTCACCCGCCGGCAGATTCGGAATCAGGAACCTCCCGTCCACGAGCTTCGCGCGGCGCACGAAGCTCTTGACCTGCGCCGTATTGGGTCCCGCAGGTGCGAAGGAGCAGCTCACCTCGCCGAACGACACGCCCGGCTCGTCCGCCGGCGCGAGAAGCTCGATGGAAAGCTGCGCGAGCTGCCCATCCCGCTCGAGCAGCAGATCCAGCGTGTCCTCCTCCCCCGGCTCGCGCGCCGTCACCACCACGTCCCGCGCCACGAACCCCTCCGCCTCCACGTGCACCTGACATTCCCCGCGCGCCTCGACGGACACCGACGCCAGGGCCTCGAACTCGAGCGGAAACTCCGCCAGTCCCGGTAAAGCACCGCCATCCTGAACACTGGCTTGACGCACGCGGACCTGCGCCGTCGGCGGCGCCTCGAGGTGCTCGCGCGTCGCCACGCGCAAGTGCAGCATCGCGAAGCTCGCGTGGATCTCGACGCGGCTCGCCGGCGCGTCGACGGCCGTCCAGGCTGCCGTCGACAGCACCAGTCGGCGCTGACTCGCGGGCGCGCCTTCGGGAGCAGCGCGCGACACGCCTAATTTGTACGGACCCGGCGCGAGGCCGCTGATGCGGAAGCGGCCATCGGCATCGGTCTCGACGATCGCGCCAGAGCGCTCGAAAGCACCCGCGCTCCACAGGAAACGCGTGCGCTCGAAGGCGTAGGGCGTCCCGTCGCGCGTCGCGTTGGCGCTGACCATGGCTCCCCTGCGCATCGGCAGGTCCAGGTGAAAGGCCTGGCCGTCGATCGCGGCGCCTGCGTCGAGCACGAGCGTCCCCAGCGGGGCGCTGAAACCCGGCGTCAAGGACGCGACGCGCGTCACCGGCCGCAGCCCGCCCTGGATCAACACGATCGCGTGGTCGCCGTCCTGTCGCGCGCGCAATTCGAAGCTACCGTCGGCTGCGCATTGGCCGCGATCGACCGCGGGCTCGAGCGGCAGGCCATCCTGCAGCGCGAAGAGCAAGGCGCTCGCGCCAGCCGCCGGCGAGGCGTCGGAAAGTTCGGCGCGACCGCTGACCATGCCCGCTCGCGCCATGTCGACGTCTGCGGTGTATCCGGGCTCGGCCGCGTCCTTGGGCACCGAAGCCGCGCGTCCAGGGAGCAGCGGGACGTGAACCACGGTGTGCACGTAGCGAGGATGCTCGGCCTCGAGCACCAGCTCTTCGATCGGCCGACCCGGTCGCGCTGCCGCGAGAAGCTTGGAAACCTCGAGCTCGAAGCTGCCGTCGGCCGCTGGAGTGCCCTCGACCTGGAGATCCGCCGGCAGCGGGAAGCGCGCGATGCCGCGCACGCTGAGCCGCGTCTGCGCCAGTTGATCTCCCCCGGGACCGCTGACGCGACCGCGAAGAAAAACACCCGCACGCGCTGTGTCCGCCGCTGCCGGAACTTCGTTCGCAAGCGCGTTGCGCTCCGGCGCGGCCGTCCGAGACGATGCCGGCGCTTCTCCCGCGGGCTCGACCAGCGCCGCTGTCCGCAGCGCGGAAGTGCGGCTCTCCGCCGGATCGCCGAGGCGCCACCACGCGCCGACGGCGAGGGCGACGAGCGCTGCCACTCCGGCCAACCACGGAATCGTCGCGGAGGATGCTTTCAACGTCGCGAGCACGCCGCCCTGCGCGGGAGGCGCTGCTCCGAGCGGAGCCGCGCTGGACTTCGCCAGCGCCCGCGCCAGGACATCGGCGCGAACCGCGTCCAGCCCGCGCGTCGACGCCAGGCCGACGAGTCCTTGCGCCGCAAATCCCTCGGGCAAGGAACGGCGCAGCAGATCGAGACCGCGGTGCACCTGCATGCGCACCGTGCCCGGCGCGCGCTTCAAGTCCTGCGCGATCTCGGACGGACGCTTTCCATCGGCGAGGTGCAGCCAGAGAACTTCGCGGTAGTTGTCGGGCAAGGCCTGCAGGGCGAGCACGAGCTCCTGCGAGAACTCCGCCAGCGCCGCGACTTCCGCCGGATCCTCGCTGCGGCGCGGCGTCAGGCGGTCCTCCTCGACCACGCGCCGCGCCCGCCGCCGCGCGAGCCCCGCCTGGCGAGCCAGGATCCCGGTGAGCCAGGGCATCAAGGGCCGCGAAGGATCGAAGGAATCCGCGCCTTCGATCGCCGCGAGGAAAGTCGCCTGCAGCACGTCCTCGGCCTCCGAGGGATCGCGCACGAGGTGCATCGCCAGCCGCAGCAGCTCGGGCGCGGCGCTGTCGAAGACCTCGCCCAGGGCATCCGCGTCGCCCTTGCGGCGATAGCGCAGAAAAAGCTTGTCCAGCCTGCCCTTGTTCATGCCCTGGATTATCCCTGGAACCCCAAGCGCCACACACCGGGCCGTGATTCTTCGCTGCCAGGCTTCCACGGCGCTGCCCCGCATCGCTGTGCATGCACAGCGATGCGGGGCAGCACCGTCAACGCGGCTCGGTCAGGGGCACCGCTCGCCCGTCGTCGGGGAGCCGTCCCGCGGGGTGCACCGGCAGGAACATCGATTTCGCGCGGGTCATGCCGTCGTCGAACGTCGTCGCTCCGCTCGGCGTGGAGAGGCCGAGGGTCGGCGCGATTTCCGCGACGCGTTCGCGGGTGACCGGATCGATCGCTTCCATGCGGTCGAGGACCTCGCCCTGCTCGTCCATGTGCACCACGTCGACCCACAGGGTTACCGGGATCAAGTCGCCTCGCCGATAGCCGCCGCCGAGCCGGTGATAGACCACGTCGGGATCCCAGGGCCGCTCCTCCGCGACCACGAGGTAGCCCTCGCGCAGCGTGGTGCCCGCGCTCCAACCCGAGGTCCTGACCATGTCGTAGGCCGGCTGGTGGTTGTTCTGCCACGAGTTCTGGTAGTCGGGCGCGGTCAGGCGATCGACGATGGTCCAATCCGGAGCCGCGAGCGGGCCGCCGTGCCAGACGTACGAGATCCAGCCGTGGCCATCGCCAGCGAGCGGCGTGTAGCGCGCTTCGATCAGCGCGAGTTTTTCCGCGGAGTCCCCGCGCGGGCTCTCGAATTCGAGCAGGGGGCCGTGCCCCGCCTCGCGCGCGAGGTCTTCCAGCCCGCGGCCTTCCTCGCGCTGGAAGAAGCGCAGCCCGCCCTGCTCGAGCGGACGGCGCTCGAGCACGTAGATCGGACCGAGCGAGTCGTAGACCACGCGATCGTAGTAGGCAGCGGTCACGGCGAAATCGCGGTTGATCACCTCGAACAGGTCCGGGTTCTCGGTGAGCACCGGCAGGTGCGTGATGAATCCGTCGAGCGTCGCCAGCGTCGCGAGATCCTCTTCGCGCGACGCCGCGTCGTAGTACTTCCATCCGTCGAGCTGGTGGGGGAGCTTGATCAACTCCACCTCGCGCGTCTCGCGCAGGAACATCGACCAGTGGTAGGCGGCGGAGAGGCGAAATCTCACCGGAAGCTCTTCCGCAGGCGCCTCGGTTTTCTGGCGCGCGTGCTCGCTCGCCGCGCGCTGGTTGACGAACGAGATCGCGCGCCAATAGCCGCCGTATTTGCGCGTGTTCGTGGCGCGGTGCTCGCGCACGCCGAGCACCAGGGCCGAGCCGATCAGCGCCACGCCGGCGAGCTGCAAGAGCCGTCCGCGCAGGAAAATCGCGGCGAAACCGATGCCTCCGAGCGCGGAGAGCAGCGGCAGGAAAGGCAGCCAGAGGCGGAAATCCTTGGAGCCCTTGACGCTCATCGCCAGCACGTTGACCACCACCACGAACCACAAGAGCGCAGTGCCGCGCAGGGCCTGGACCAGGCAGCGCAACAACCCGATCGCGACCAGGAGCATCGTCGGCGCGACCAGGCAGTGGGCGAGCTGAGTCAAGTACCAGGAGTCGTGCAGCTTCGATGGAATCGTCGCGTTGCCGGCGACGACCATGTTCTGGTAGGCCATCGTGTTCTCGCCCGGCCGGAAGAATCCGTTGTAGATCCAGCGGCTGATCGCATGGAAATACGGACCGACGAGCGGCAGGTCGCCGCCCTTCGAGAACCAGCGCGCCGCGGTCGAGCCGAAGTTCTCGATGAAGTAGCGCGTGACGCTGATGCCGAAGCTTCCGTAGTACCAGACGTCGAGCGCGCACTGCAGCAGCACCACGCACAGCAAGGCCGCGAGCGCCGAGAAGATCCACAGCGGATTGCGGCGCAAGTCGCGCACGATCAGCACGAGGAACACGGCGCCGACGACCGGAATCGTCTGGTAGGCCATCAGGAAAGCGAGACCCAGCCAGCCGCCGGTGATCCACGCATCGCGCAGCGGCGGTCTCGCGGGCGCTGGCTCCGGGATTTTCTGCGCGCGCCACGCGGGCCAGGCGAAGACCACGCGTCGATCGCCGGTCGCGCGCGCGATGGCCAGCGTGACGAACAGCGCCGCCGCGATTCCTGAGACGGGCTCGACGCCCCAGCGCAGGACGATCGGGTTGAAGCCGAGCAGGGCGCCTGCCGCGAGCCCGCCGGCTCGCCCCGCGAAGCGTGCGCAGAGTCGCGCAGTCGCTCCCACCAGCGCCAGGGTCAAGCAAACCTGCAAGAGCTGCGCGGCCTGCATGATGCGCACGGGATCGGAGAGTCCCAGCCCGTCGTAGATCCAGAACAGCGGAACCAGCAGGCCGGAGAAACCGAAGCCGCGGATCGCTACCGAGTCGATCAGCGCGTCGCCGTGCGCGATGCCTTGCGCGCGCTCGAGGTACTCGACCGAGTCGGCGATCTGGTAGCCCTCCTGGGTTGCCCAGGTCCAGGCAAGCAGGGCAGCCGTCGTTGCGAGGACCGCCCAGAGCCCGTTGTCGCGCAGGCTCAAAGGCCTATTCGGCTCGCGGATTCCGCTCGAAGCCGACGCCGAAAACGAGGGGGAAGCTTGACTCGACGCGGGCATGGGTTCGGGGAAGGCGACAGCCCGAGCCTACCCCTGCGAAAGGGGGGGTGACAGCGCGAGGGAGGCGACTCCGATCCGGGGTCGGTTCCCGCGGCTGGGCGACTTCGCACACCCTCCGACCTCCCCCGGATCCTGCGTGGGTACTTCCTGCCCACACACCAGGTGGTAGGAAATCCTTCGCGATTCTTTTCTTTCCCTTTGACTTGACCTCGGCGTGTGCGGAAAACAACGCACAGCTCAAACAGGCGGGGCCCCCGCGTCCTAGCGACGTGCAAGTCCTGCCTGCCACAGGTTTTACGCGCACAACTTCCAGACTGTCCTCCACCTCGTCCCCGGGAGCCGATCGCCGGGGCTCGTCCATCATGGGTAGGCTCGAAAAAATCGTCGTCCTGACAGTCCTGTTCCTCGTGGCCGTGGTCCTGGGAGTCGCCCTGACCCCGACTGGAGACCCCGGCGGACGCGAGCACAAGGGCGGCCCCGTCGCGGGCATGGACGAGGGCCGGGGATCGCTGGACGTGCCGAAAGCCCCCGCGCCGGGTCTCTTGACGGCGGAGGCGAATGTGAAACCGCCGACTACTGCGCAGGGGCCCGCGCCGGAAGCGAAGCCGAGCGATGCGAAGCCCGCGACGACGAATGCGCCGGGCGCGATCGATCCGTCGAAGCTTGCACCGACGACGCCGCAGAGCACGACGCCGCCGGCGAATCCGCCCGCGCCCGTGCCTGCGCCGACGAAATACATCCTGACGCTCGAAGGTCTCGCGCCTTCGGCCGCTCCGGACATGATGTTCTACACCTGGAAGCAGGGCGACAGCTTCGCCGCGCTCGCGCAGCACTTCTACGGCTCGAAGGAAAAGGTGACTCGCCTGCAGAAGGCGAATGAAGGTCGCACGGAAGCGAGCATGAAAGTCGACGAGGTGCTGTGGATCCCGATCAGCGAAACTTCGAAGCTCGTCTCGACCGCGGACACGGGCAAGGTCTACGTCGTGAAGTCCGGTGACGCGCTGAGCAAGATCTCGCAGGAGTTCTATGGCACGTCGAAGAAGTGGCAGAAGATCCTCGACGCCAACCGCGACATTCTTTCGAGCCCCGAGAAGCTGCAACCCGGCATGCGCTTGCGCATTCCGGAGTGAGCGCGAAGGCATTGCGGTTGCGCGCGAGGTCTGGGCCGCGCTTCGCGCGTCCTGCGCTCACTGCGTCGTAACGAAGCCAGGCTCGATCACGACACCCCCGGCTTCGCGTGCATCGCGCGCGGAGCCGGGGGTGTCGTGATCGAGCCTGGCTTCGTCACGACAGACTTCAGCGCAACCCGTAGCGATCCAGCTTCTTGTACAGGTGGCTGCGCTGCATGCCGAGCTCCTCGGCGGTGCGCTTGACGTTGCCGTTGTTCTTCGCGAGCCGCATCTGGATGAACAGAGCCTCGCTCTTGTCCTTGAACTCTTCGAAGGTCGGAGCCTGGAACGGATCGCCGGAGCCGGCGAGGATCGCGCCGGAGCGCGCGAACATCCCGCTGCCGTTGCCGACGATCGCCTCGAGGTCGGCGCGCGTGACCACGTTGGTCGGAGCGAGGGCGCAACCGGCTTCGATCAGATTGCGCAGCTGGCGCACGTTGCCGCGATAGTCGAGAGAACGCAGGAAGTCCAGGGCTTCCGGGGCAAGAGCGTGTGGCGCGCGACCCTGCCTGGCCGCCATGTCCGACAGGAAATGCTCGGCGAGAACGGGCAGGTCCTCGAGCCGCTCGCGCAGCGGCGGAACGCGCAGCGGCACGACGTTCAGCCGGTAGAAAAGATCCATGCGGAACGTCTTGGCTTCGATCGCCGCGGCAAGATCCGCATTGGTCGCCGCGATCACGCGCAGGTCGATGGCGCTCGATTGATTGCCGCCGACGCGCGTGATCTCGCGCGTCTCCAGCGCGCGCAAGACCTTCGCCTGGGCCGCGAGCGGCATGTCGCCGATCTCGTCGAGGAACAAGGTCCCGCCGTGCGCCGCCTCGAAGTGGCCGATGCGCCGATCGTGGGCTCCCGTGAAACTTCCCTTTTCGTGGCCGAACAATTCCGACTCGATCAGCTCGCCGGGAATCGCCGCGCAGTTCACGGCGACGAAGGGACCGCTGGCCCGCGGCCCGGCGAGGTGGATCGCGCGGGCGACGACTTCCTTGCCCGTGCCGTTCTCTCCGCTGATCAGCACCGAAGCATCCGAGGTCGCGACGCGCGCGATCTGCTCGCGCAGCGCGACGATCGCGGGGCTGTCGCCGACCATCTGCCAGCGCAGACCGAGCTGCTTGCGCAGCGCGTTGTTCTCGCTGGCGAGCCGGCGAACGCGCAGAGCGTTGTCGATGCTGACCAGCAAGCGATTGGTGTCCAGCGGCTTCTCCAGGAAGTCGGCGGCTCCGCGCTTGACCGCGTCGACCGCGACCGCGAGCTCGGAGTGGCCCGAGATCATGATCAAGGGCGGCCGCGACGGGCGCTTCTCCAGCGCGCCCTGGAACTCGACTCCGGTCATCCGCGGCATTTTCACGTCGCACAGGACCAGGCCGACGCGCCGGCCCGCGGCTTCCTCGCGGTCGAGGCGCGCCAGGCCCTCGACTCCGTCGCGCGCGGTCCAGACTTCGTAGCCCTCGTATTTGAGCAGCAATTCGAGCGTCTGGCGGATGTCGGACTCGTCGTCGATGACCAGGACGCTGGTGCGCGGCTCCGCGCTGCTTTCGGCAGGCATGGAATGCATCGTGCCAGCGCCGCGCTGCGCTTGCTAGTCTCCGCGGCCGATGCAGCGTGTTGCGCAGCGATTGATCGACAGGAAAGCGCTGGTGGCCGGCGTGCTCTCGGGTACTTCGGGCGACGGCATCGACGTGGCGATCGCGAGCTTTCCCGCGGCGACGCGCCTCGAGCTCGGAGCTCCGCTGGTCCACGCCTTCGCGACCACCCCCTTCCCCGAGGACGTCGCTCGGCGCGTGCGCCGCGTCCTCGACGGAGGGGGCCTCGGCTTGCGCGAGAGCGCCCTCTTGTCGCGCGATCTCGGACGCGCTTTCGGCGCGGCGGCGCGCGAGCTCGCAACATTGCACCGACTCGAGCTCGACCTGGTCGCCAGCCACGGCCAGACCGTCTGGCACCACGACGGCCTGGAAGCGAGCGGACCCGCGACCCTGCAGCTCGGCGACGGCGATTTCGTCGCGGAGTCGAGCGGCGTCGCCGTGGTCAGCGACTTCCGCCAGCGCGACATCGCCGCCGGCGGGGAAGGCGCGCCGATCTCCGCGCTCGCCGACGACGCGATCTTTGCCTCCGTGCCGCGCCCCTGCGCGATCCTCAACCTCGGCGGCCTCGCCAACTTGACGATCCTGCGCGAGGAGGGCGACACGCTGAGCTTCGACACCGGACCCGCGAACAGCCTGCTCGATGGATTGAGCCGCCGCTTCCTCGATCGGCCCTACGACGCGGACGGTGCCGCGGCCGCGGGCGGCAGCGCGAGCGAGGCCCTGGTCGCGGAGCTGCTCCGCCATCCTTTCCTCCAGCGCCCTCCGCCGAAGAGCACTGGCCGCGACAGCTTCGGCCTGGACTACGTGTCCAGCGTCGTCGCCCGCGCGCGCGAGCTAGGGGTGCTGCGCGACGAGTCCAGGCCCGCGGATCTGCTCGCCAGCGCCGCCGATTTCGTCGCTCGCGCCGCGGTGGATGGCCTCGAGCGCTTCGGCGGCCGCGTGCAATGGCTGGTGATCTGCGGCGGGGGAGTGCACCACGCGCGGCTGGTCGACACCCTGGCCCTGCGCTCGCGCGCGCCGCTGGCCTCCAGCGCCGATTTCGGCGTCGATCCCGACGCGCGCGAAGCCCTGGTGTTCGCGGTGCTCGGCGCGCGCTGCGTCCTCGGCCTGGCTTCGACACGCGCCAGCGCGACCGGCGCTCGGGCTGGGCGCGTGCTCGGCAAGATCAGCCCCGCGTCAATTTCATGAAGAAGGCCTGCGCGCACTTTCCATCGGCCGGGCGGGAAACCAGGATGAGCCCATGAGCGACTCCGTCCTGCGCGCGATCGAGCTCGACATCGGAGCGGTGCTCGTGCCCGAGGTGCGCGTCGCCGGCACGATCTCGTCGCCCAGCGAAGTCTCGCCGCCCGCGGATTACCTGCTGCGCTTCCCGCCCGCGGGCGTGGTGGTCTTCGGCCGCACTCCGGCGGGAGCGGTGTCACCGGTTCGCATGCTGCGCGCCCTGCGAGCCAGGCTCTTCGAGCACGGCGAGCGCGAGCCCTTCGCCTGTTGCGACCTCGAGCAGGGCGCCGGCCTGCACTTCCCCGAGGGCACGCGCCTGCCTCCCGCCCTGGCACTCGCCGCCGCGGCCCTGGGCGCGCGCACTCCGGGCCAGGGAGTCGCGCTGCTGCGCGCCGCGGGCGAGCTGACCGCGCGCGAGGCGCGCGCTTGCGGCATCGAGCTGGTCCTGGCACCGGTCGCCGACGTCAATACCGCGCGCGACAACCCGATCATCGCCGTGCGCAGCTTCGGCGAGAACCCTGAGCGCGCCGGCCGCATGGCCCGCGCCTGGCTCGAAGGCCTGCGCGCCGGCGGAGCCGCCGGTTGCGCCAAGCATTTCCCCGGCCACGGCGACACTTCGCAGGACAGTCACATCGAGCTCGCCAAGGTGCTGCGCGATGAGCGCGGCCTGCGCGAGATCGAGCTCGTGCCTTTCCGCGAGCTGTGCTTCGCCGGCGTCGAGACGGTCATGATCGGCCACCTTGACGTGCCGGCGATGACCGGCGAGCCCGGACTTCCCGCCACGCTGTCCTCGCGCGTGATCCAGGGCGTGCTGCGCGAGGAGCTCGGCTTCCGCGGCTGCGTGCTCAGCGATGCGATGGACATGGGCGCCCTCTCGCGCGAGCCGCGCCGCTACGCCCGCGCGATCGCCGCCGGTTGCGACGGCCTGCTCTGCCCCGACGATCCGGTGACCGCGGCGGCGGAGCTGCTCGGCGCCATCCAGGACGGAAGCCTTGACCGCGCCCGCCTGGCCCAGGCCGCGAACACGCTGCGCGCATTGCGCGACGACCTGCGCTCGCGAAAAATTCCGCCGCGGCCGCTGCACTCCTCGGTGGGGGAGCACTCGCCGACCGAGGCCCGCGCCAGCTTCGCCGTGGACCTCGCGGCGGCGGGCCTGGTCGAATCGCCGACGCGCTGGCCCTGGAGGCGCGGCAAGCCCTGCGAAGTCGGGCTTTCGGAGCCGGAATCTCCGACGGCGGAGGCGCGGCGGCAGATCGCCCTGCTGCGCGAAGCCCTCGCCCAGGATTCGACCCCCGCGGGCGTGGTCCTGCCCGTGATCTGCGAGGTCCGCGCTTTCCAGGGCGGCTACGTGCTCGCGGAGAGCGAAGTGGCTCGCCTGCTCGCGCGGATCGAGGACCTGCGCAAGCTGAAGTGGCCGGTCGGTCTGGTCTGGTTCGGCTCGCCGCAGACCGTGCCGAAGGCGATCTGGGAAGACAGCCAGGTCGCCGTCCTGCTCGCGCACGCGCCGACTCCGCCGATGTTCGCCGCGGTTCGCGCCTGGCTCGAGGGTCGTCTCGAGGCGGGCGGTAGTCTGCCGGCGAGCCTGGGATAGATCCGCAGAGGTGTTGGCGCGCCGGCGTGGTCCGGCGTTCTTGACCCCCAAGGTCGCCCCGCTATCATCTCCGAACCTTTTCCCGCGCGAGCCCGCCCCCGCGGGCCCGAGACCTCGGATGCCGCTGGCCTCCCGGGGAGTGCCTCGGACCGTCGCGCCTGCATCTCCCCCGTTCCCACCCCCACGCCCCATCCCGTTCCGAGTTGCCGCGGGCCACGCCCGCGCTGACTCGCAGCCCGGCCTCCACCTCGTTAAAGAGGAAAGCAGTCATGACTGGATCTCCCCGCACGCTCGGCCTCGTTCTGGCGCTTTCTTCTTTCACGGCGCCGGCCCTGGTCCACGCGGCCCCGACCGCCCTCGCGCTGCCCGCGATCACCTGGCAGGACGGCGACGTCGAGACGACCTTCAAGGAGGGCGTCGAGCAACTCCGGCGCGGCCACAATGACGAGGCGCTGAAGAAGTTCCGGGAAGTGCTCGCCAAGAACCCCACCGGCGACCAGGCCTACAAGATCTGGAACTCCACGGACAGCGAGATCTGGCAGGACATGCTGGTGTCGGGCGGCGAGATGGAAATGATCGCCAAGCGCCTGATGAACCTGGTGAAGATGGGTCGCAAGGAGCGCAAGAACGACGCGGAAGCGATCAAGAAGGCGCTGACCGACCTGCGCTCGGAGAATTCGGCGGAGTCGCGCAAGGCGCGCCTCGCCCTGGCCTCCGATCACGGCGAGTACGCCGTGGGCTTCATGCTGCCGACCCTCGCCGAGCAGGGCAGCGACGACCGCCGCATCCTCTATATGCACACGCTGACCGAGATGGACAGCGACGTGGTGATCCCGCTGATCGAAGCGCTCAACAGCCCTGATCCGTTCCTGCGCCGCAACGTCGCCTACGTCCTCGGGAACATCGGCGATCCGCGCGCGGCCGGGATGCTGGCGCACCTCGCCAAGTCCGACACCGACGGCGGCGCTCGCAGCGCGGCCGAGGCAGCCCTGGCGAAGTGCAAGAGCTCGGGGGACGCCCTGACCGAGTTCCTCAAGGCTGGCGAGGACTACTCGCTGCGCCACGACAACGTGCTCTCCTCCTACCAGTATTCCGACGTGGTCTGGAATTGGACGGACAAGGGACTGGTCAGCAATCCGGTTCCGCGCGAGGTCTACAACGACGAGCTGGCCAAGAAGAACTACATGCGCGCCTTGGCCGTCGATGCCAATTCGCTCGCAGCGCGCGCGGGACTCGCGCGTTCCTACGCCGACGAGGGAGCCAAGCTCTCCGCGATGAAGGACGCCGGCCAGGACGTGGCCGCCATGTCGTCGACGATGGACAACGACGCGATCCAGCTCGGGCTGGTCGGGCCGGACGCGCTCGACGCGGCCCTCTCGGACGCGGTCAAGAATTCGGACAGCACGGCCGGACAGGCCCTGATCCGCGCTCTCGCCGCCTGCCCGAACGCGCCGACCGCCGGCTTGATGGCCGCGCTGGCCTCGAACGACGGCGCGATGCGCTCGGAATCCGCCGTGGTGCTCGGCAATCTCTCGGTCGCCTCGCACACTCCGGCGAGCCCGCAAGTGATCGCCGCCCTCGGTGAGGCCGCCGGCCGCGAAGTCGTGCGCACCGTTTTCGTCATCGAGCCGAACGCCGAGATCCGCAATGCGGCCCTCGCGCACGTCGACCAGCTGGGCTTCGCGTCGATGGGCGCGGACCGCGGCGCGAACGGGCTGGTGCTCCTGCACCGCGTCCCGGGCGTCGACGCGGTGATCGTCTCCGAGACCCTTCCCGACATCACGACCTTCCAGGTGATCGACGAGCTGCGCGCCGACCCGCGCTTCGAGAAGACTCCGATCTTCGTGCTCTCGGCCAACGCCGAGCAGGGCAAGGAACTCTACGGAGCCCTCGCCACCGGCGTCGTCGCCTCGGGCGGCGATCTGGCGGAGCTCGGCACGGCGATGGGTGCCTTGACCGGTGACCGCGCGACCGCGGATCGACTGGCTGCCCAGGCGAGCACGACCCTCGGAGCCATCTCGCGCGCCGGCGGAGACATCTCGCCCGCCGTCGACGGCCTGGTCAAGACCCTCGCCAACCGCGAGGACGCGGTGACCGTCCCCGCCATGGCCACGCTCGGCATGGCAGGCGGAAGCGGCCACGTCGCCCCCCTGGTTGCAGTGCTCGGCGATGCCAAGCGCTCGGAAGCTGCCCGCACGGCGGCCGCCGATGCCCTGAACAACATCTTCTCGCGCGGCGCGAGCGCCTCGCCCGAAGACATCCAGGCCATGAAAGCCGTCCTGTCCTCCGATGCACCGCTCGGTGTGCGCATCAGCGCGGGTCGCGCCCTCGGGCGCGCCACGAGCGGGGACACCCGCGCCGAGTTGATCCATTCGACGCGCACCGCTCCGGCACAGAACTAGGGGCTGCCGCTGCAGAGTCAGCCCTCGGGCTGGTAGGGTGACGGCGCGAAAGCGCCGATACCCGTTTCGGGCGGCCTGAAAAAGCGGGCCAGAGTGGCTCAACGGTAGAGCACCGCTTTCGTAAAGCGGGGGTTACGGGTTCGATTCCCGTCTCTGGCTCCATCTCAAAACGTCTCGCGGGCGCGTGCTGCTGACTGGGCCTCCTACGGCCCTTTCGAGGTGCGCGCCCGCGACCGTTCCTGCGCAGCGCGACCGTTGCAAGGGGTTGGCGGTCGTGGAGCCGGGATGGGTATTCCGGAGCACGGATTCCCAACTCATGACGTGGGACAAGGTGTTCTACCTTCCCAACGTCATCTCCAGCCCTCAGGCCTACCCGTGCATCCAACTCACCGGCTGTGAGGCCATCCCTGGCCAGGCCTTCGAGCCGTGGGACGTGGAAATCAGCCGTAACCCCACTCAAAATCTGGCACTTTTCTGCGGTGGAGTCGGAGTCCAGTGCGGGCTCATTCTCGCTTCGCATGATGACGGATTGACTTGGTGCAAGGAGTGGCATGAATGCCCTTGCATCTTCACGGGCTGCCACATCGCTTGCGACGCGGACCCGAACTACAATCCCGCGGCGAACCTCTTCCGCCTCCAGGATTTCACGACGCTGTACGGCTTGGCGATCCAGTCCAGCGACAACTCAGCGATTGCGGTGGGCTACAACGGTCAGCAGCTTGTGCGCGATCCTGCGACGAGCGTGTGGCTGGACCGCTCCGTGTTCAGCAAAGTGATCCCGACCGTGTCGGGCTCGGTCAAGTTCCCACTGCTCGGAGCTGCGCTCGCGGGGCCCAATGGGGCGGGACAGACCATTGCAATCGCCACCGGGATGGGTGGCCTCCTGCGCGAGTCGATTGACGGCGGCTACACCTATTCCCCGGGCCTGAGGCCGACTCCGCAAGGCCCCACACCGATTGCCGCCGAGCCGCACCGGATCAAGGACGTCCATTTCTTCGATGACAGCGTAGGGTGGCACGTTGGCCAGCATGGTCGGATCGCGAATTCCACCAATGGCGGATTTGTATGGCAGGATCAGTCTCCAATTGCGAACGCTGCACAGGTCACGATCCATGCGATCACGTGGGACTTGGCGCAATTGAACGGAGTGGCCGTAGGAGACCCGACAACCACCAACGGGGAGCCCAAGATTCGCTACATCCCCAATCTTGGCAGTAGTTCCCAATGGCTCGAGAACGCCACGATCACCGGCGATCCCAACTTCATCACCGGCAAGAGCCTGCGCGAGGTCGAGTGGTCGGGCACGACCGCCACAGGCAACAACTTCTGGGCGGTCGGCACAGGAGGCCTCATCTTGACATCAAGAAACGGGGGCCAGGATTGGAGCCTTTACGTGCCCGCACTGGAAACTAATCTCCACCTCTACGAGTTCGCAGGGGTTTCGTTCATGGACACGGCGACTGGCCTCATGGTCGGACGACGGCCCAATCCATCACCGAATGGGCCGATCCGCGGCGCGGTCAATCAGTACCGCAAGGTTGCTGGCGTTGTGAGTTGGGCATCGATTGCGCTGCCTCCCGAAGTCACGAAACTCACCGACGTTGACATCTCGGGTGTCGTGGCATGGGCGGTGGGCGAAAAGGACGTGGGCGGCGTCATTTCAGGAGTGCTACTCACTTCGACATTCTCCAGCGGTTCTTTCGGGGCCTTCACCGAGGTAACACCGCCTGCGAACGGATTTCCGCTCTGCACGATCGGGGAGGACTTGCTCGCTCCGATCCTGAGCGAAGTCGAGGTCGGGCCAAGCGGGGCTGTGTGGGTGGCTGGGATGTGTGGACGTGTGTGGAAGTACGCCTCCCAAGCCTGGGCCCCCCATTTCAAGAGCCAAATGGACGCCCACGTGGTGGGCATGTCCTTCGTTACAGCCCCTGGCGGTGGGGACGCCGGCTACCTGGGCGGTATGCGCCGGGGTCAACAATGCATCGTGAGAGTACAATAGGAGCAGGGTCATGAAACAGCGATTCACCCTGGCGTTCGGTCCACGCGACCATCAAGTCCTGGCAGCCGGCCTGCGTCGCTGCATGCGGCTAGCATTCGCGAGCAGGCTGCCGATGAGTCTCCTGCTCGCGGGTCTGGCGATCTCCTCTTCCTTCTCGGCCAGTGCGCAGATCCTCGAGCGAAAGCTCCTCGCGCCGGACATGGAAACGGGTGACTACCTCGGTTTGAAAGTTGCCCTTGTTCCAGGCTGGGCGTTTTGCGCAGCACCAGGGGATGACGATGTCCAGACTCAATCCGGGGCCGTGTACGTGTACCGGGCCACAGGTGCGGACTGGGGGTTCGTGCGGAAACTTAAGGCGAGCGATCCTTCGTTCGGCGGCTACCTCGGCGGCCACGGCATGGCTGCGTCGGGTGATTGGATGGTCGCGACGACACCCTTTGACCGGCCTCCGGGCGGCTACGACGTCCCTGGCTCGGCCCACGTCTACAACCTTCAGGGAGGTAACTGGGTTCATGCTCAGAAGCTCCTCGCCAGCGACTACACGTCGATCTACCAGAAGTGCTTCGGAATGAGCGCGGCACTGCGTGGCAATCGGATGGCCATCGGTGAATGGGAGGACCAGACGATGGCCTACCAGGCCGGAAGCGCCTACGTGTTCGAGCTGCAGGGAGGGACGTGGGTCGAGGCGGCCAAGGTCTATGCTTCGGACTTCGAGGTCTCTGGAGCTTTTGGATTCGCCGTCGCCATCGATGGAGATCGGCTCGCAGTGGGCGCGCCCGAGCACGACAACGGGGGGCCGGACGTCAATCCCGGTGCGGTGTACGTCTTCGAGAGACAAGTCAACGGTACCTGGTTAGAGACCCAGAAACTCGTTGCCAGCGACGCAGCCAACCAGAATCACTTCGGATCGGCGGTCGCGATGAGTGGCGACACGATCATGGT
>Ga0193706_1000551_pt1 | contig 21140 bp, 16 predicted proteins | sample U3c1metaG_FD_160130 | JGI IMG/M metagenome (GOLD analysis project Ga0193706, IMG submission 160130) | Soil microbial communities from a riparian zone of the East river system, Colorado, United States - U3c1 | ecosystem: Environmental > Terrestrial > Soil > Riparian zone | place: USA: East River... | reverse complement strand
GGTGGGCGCCGACGATACGATCCGGCAAGAGCTCACCGAGCTTGGCTTGCGGCCAGCCGTGGACGATCAGCTTGGTCACCAGGTGCAGATAGGCACGCGGATTGACGTCGTGTGCGATGCAGGACGCGACGATGGATAGAATGGCAGCCGTACGTTCGCCGCCGATGTCGAGCCACGTGAACAACCAATTTTTGCGACCCAGGACCAATCGCCGCAATTCGCACTCACGTCGGTTGTTCGTCGCCTCGATATTGCCGTCCTCCATGAAGAGGATCAGCCGTCGCCACTGTCGGTGCAAATACCCGAGCGCTCTTCCGAGCGGTGTTTTTGGCGGCGTGACGGCTCGTTGTTCGTCGATCCATGCGCGCAAGTCGTCGAGCAACGGTCGGGTGTGCTCGAGGCGGCGCGCTCGTCGCTGGTCGGCGGTGTCACCCGCCAGCGTGGACTCACGTTCGATGGCGAACAAGGGGCGATCTTGCGTACGCCCTCCAGCGCCACGACGTCCCCCATGCGGGCTGCTTCGATCAGACCGCGCCTCGCCTGGCTCCAGCAGCCAGGACGCTTGCCGCCGGCGCGTTCGAGGAAGGTGGTCACGTTGGTGCCGTCGCATTGCACGGTGCGAGCGAGATCGTCGCCGAGGAAGCGGCGCACGCTGTCGGAATCGGCGCTCGGCGAGTAGAAGAAGGCCACCCATCGAGCGTTGGTCCAGCACCACATGCCGGCCGATCGAATGCCTTCGGTCACCTTACGATCGAGCACGGGCAAGCCGGTCGAATCGGTGCCGAGAAGCCCGGGGCCTCGCGTCTTTTGGTGGATGAGCTTGGCGACGGGCATGAGCAGATCGATGGCCTTGGCGACGCTTCGTCCGACGGTCTGCGGCGCGATCTCGACGCCCGAGCGTGCGAAGCGCGAGCACTGTCGTTCGATCGGCTGACATTCGACGTACTTGTCGCACAGCGCTTCGACGATGAACGTATCGCGCAGCTTTCCGCGTTCGACGATGGCCGGCGGCACCGGCGCCGACACGCTCGCATCGTCGTGCGGGCAGGCGACGCGCTCGTCCATGCGCTCGATGACGACGATCTTGGCGGGGACGATGTCGTAGATCTCGCATTGAGAATAGCCGACCGTCTTCATCTCCGAGCCGCAGATGGGGCAGATCCGCTTGTCTGGGGGAACGAGGTTTTTCTCGGGCACCCGTTGGAGATGCGGCGGCGGTGCTGTACGGCCAGGATGCCGACCCTTGCGGCTTTGCTTGGTCTTCGTGTCGTCCTCGGGCGGCGTCTTCGGCTTCGCGACCGAGACGACAATCCCAAGAGAGGCAGCATCAACTGACGCTCGAGACGCTCGAGCGTCTCGGAACGAGGCCGCTTGCGCCGCAGATTGGCGAGCTGCTTGGCGAGCTCGGTATTGACGTCGCGCATGCGACCGATGAGGGTCAGAATCGCCGCCACGAGCTCGACGAACTTGAGGGCCGCGATCATGCGCTCGAGCCAAACCCGCACCTCGGCGAGGTCGGGTGCGTATGGCGATGTGATTCGAGGCTCTCTCGACATCTGCTGTCGGTTGGACGGACCGACCGATTATGGATTCAACGCTGGCTCCGATTTTTTCTGATGATGGACAGGTTGCCATCGAGGTCGCCGGCGAGCGCGGGACAAGTCGATTCCTTCGATGATCAGCGCCAACTTGGCTGCCTCGATCGCCTGGGCTTGCAGGTTCCCACCTGCGGAAAAAGTCGGGCAAAAGCGTCCACGCTCGAGACGCTTCGACCATACGCCGCTCGTGGATGGATTACCGAACGCGCGCGAATGTTCGATTTCATCTTCCAATGGCGGCGAAGCGCCACTTCGCCGGTTCTACGATGCGCTTCCCTCTGCAACCTCGCGAGCAAAATCGTAATACATCCTCATCTTCACTCGCCAGTCGATATGAGACTCGGCCCACGCGCGCATCTGTTCCGTGACCCCAGGTCGGTCGCTAAGTGTCGACGCAAACCGAATCAGTTCCTCGACGTCAAAGGGCGCATCCGAGCTCCCCACGTTCATGCAAAATGGGAGGTCATTGGTGAGGTCGACGTCGTCATAGCCGTACACGAATGGCAGTCCGCGCGCGACGTACTCCCGAGTCTTGAGAACACAACCTTCCACCAGTCCGATTCGAAACATTGCAAGGCTGCTCACGGCCAGCATCGAATCGCGAAAAATAGCCTCCAAAGCTTCTCCGCGAAGCGTCCCGTGGTTGATGATTGTGAGAGGCCCTTCGACCTGCCGGGCTCCAGCGCGTGTTCCGGTTGCGTCTCCAACCATGTGGAGCAGGATTCGTACCGGTCCACGGTAGCGGCGCACACTCGCCAGGAGCCGCTCGGTCCCGTGCCAAGGAGCGTGCGAGCTAGCGATGAAAAGTAACTTGAGTTCGTCACCCCAGAATGGGAGGAACCCCGTTAGCGGCACGCGGGACACGTCGATGCCATTCGAGATGGTTCGCGATGGTAGAGATCGACCAGCGCGCCCCAGCTCGTAGCGCCGGATTTCATCGGTGACCGCTGCCAAGCCGTCGACGCGAGACAGCAGGCGAGGGCCATTGTACCGTTCTAGCATTGCCCGAGCAAGGGACCCCGGACCGCGACGCCAGCTCAGTATTTCTTCGACTTCCTTGGTGTGGTGGACGGTGACAATTCGACAGCGAGACGACCGCCGAAAAGCAAGCGGATCGAGGTCGATGGCCATCGGATATCGAAGCAGCGCCACATCGTAACCGTTCAAGGCCGTGGCGCGGGACAGGAGTCGCGAACGGAAAAGGCGAGTCATGCCGTCGCCAAGGGAACTCGATTCGAATCGTGCGTAATGGATGCCGTCTACGCGTCCTTCTCGCGAGGGATTGACGACCCAGAAGTCAATTGGGAAGCCAGATTCGCGGGAAGCACGAGCTTGGCCAGCGATCGCACGAGTCAAACCGAGCAGCTCGTTCCCGAGCTGAAGATTCACGAATGCAATTCGGTTCGCCATGCTTCATCAACTCGCGACGAAACCAGCCAGTACGTCGACGAGAGCGGCCGCCGCGCTTCCGGTGCCATAGTCGGCCACCTCCCTCCGTCCAGCCGTGTCGAGTAGCGACGACTCGGCAGCCGCGACGATGGCATCGAAGTCGCCAGGATTGGCCAACCGATTCCAGCCCGCGTCGATCGTTTCGGACCACTCCGTCTCGGTTCGAACGGTTACGCAGGGCGTACGATGGAAATACGCTTCTTTCTGAATCCCGCCGGAATCCGTGATGATGACCGCAGCGTGGCGTTCCAGCCAAGTCATGTCGCTCAAGCCCGTCGGTTCAATGATGCGCACTGATCCAAACGTGTGAAGCCCGTGGCGCGCCATCGCCGCCTTGGTCCGCGGATGCAGGGGGAACACGACCGGCATGCGGGCTGAGAGCCGTCCGAGCGCTTCGATAATCGACTGTAGATTGCTCCGGTCGTCGGTGTTCTCGGCTCGGTGGACCGTGGCCAGCACGAACCCCTTCGTCGGCAAATCAGCGTTGCGGAAACGAGAGTGGGCCTCGGCGCGCGCGGCCATCGACAGCGCGACGTCGTACATGACATCCCCGACGTGATGCACGCCGCGTACGATTCCTTCGGTGCGGAGCTGTTCGACCGCGAGCAACGTCGGACAGAAAAGTAACGAAGAAACGTGATCAGTTACGACCCGGTTGATCTCCTCGGGCATTCGGCGATTGAAAGATCGCAGACCAGCCTCGACGTGTGCAACAGGAACATGGATTTTCGCGGCTGCAAGTGCCCCGGCCATCGTCGAATTGGTGTCGCCATAAACGAGCACGAGATCGGGCTTCTCATTCAATAGAACGGTCTCGATGCGCTTCAGCATCTCACCCGTCTGGCCGCCGTGGGACCCGCTTCCGACTTCGAGGTGGTGTGTGGGCGGAGGGATCGTGAGCTCTTCGAAGAACACGTCCGACAGCCCGGCGTCGTAGTGCTGTCCGGTATGAACAATCGATTCGCGAAGCGTGCCACGCTTTAGTAATTCGCGCGATACGGCAGACGCCTTGATGAACTGGGGTCGAGCACCGACCACCGTCACGATCGACTTCACGTCACCGAATTCCGAAGGCGTTGCGAAATGGATCGAGTCGACCGATAGATGTCCCTCACGGTCAGATAAAACCTGGAGTTCATCATGTTGGGATAATCGGCATAACGACGGCGCGGTGCATGCATAATCGCATCGAACTCGGCTTCGCTGAGGCCGAGTTTCTTGATCACGTAGATGCGATCATCCGCCTCGAGCTCGGGCGAGGCATAGGGGGGCTTTGCGATTTCGGCGAGGGCTTTTTCTCGGCTGATCTGGCCGGCAAGGACTCGATTGGAGAGATGCGCTCGTCGTTTGTCGAAGCCGAACTTCCTGGGAAGGATATGTGACTGGAAAAAACGCGTATAAACGGACTCGTGATGCTTGCCGCCGTAGTCGCGCCACCCGAGTTCGTGCTGAATCTTGGTAATCGCGGCTTCGCGCGAGTAGTCGATATAGTTGAGGATGTTGAAAATTTGTCTGCCGCCCCAAAGCCGATATCGAACGTAGTGCCCAAAGTCGAGGTGTGGAAACGACTTCAGCGGTCGGGTTCCGAACCGTCGATGAACCGAGCGAATGTACCGCCAGTCAAAAGCACCTTGGGACCAAGCTGGAGGAAGAATGAGTTCCGTCGCTTTATTGTGACCCAATACCAAATGGGCAATCCCTTTCTTCCATGCTGTGTGAAGCACGACCGAGAAGATCGCATGGTCGGACGGTATCTCAGAATCGGGCGTCGAGGCCCGGAGAAAGGCTACCTGCAGATCGCGAAACTCCTCCCAATCGAGCACGATCGTAACGAGCTCCACGCCCAGCGTGTCCAGCGCGCGTTGGATGTTACCGACCGCAATCTCGGAATCCCAGCCGTTGTCGAGATGCACGGCAAGTGGGCGCAGCCCCAGCTGTTTCGCAAGCAAAACGACATACGTGCTGTCGACGCCGCCGCTGACGCCGACGACGCAGTCCCACCGTTTACCCTTCCCGTCATGGCGAATCGCTTCGAGGCGCCGGTTGAGCTCTGCTTCCCGCAGTTTGGCATCAGAAGGCTCTCCCGCCATGGCCGCGTCATAGATCCTGCAATGGCTGCAAATACCTTGAGCATCGAACTCGATGTCTGGATCGCTCGTATCCATAATGCATCGAGTGCACATGCGCGTGACCGATTGCGAGCGTATTTCTCCCATTCCCACGGCCGTTTATCACGGACGGTATGGAGCGACAACCCCTTCGAGGGCCGTGCTGACGTTCACTGATGCGCTGAGAGGCATGGGCGGAGAGCCCGTTCGACTACCTCCGGCGGGATCTTGCCCCGTGGCAGTTCGCCGAATGATCTCGAAAAGCGGCTCGCGCCATCTCTGCACCGAGTAGCGTTCCACAACGCTGTTTCGCCCAGCAGTCCCGAGCCGGCGTCGAAGCGTCGGATCTTCGATGAGCTCACCGATCCGCTCGACCCATGCATCCTCGCCCTCTGCTAAAAAGCCATTTATACCGTCGCGAACGATCTCCGTGTTGACGCCCACAGGCGATGACAGTGTTGGAAGCCCGGTCGCCATGTACGTCAACGCCTTGAGGCCGCACTTTCCTTTGGACCATTCGTCGTTCGGCAGAGGCATGATGCCGATGTCCATGGCCTGGAGGGCGCTCACCTCGCTATCGCTCCGCCACGCTTCTCCTTGTATCCCGAGCCGCTCATCGCGGAATTCGGGATCGCCCACGACCTTGAACCGAACGCGGTCGCCGTATTTCTGCTTGATGCGAGCAAGGGTCGGTAGCGCGAGCTCGAAGTGGACGATCGTGGACGGGCTCCCGCTCCATCCAATGACGATCGGAGCATCGGGCGCACGATTCGTCGTACGCGGTACGTAGCGGTCGGTGTCGACGCAAGTCGGCACAATCACGACGTTGGGATTGTGCACTCGAGCCCAATCCGCCAAGTAGGCATTGCCGGCGATGACAGTGTTCGCCATGCGCAAGATGGACGGGATTTTTTCGACGTTCTTCAGCGATGCCAGTCGGCGATTGCCGCGCGAGATCTCGGGCATCCAGATAGCGTCGTCGAAGTCGAAGACGAGGGGCGAGCGACGAGACGCCAGCCACTCGGTCCACGGACCGCCCAAGAAAAAAGCCTGCCGCTGGATGAAGACGACGTCCGGTGGCGGTGGATGGGCGAGGCTCCTCGCCAGCCCTGTGCCGCGGCGAAGGGCGGCCTTCAGGGCCACGCCAGCTTTCGCCGGCAGCGTCCGCCCGTAAAACGCGCGCATATCGCCAACACCGAGAACCCATTCGTAGATGGTCTCGAGGCCATGTTCCTTCCAAAAATCGAGGAATGGCTCGACGCGATAGCGCTGACTCGGGGAGCGATCCGGAGACCACAACGCGAGGTACAGCATTCGTAGGGTCGTAATATCTCTGGCTTCGCGGTACAGGACGACCCCCTCGACGCGCGGCGACACGTTGCGCTCGGCTCGGCGCCTTGCGCTCACGGTGCTCGATCTGATCTGGATTGTCAATCGAGAGATATCGAGGATCAAGGCGTCGGACCGCCGCCTGAGGACGAGCCGATTCTTCTGCGAGCATCTTCTCCCGAGCATCCGCTCCAAGGGAGCGGGCACGCTTTCCGTTGGTGCTGGTGTGGGGTAGCCTTCCGCGCGACGATGGAATCGGCTCCTCCGCCTCTCTCGAGTCTCCTTCGGGTGCGCGCAGTGCAAATTGCGCTGGTGCTGGCTTTCGCATCGAGAGTCGCGATCGCCGCGATTCCCACGATCCCGCACGTTACGCGCGACAGCGCGACCTATGTCGACCCGGGAGTGAACTTTTTTTCACACGGCACTTTCGCAATGACTTGCGACCCACACTGCGTCCCCACGCTCATGCGTACGCCCGGCTATCCAATGTTCGTTGGTCTGTTGGTGGGCGTTTTCGGCTTGCCGCTCGGCGCGGTGTACGTGCTCCAGGCGCTGGCCGATACGGCGACCACATTGCTCGTGGCCGGCGTCGGATGGGGAATGGGAGGCCGCAAGGCCGGGATTGGCAGCGCCTTCGTTCAGGCGCTCAATCCTTTCTCGGCCGTTTTCGCCGCTCAAATCATGAGCGAATCGGTCGTGACACTCGTCATGATGGGGGCCGTCTACCTGCTTTTTTATCTTACCCTTCCTAGTCCACCATTTTCTGCAAAGGCATGGGTCGCGGTTGGGCTTCTGCTCGGCTTCGCCACGCTCGTACGTCCGGTCTTCGCCCTCATTCCGGCAGCGTTCGCCGTCGCCCTGTTCCATCGCTCGCGATGGCGAGAGCAGTTGCGTATATGGATCCTCGCAGCCGCCGGATTTGGCGCCGTGGTCGGTCCCTGGGTGGGACGCAACTGGGCCGTTGCGCGAACAGGCCGGGCCGACGACTCCTTTCAAGTGCTCGCGAGTTTCGCGTTTCCCATCTATCGCAATCTCATGACGCCAGGACTGATCCACTGGTACAAGAGTTTCGAGGAGCCGTTCATTTGGGATCGCCTGCCCGAGGCGCCGGCGATGGCGAAGTACTTTCTACCCGGCGAAAAAGAGCGGACCGATGAACTCTTCGCGGGAATGCGTGCGGCCGACCTCGTGGTCACGCCGGAGCTCGACGCGGCCTTCGAGCGGCTGGCCCGTGAACGGATCGCCGCCCACCCCTTTCGCACGCAAGTCATTCCGGCGCCATCGCGCGCAGCCCGGCTTTGGATCACGCCGCGCCTCAGCGCTTTCGGGGTCGAGTCCGCGCGCTTGCCGGGATTCGTCGGACGGCTCATCTTGCTCGTCACCGTCGCGTTCAATGGAACTCTTGCACTCTTCGGGTTTGTGACCGGGTTTGCGCTTTGGCGTTCGACCGCAGCACGCCTCTTGCTGGTTGTGCCAGTCTATTTGACGGTGATCCATTCGATCATAATGTGGGGGAACCAGTCTCGTTACGTCGTTCCAGCCTTTCCGGAGATTGCAATATTGGCCACGTTGGGAGGTCTCGCTTTGGTCGCCCATATTCGGCGTCGGGGATGGCGTGGACAGCAGCAAAGCCGGAAGAGTGCGCGCGCCGAGCTCGTATGACGCCTCGTGCCTACGTGGGCAATGGGTCCATTCTGTACGTCACTTTCGACGGCGTACTTCGGCCGCTCGCGTTCTCGCAGGTCGTTCGCGTAGTCGTTGCATTGGCCCGTCGTGGTTTCCGGTATCGTCTCCTCTCCGTCGAGCGAAAGAACGATCTTGCCGACTTTGCGCGGGTCGATCGGGTCAAACGCGTGCTCGCCGACGCTGGCATCGTCTGGACGACGGTGGGCGCCGATCTCGAAGGATCGGCCCGACGATCGAGCGAAACGATCGCTCGCGTCGCGGCCACGGTCCTGTGGACGGCTAGGCACGAACCCTTGTCACTGGTGCATGCCCGCGGCTACCAGGCCGGTGCAATTGCCAACGCCTTGCGACGGATTGCGGGCGTGCCTTACCTCTTCGATGCTCGGGGATGTTGGATCGACGAACGCATGGACTGGTTCGCGAACCCCATTCCTTATGCTGTGGGAAAGTTCGTCGAGCGCGGACTCTATCGCGATGCTGCCGCGGTCGTGACTCTGACCGAGCTGCATGCGAACGACGTCATCGACGGGGCTTTCGGAAAAAGAAAAGATAGCAGCGTAGTCGCCATCCCGACCTGTGCGGACTACGGCGAGTTCACCATTTCCGCTGACCGTCCCGCCCAGCCCACCAGCGAAACGATCGTGCCTGCCGAAGTCAAACGCCGCCTCGAAGGGCGCGTGGTTCTCGGGATTGTCGGCGCCTTGAATCGGTCGTACCTCGTAGAGCCGACGTTGGCGCTCGTGAAACTTGCATGCGATCTGCTGCCACGGGCGCACTTGCTCGTCCTGACGCAGCAGCAGCGCGAATACGCCGAGTTGTTGGCTGCCGAAGGCATTCATCGCGATCGGACGACCCTGGCTACTGTGCCGCACGCCGACATGGCGTCATGGCTGGCCTGGGTCGACTGGGGCCTTTTGCTCCTCGCCGATACCATTGCCAAGCGCGGTTCCATGCCGACGAAACTGGCAGAGTTCTTCGCAGCCGGTGTCCGTCCGGTAGCTTACGGCTGCAATTCAGAGATGACGAACTGGGTGCGTCGCACGCGATCGGGCATCATCCTCGAGACGCTCGAGCGTGACGCCTTGCTCGACGCTGCACGTTACATTGCCGATTCGACGCCGAGCATCGAGGCCCTACGCTATGCCCGCAAAGTGTCCGCCCCGCATTTTTCGCTGAGCTCCGGCGTCGAACGCTACGAAACCCTTCTCCGACGAACCATTCCTTGTTACGGCGCCCACGGGAATGACCCGGCTTCGCCCTGCAATTTCCCTAGCCAACCGACCCACAGAGTTGGCAAACTCCGCATATGACGTCGCGACCACGCCACAAACGAGCGCGCCGCAAGCGATCCAAGATCGCGATCGTGGCGGGTGTGTCGGGGTTCGTGCTCGTCCTGTTCGCGCTTTCGATGGTGGCGTTCTACTCAGCTAGGTACGAGATTTTCGACAAGCTCTCACCGCCGACGCAAACCGACGAATAGGCCTCTGTCGAGTCCGCGCTGTACTCCATGCCCCGTTGCTTGATAGTCGGGTCAATGAGGCGGAGGTGCTGGTGCTGCGCCTGCCCCCCTGGCTCCTGGGTCGCTCGCATAGTACCCGTAACGCCGATAGTAGTAATGATAGTACTTATATTCGTGTCGATCGAGATCGACGAAATTGAGAATCGTGCCTGCAGTCTTTGCGCCTACGTCCGCCAAAAGGCGGATCCCTTGCCGGCACACTTCCTTCGTGGTCGAGAAGGCCTTGATGACCAACACTGTGCTGTCGACGAGAGTGGACAGGATGGCTGCGTCCGTGACGGCCACAATGGGAGGGCTGTCGATAATGACGCGGTCGTAGCGTTCCGATAGGCGCGAAAGAAAAGTCTTGAAGCGATCGCTGTGGAGCAACTCGGCAGGATTGGGCGGAATTGGCCCCGCCGGGAGCACGCTCAAATTCGGAATCTCGGTTTTCAATTGATCGGTCAAATCGTCGCGCAATAATTTCGCCGAATCGTTGAGCAATTCGGTGGTGACACCCACATCCGACGTGCGGCCGAAGATGCGATGGATTCGCGGTCGCCGGAGATCGCAGTCGACCAGGATCACGCGCTGCCCAGCCTGCGCCATTGCGATGGCGATGCAGCAAGCCACAGTCGTTTTGCCCTCGCCCGGACCCGCGCTCGTCAGGAGGAGAACCTTGTGCGGATTGTCCGGCGCCATGAAGAGAAGGTTGGTGCGGATGGCGCGAGAAGCTTCGGCGATACCGCTGGAAGGTTGCTCGTGAACGATGAGCTCGCGATTGACCACTTCCTTTTGGCGTTTTCGTCGCTGTCCTCGTCCGTAGTAACTTCCCCTCGATCCATCGGGCCCAATCTTCGGAACCAATCCGAGAAAAGGAAGACCGAGCCCGCGTTCCAAGTCGTCGGGTGTCTTGACTGTCCGGTCCAGCAGACCTCGTCCGAGTGCCGCGGCGATACCGAGAGCGAGGCCGCTTAGTGTCCCGATGGCCACGTTCACCGGCACGCGCGGTCGTATGGGCGACCGGGGCAACAGCGGCATATCGAGCACGTGGATGTTGTTGACCCGCATCATCTGGGTCAGCTCGCTCTCCTTCGTGCGTTCGAGCACCAAACTGTAGAGCTTCTCGGTCTGTGTTTTGGACCTCGCCAGCCGATTGTATTCAATCTCGAGCAGATTCAGATCGAGCGCTTGTGACTTGGCACGTTCGAGCAGGTTGGCCAGTCCCGATTCTTGACGACTGACGGTGGACAGATCGGCCTCGACGCCTCTCTGGATATTACGGATCTCGTTGAGCAACGCCGTTCGACTCGTGTCGATCCGAGATTGAATGCTGGCGACGTCGGGATGCTCTTTCCCTTTCCCCCCCGCGATGAGAGCTTCGCGATCGCGGAGCGCCTCCTCGTACTGTTGCCGCAGGGTCTGCAGAAGGACGTTGTGCAGCAGCTCGGTCGCGGGAAGCGTGCTCGGGTTATCCGATGAAATTTGCATGAGCTCGTCACGTCGCGCGGATGCCTCTTCCCGCTTGGTGCGCACCTCAGTGAGAACTCCGCTAACCTGCTTCATCTGGTCGCGAAGCATGTTCGACTGATCGTCGAAGGCGACGGAAAGAATGTTCTTATGGAGCTTGTATTCGTGCAGAGCCATTTCGCTCCGCTCGAGCTCGCCCTTCAGGTTGTCGAGTTGCCCATGCAGCCAGTCCACGGCGGCGTTGGCGGAGGAGAGTGCATCTTCCACATTTTGGGCGAGATAACGGTCGAGGATGGCGTTCAGAATGCGACGCGCCCGCTCAGGGTCGGCATCCGTGTAGCGCACCATGGCAAGCCTGCTCTCCTTTACGGCTGCAACGGACAGTCGGCTGCGCAGGATCTCGGCCGCGTCCTCGGGAGATACGCTAGCGGGTGGGCTAGGATGGGCAGGTGGAAGATTTCGAATGAACGTCGCGTCGCGATGTAGGTTGAGCTGCTGCACCACCGAGAGCGCAAGACGCATCGATTGCAATATCTTGTACTGCGTCTCGTAATACTCCCTCGTCGCCCAGAAGGTGCCCCCGCCGCTGTCGAAGATCGAGTCGACCTGCTTGCCGAGCGGCCGAGGTGGGCTGGGATCGAACTGGAGCGTTCCCGCGGCTTCGTAGATCTTCGTTTGGCCCAGGGTGTAGAAGGTGGTCGTGACGACGACGATCAGGGTAACTGCCAACGACGTCATCCAGTATTTGCGAATGACCCGCCATGCCGCCAGTAGAGTGAGACCTGCTTCGGAGGCGACGCTTTCAGCTGAGCGCGAGGTGACCTGTGGAGTCGAACTAGGATTCACGTAGGGGTCTTTCCTTGGCTCAGCCGGAGGTGCTCGACGCGGACGGACGCCACGGCCAAAGGAGGAGCAGTTTACCTAAACATCGTCATGGGTTGCAATGGGGCTTTGCTCGGGAGGGTACTCCGGTTAGGTGCACTTACGGGCGTCCGAGTTCAGGCGCGGGGGTCGATTTTCGGCTCGGCAGCGACTGGACGCAAGCGGCGAGTCTCGTAGCTACTTGCACGAAGCGCGGGCCACGTGTAGCGAAGAACTCGCATGAACCGACGGATTCTCGCTTTTCTCGTCGAGCCGGTGACCCACAGCCCGCTCCGATTGGAGGTCGTCGAAGAGCACGAGGATTCAATCGAAGAGGGGCGTCTCGTATGCGACCAATCGGGGAAGACGTACCCGATCGTGCGCGGGATCCCTCGCTTTGCCGACCAGGGCAACTATACCGAGTCTTTCGGGTGGCAGTGGAACCAGTTTCGGGACGTCCAAATCGACACCGAGACCGGTGGCCAGCATTCGCGCGAGAGGTTCGACACCGAGGCCGGGTGGACGGAAGTCGACTTGAAGGACAAGTGGGTGCTCGACGCTGGTTGCGGTGCCGGCCGTTTCGCGGCGATCGCTGCGGCCCGTGGCGCTCGGCTCGTAGCCGTCGACTATTCTTCCGCGATTGACGCGGCCGCAGAAACACTCAAGCGTTTCGACAATGTGGATCTCGTTCAAGCGAGTATCCACGAACTTCCTTTCCCCCGGGGACACTTCGATTTCGCCTATTGCATCGGCGTCATTCAGCACACTCCTGATCCGGTTGGTGCCGTTCGAGGCGTCGTCAGCATGGTCAAGTTGGGCGGGCATTTCTGCTTCACCATCTACGGCCGTCGCCCCTGGACGAAACTGAGCGGTAAATATCTGCTTCGACCGGTCACGAAACGCATGTCCAAGGAGGCCTTGCTTCGTGCCATCGAGTCCGTGATGCCAGTGGCCTTTCCCATCACCGATGTGCTGTATCGGGTTCCGGTGGTTGGGAAAGTAGCCCGCTTCGTCCTGCCCATTTCGAACTACGTGGATCGCCCGGGATTTACGCGCGAGCGGCGGTACCGGGAGGCAGTACTCGACACCTTCGACGCGCTTTCGCCTCAATACGATTCACCGTTGACCGCCGACGAGACTTCGCGAGCGCTACGCGACGCCGCCGCCACTTCCTGGACGTTCCGCTCGCGCGTCCCGGTCGTGGTGGAGGGAACCAGGTGAGGCCGGCGATCGGATCAGGAAGATAACCCATGTGCGGCATCTTTGGCGTCGTGTTCGCCGGCTCCGATCGCAAGGACAGTGTGGCCGCGGCCGTGGCATCGCTTCATCACCGCGGGCCCGATGCGCATGCGATCGAGGGGGGGGACGGGTACGTCTTTGGACATACGAGGCTCGCCGTGATCGATCTTTCGCCGGGTGGTGCCCAGCCAATGATGAGCGACGACCGGCGGACCATCCTGGTGTTCAACGGCGAAATCTACAACCACCACGACCTTCGAACCGAGCTCGCGGGTCGAGGGTTCGTCTTTCGTTCGCGCAGCGATACGGAAGTGATCCTGCATGGCTATAGGGCCTGGGGCGCCGATGTGGTTAGTCGACTCGACGGAATGTTCGCTATTGGCATCTTCGACGTCGGCGCGCAGAGCCTTCTTTTGGCCCGCGATCGTACCGGCAAGAAGCCCGTTTTCTACCGCTTCGATGGCGGGGAGCTCAGCTTCGCATCCGAGCCGAAAGCGCTGATCGCTCCCGGAACGAAGCCGGAGGTCGACGCGAATTCGTTGCCAATGCTGCTCTCGCTTGGCTACGTCCCCGCCCCGTGGAGTCCGTTCCGCGGCATAGCTCAGCTTCCGCCGGCGTCGCTGCTCGTCCTTGCCCGCGGCGCGCCAGAGCCGCGCATTCAGCGCTACTGGTCGCCGCGATTCTCTGCCCGTCCGCGCCGAACCACGGTGCACGCTGCCGCGAGTGAAGTCCGCGAGCTCGTCATCCGTGCCGTCAAGCGCCGTCTCGAAGCCGACGTGCCGCTCGGTGCGTTTCTCTCCGGAGGCCTGGACTCGACAATCGTGGTCGGCGTCATGGCTCGCCTGCTAGGGCGCAACGTCAAGACATTCTCGCTCGGATTCTCCGGCGATGCCCGCTACGACGAGACGGCATACGCGCGCCAGGTCGCGGCCACCTTCGAAACGCAACATGAGGAGTTCATCGTCGAGTCGACTCTATCGCCGGACACCCTCGACGATTTGGTCCGCGCGCACGATGCGCCGTTCGGGGACTCATCGGCCATCCCGATGTCAATCGTGTCTCGCCTGGCCCGTCGGCATGTGACCGTCGCCTTGACAGGCGACGGGGGCGACGATGTGTTCTGCGGGTACGATCGATTCTTGGTCGCCGAGGCTCTCGAGCGCCTTCCTCCGGGCGTGGCCCGGTTCACGCGGAAAGCGCCGGGCTTCCTGCCGCGCAGCGCAAGCGAGCGGAGTACGCTGAACCGCGTGCGCAGGTTGCTGCCCACGATGGGAGCACCGCTCGCCCAGCGACTCGTCGACCTCTATCCCTACTTCGGCGCTGACCCGAGTCGCGTCCTCCGTAGCGAGCTACTTCCGATCGCGCGGGGGGCTCGCGCTTGGACGGAGGATGTGCTCGGGCGCAGCCAGGGGAGCAGCCCGTTGTCGCGCGTGCTCGACCATAGCTTCGAGACGTACTTGCCTTACGATTTACTCGTCAAAGCGGATCGTTCGTCGATGATGCACGGCCTCGAGCTGCGCTCGCCGTTTCTCGACACGGCGCTCATCGACTACGGTTCTGCGCTTCCCGACGGTTGCCGTCGCCATTTCTCGATGAAGAAATACGTTTTGCGGCTTGCCTTCGCTGATATCGTCCCTGAAACCGTTCTGCGCCGCCCGAAGATGGGCTTCGGCATCCCGCTCGCGGCATGGTTTCGCACCAGCACGCGTTCCCTAGCCCGCGACCGACTTGGATCGAGCGCACGGCTCTACCAGTACATCGATCCAGCGTTCGTTTCAGCTCTGCTCGACGAGCACGAGCAGAGCCTCGAGGACCATTCCCATCGCATCTGGCTGCTTCTCACGCTCGAGACCTGGTTAGATCAGTTGCGAGCCTGAGTCGACGCCGCGAGGCTTCCGTCTCGGCCGGGGCCTTGCGCGGCGCCGGGCGATAAAACGAAGCCAAAAAGGCCAACGCAACGACAATCACAAGCCGTTGCCGGGCGATGAGGCCGATGTTGGCCATCGACGTCGCGTACGCCACGGTGCACGGGATGACGAAGGTCATGACCATCAGAAAGACGAGCCGCAGATCCTTGGTATGTGATGCCGACCACGCGCGGAGCACGAAGAAGCAGATGATCAAGACGTCGAGCTTGCCTACTTGGAAGCCGAACGATCCGCTCGCCCAAAGAAAGGGTGAGAAGAGCGTGTAGATGACCTTGAGCCACAGCTGGCCGTAGGGACTACCACCGTCGTCGAACGTGACCCCCGACCCGCCTCTTGCATGGATTCCCAACGCCGATTCGGAAACACCTATTTCGTACGTACCCACTGCGCTTGTCGTCACTTGGTCGCCAGCGTCTGTAAGAGCAAAAGCGACGAGGGCCAGCATGGCCAGTGCGAGCGATCCAAAAAGCGGGCGGACGATGGATTTCGACCGCATACCCAAAAGGCCGACGACGAGAGGCGCGACAGTAATGAAGATGAGGTAAGATCGAACGTACCAGAGTGCCCACAAGCACAACAGGCCGATGGCGATATGCAGCAGCGAAACATGCCGCATCAACCGTATCCCGCTTGCGAGTGCGCCCACCGTAAAACATGCCACGAGCCCGTCCTTGAACATGTCCGACGTATAGTGCAGGTACGTCGGCCCCAGGTAGAAGAGGGCCATGGTCCATCTCGCCACACTCGGATCGGCACCATGCTGAAGGGCGAGGTGGTAGAGATTGAAACAGGTAATCCCTGCGGCGAAGGCGACGAGCGCCGTGCAACCGAGACGGGTTGCGTCGCCCGCATTGAGGTAGATGATCCCGGCGAACAGATTCTGGGGCAAAACGGTGGGACCGAGCCCGGGTAGCTCGTCGTTCGTCATGAAATTCACCCCGACGAAATGCCAGAGTCGCGCGATCTCGATACCCGTCTGTTCGTAACCCTGACAATCTCCGCCGGCGCGGTGGTTGAAAAATTCGATATCCCGAACGAAATTCTGGAGGATCAGTCGGAGCACGTAGCCCGACATGATGACCCCCATCATGCTCAGCCCGTTTGGACGATCGGCCATGCGGACAATGGCCATCAGGGTGACGCCAAAGAGGAGCGCCAGAAGTATGCCGATCATAGGTCGCTCGCGGACATGGGCAGTCGTGGAAGCTCCTCGACGACAGTGCGCAGCCGGCCGAGACGTTCCTTGCCGACGCTCAAGGCGACCGCGACGATCCTATCGGGATCAATGCTGCGCGATGCGAGCAGTACCCGTTCCGCGAACCGGGTGCGCAACAGATTGGCGATTTCGTCGCTGCTTCCGAGTACCGGAATGCCGTGAATTCTGCGCCCGCGCTTGTTGGGATCATCGTCGATGAATCCTACGGGAACCAAGCCCTCCTCCGGTGCATCGAGGAGCTTGCGCACCAGCGCGGCACCAAGATCCCCGGCGCCCCAGATAAGCAGCCGCGTCGTGGCCAGGTCCGTCACGTTGCGTTTCAAGAGGATGCCGAGCAGTCGAAAACCAATTCGCGACGAAGCGAGTAGCGACGCGTAGACGACGCCATCCATGAGAAGGGCCCCTCTGGACAGCGTTCCGAGGCGGAGCCAGACCACGGCAATGAAGAAGGCAGCGGCCGATCCGTAGATAGCGCCCCTGACGAGCCGCAGGAGGTCGCGGAGTCCGGCATAGCGCCAAACACCATCGTAGGCGCCGGCAACCTGCAGGAGAACTACCTTGGTGACGATGATAATCGGGAAGACTTGCGCCAGATCGCCGGCGGTATCGTTCGGGAGGTCCCCGTCGAAGCGGAGCAGAAAGGCGGATATGAGCGCAACCATCGCCAGTACGAGATCGAGCAAGACTTCGAAGATGCGGCGCTTGTAACCGAAAGCTCGGAGCCAGCCGAGGAGTCCGATGGCGCCCGCGCCCGGCTCCGGCGAATCCGTGCGCGCGAGGTGGATGGCGACGAAGGCGAGCGCGATGACGAGCAGGGGCGCGCCCACCCAAATGCCGGCGCGGAAGCCGACACGAGCGGACAGGGCAATGCCGCCACCAAGAGCGCTGACCGCCATGAGCGTGGTCACGGCGACACGCTCCGAGAGCCCGAGGGTAACCAGGCGGTGCGACGTATGGTCGCGGCCACCTTGAGAGACGGGGCGCCCGCGCAGAATGCGCGTCAGGGTGACGAAGGTGGTGTCGAAAATGGGGACGAGCATCACCAGCACGGGCGCTGTGATGATGATCAAAATGGATCGCGATCGGCCATACGTCTGGTGAAGCGCAAGAATGGCCAGCGAATAGCCAAGAAAGAGGGATCCGCAGTCGCCCATGAAGATGGATGCGGGGTTCCAGTTGAAGGCGAGGAATCCGAGCAATGCACCCGCCAAAGCGGCGCTCGTTCCCGCCAGTGCCAATTGGCCCTGCTGAAGAGCAAAAATGGATAGAAAGAGGGCCACGACGGTCGCAACGCCGGCCGAGAGGCCGTCCATGTTGTCGAGCAGGTTGACGGCGTTGGTGATCCCGATAATCCAAAAAAGGGAGATGGCTTGGTTGACGATGGGGAACGGCGTCCAAGGAAGCGTGGGCCCGAGCGCGACGGTCATGCCGGCGACCAGGAGTTGCCCGGCCAATTTCGCGTACGGCTTCAGCTGGAAAATGTCGTCGACGAGTCCGATGAGAAACATCGCTCCGGCGCCAATCAGAAGTGGCCACTCCCGGAAGTAGGCCATGGCCGGTACGAACGCGAGGAAGATACCGACGCCGCCCGCGAGCGCAGTCGGGCGCCGGTGCCAGCGTTCGGCTCGAGGCTTGGCGACGAAGCCGACACTGCGCGCGACGGCCCGCGTCATGTACGTCGCGGTAAAGCCGAGAGCCACCGTGACGAGAAGGATGGTCAGAATCCAGACCGTGTGGTCCATGGTCCCTAGGATTCGTGTTGACGTTCGAAGGCGATCACATCTCCGATGATCTCATCCAACTTGCGCGTCGGCTCGAATCCGATCAACCGTTTTGCCTTGGTGATGTCCGGCACGCGTCGCATCATGTCTTCGAAGCCCTGCTCGTAGGCTTCGTCGTACGAAATGCGACGAATGGGCGAATCGGCGTTGGCGAGCTTCTTGACCCTTTCGGCCAACCCCGAGATGGGAATCTCCTCGGTGCCGCCGAGGTTGAACACCTCGCCCACGGATTTGTCCTCGGCCGCCAGGGCCTGCACGCCGCGAACGATATCGGTGACGTGGCAGAAGCAGCGCGACTGCTCGCCGCTGCCGAACACCGTGATGGGCTGCCCTGAGAGCGCTTGGCGCACGAAGGTCGGGATGACCATGCCGTACCGGCCCGTCTGGCGGGGGCCGACTGTGTTGAAGAAGCGGACGACCGTCGTCGGCAGCTTGCGCTCCTTCCAATAGGCGAGCGCCAAGAATTCGTCGATGAGCTTGCTGGCTGCGTAGCTCCAGCGCCCCTTGGTCGATGGCCCGAGTACCAGGTCTTGATCCTCGCGAAACGGGATCTGCTGACTCTTGCCGTAGACCTCGGAGGTGCTGGCGACGATGACGCGCCGCCCTTTTTTGGCGGCCGCATTGAGCACGACTTCGGTTCCGTGGACGTTGACTTCGATGGTGCGCACGGGGCTCTCGACAATGAGCTTCACGCCGACCGCCGCGGCCAAGTGAACCACGATGTCGGCGTTGTCGACGAGCTCGGTGAGGACCGGCACGTTGGAAACGGTGTCGACCACCAACCGGAACTTGGAATGGGTGCGAATTGCGGCCAGGTTTCTCGCCGATCCCGTGGACAGGTCATCAATGGCGGTGACCCGGTTGCCTTTTTCGATCAGCGCCTCCGCGAGATGTGATCCGATGAATCCCGCGCCCCCGGTGATAAGCCAGTGCATCCTGCCTCCGTCTATGGACATGTTGCGCCTACCCCGAGAAGCGTTCAGGAAATCCGCTTCTTTTCGAGGAGACTCCTATATAACGCAACGTGGTCCTCGATCAGACGAAAAACGCCAAACCGCCGGCGGGCGTAGGCCTTCCGCGCGATGACCTCCGCTTCAGAAAGGACGCGCCCTTCCTCGAGCGCTGCGTCGATGGCCCGGCCGAAATCGGCGGGGCGCCGTGAGCGCACGAGCTCGCCCCACCTTCCGCCTTCGAGGACATCCTCGACACCGCCGACCGCGGTGCTGACGGGCGTGCGACCTGCGGCGAGGGCCTCGATGAGGGCCACGGGTGTTCCCTCGTTGCGCGAGGTAAGTGCGACGGCGTCGGTGTCCGCCAGAATGCGATCCAGGTCCGATCGAAAGCCCAGGAAATGAACGCGCCCGTCGAGCCCCAGTTGTGTCGTGCGTTGGCGTAGGCGGGCTTCCTCTTCGCCTCCACCGACAATCAGCAGGTGGGCGTCCTCACGTGCCAGGCGAAACGACTCGAGCAGCAGATCGTGATCCTTGATGGCGGTAAGGCGTCCGATGGAGGCAATAAGCGGAATGTCCTGGTTGAGCCCGAGTTCGCGCCGTAGCTCGCCCCGCAGCGCGGACAGATCGTCGAACTTCGAAAAATCGAAACCCAGCGGCACCACGTGAACTTTGTCCGAAGGAGCCACCCGGTACCTCGTCGCGATGTCGTTATGCTGGCGGGGCGAGAGGGTGATGATGGCATCCGTTACACGGCCGAGCGCCCGTTCGATCGTCAGGAACGTGCGGGTCATGAGCGGACTGAAATATCCATCGAGCACGTGACCGTGAAAGGTGTGGACGACGATAGGGACGCCCAGTGCTCGCGCGGCAAGGCGCCCCAAGGTGCCAGCCTTCGCCGTGTGCGTGTGAACGATGTGTGGACGGAATTCTCGGAGCTCGCGGATAAGGTTCCATAAGGCCAGGGCGTCCGTTGGGCGGATTGCTCGGCCGAGACCAGGCACACGAATCGGCTGAACACTTTCCCGGCGCACCACGTCCGACATCTCATCCTCGCCCGGGGCAACGTCGCCGACGAACAGTCGTGAAACGAACGGCGCCGGGAGTCTCGAAGTGAGGCTACACACGTGAATCGCCGGGCCTCCGATGTTGAGGCGAGCGATGATGCGTGCAACGCGGATTTCGGAGGTTGGGCTCATGACCGCGCGCGGCGCACACGAAAGACCGCGCGACTATATACCGTCTTTTGGCAAGCCCGGACGCTGGGATTCGCTCGCGATGGTCCCCCGTAGATGCGCCGGATCTTGGCGTCGAAAGGGCGCCTCCCCCCATCGCGACGCCCAAGCCTCGGTCTGCCACCACACCATGCGCAGCAAGGCGCCGGCCTGGTCGATCCGGTGGTCCGCTCCCGCCCGCGCCAAGATGCGAAGTGCCAGTGTGCCGCGGGGCTGCATTTCGCGAAGCCACTGGAGCAGCGCGACATAGGGCGTCCGCGGCGGGCGGGGGCCGATCGCATCGCGGACGGTGCGCCAACCCAGGATTTGCCGCTCTCGCACCATCCAGTCGGCGACCACCCATCCGATGGTGGTGGCTCCTGCTTTCCGGAGGTGCTCGACCAATCGCAGCGGATCGAAATCTTGGTGCGATGGCAAGCGCTCGACGTCCTTCACCGCCCATGCGAAAGCGTGCACGAGCTTGTCCTTGAAAACGTTGAGCAGCAGAAGCACCGCATGGTCATCGAAACTCGGCAAGAGGTGCGGAAAGCCGAGCACGTCGCTAGGCGCTGCCCGATCGATCATCGCATCGACCGTCAGCCTGGAGAGCCCGGGAACACTCGGATACCCCTCGATATCGACACAGACCCCCTCGACCACGAAAACGACATTCGCGTAAGCGCGCATGCGCTGGACAACACGCCAGCCTTCGCGTTTCCCGAGTGCAAGCACCCGATCGAAATCACGACGACGGATCTTCAAGTCGACGTCTGTCAGTAGCCTGTCCGCGACATCGGAATAGAGCGTGTGGGC